>OCHG01000957.1_pt1 | contig 22011 bp, 24 predicted proteins | sample 1538801 | NCBI WGS metagenome assembly OCHG01 (sample SAMN04571727, study PRJEB22368) | human gut metagenome | biome: human gut; material: stool | host: Homo sapiens | place: Luxembourg | collected 2012-09-20 | reverse complement strand
GCACAGCCGTTGGCAGCTCTGCTGCCTTACGGATGTGGCATACCCCTTGCGGGTAGTCGGGTGCGTTGTACATGGCTTCGCCATGAATCTTCTGCAAGTCGTAACTACTCTCAACCGCGCCTTACTATCGTGAGGCGCGAGTGACGTTTGCTCGGCGGCAGACTGCTTACCGAATGCGGCTTGCTGCGCTCGCCGCATTGTGGAGACTGGAGGTAGACGGAAATTAGGCTGTACTTCTACAAGATGGGCAGAGCGGCAGCGGATGATAGGAGCAGAGGCAAATCGTATAGCAACACTAAACGCGGCAATGCCGCGCGCAGGGAAGTGCAATCGGCAAGCATCGCAGCTCTTCGAGCTGCTTGCTTGCAATGTCAAAACCTTTCTCTTGGGGGATTTAAAGGGGGTTATTCTCTTTCGTGAAAGAGAATAACCCCCTTTGACTCGCTCCCCTGCGCGGCGCAGGGAAACCCTTTGCACTTCTTGCAAGAAGAAAATAAAAGACTTCCTTTTCTAAAAAATCTCTGTTACAATACAGGATACAAATACTAAATCGCAAGGAGAACTTTGATGAAAAAGCTGCTTTGCCTTCTTCTGACGCTCGCTATGATGCTTTCGCTCGCTGCCTGTGGCAGCAAGGCGGACGACAAGACGCCGGAAGAGGACGATCCAACACAGGCGGAGACGAACATCGCCGACAAGCAGGACGAGCCTGCCGCGGATGACGTGGACAAGGACGATGCATCCGACGCTACAGAGATCGAACCCGACGCAAACAAGGGCGAAAAGCCTGACGAGGCACAAAAGCCCGCGAAACCAACCAAGTCCGACAGCAAGAAGGACGAGACGCCCGCAAGCAAGCCGTCCGAACCTGCTAAACCTGCCGAGCCCTCCAAGCCCGCGGAAACACCATCGGAAACACCTGCGGCGCAGGACACCGGCGCGCTCTCACTGCTCACGTCTGTCTGGAGCACGTACAGCGAGGACGACAAATTTCCCGCCGCGGGCGGAGACGCAGAGCACAGCGTCGACGGCGCGCCCGGCAGCTTCGATGTCTTGAACGCCGACAGCCTGACCTATCAGCTGACGTTCCCGTCCGCCGACGTGTCGCTCATCGACGGCGCGGCATCGCTCGTGCACATGATGAACCTCAACACCTTTACCTGCGGCGCGTTCCACGTCAGTGACGCGGGCAACGTTTCGACCGTCGCCGCCGACATCCGCAACGCCGTGCAGGGCAAGCAGTGGATGTGCGGCTTCCCCGAAAGGCTCGTGATCCTCACGTCGGGGCAGTACGTCGTGTCCGTCTACGGCAACGAGAGCCTGGTCAATACGTTCCGCGATAAGTTCGTCGCCGCCCACAGCGGCGCGAGCACCGTCTATGACGAGGCCATCGGCGCGTAACTTCATCAAAAAAGGAAGCGCAAGCAAAATGCTTGCGCTTCCTTTTTACAATTCAATGATCTGGCAGGGGACAGGGATGGGTAATTCCTCATGTGTGGAGAGGATCACGATCTTCGTCTCTGCCGCGCGCAGGATGGCGCGCATCGCGGCCTCGCGGTTTTCCGCGTCGAGGCCGGTGAACGGCTCGTCGAGCGCGAGCGCGTCGGACGGCGCGAGCAGCGCTCGAGCGAGTGCCAGCCTACGCTGCATGCCGCCGGAATAATCGCGTACCTTCTTTTTCCCCACGTCGCCAAGTCCCAGTTCTTCCAGGAGCGCCTGCGCCGCCGCGGCGTTGTAATTCGCGCCGAGGACGAAGCGAAGATTTTCCTCTGCGTCCAGCCCTTCGAGCAGGCGGTTTTCCTGAAAAACCGCCGTCCAGCGAAATTTATCGCCGTTGACCGTGCCGCTGTCCGGCGTTTCCAGCCCGAGCAGCACGCGCAGCAGCGTCGTCTTGCCGATGCCGGAGGGACCGAGCAGGCGCGTCACGCCGACGCGCGCGGTAAAGGAAATGTCGTCAAGCACGGCATTCTCGCCGTAGCGCTTGCAAAGGTGTTCGACTCGAAGCTCCATCATGCTCCCATCCTTTCTGCGATCTTGTCCACGAGGAGAAGAAACAGCTTTTCAAACGCCGCCGAGATCAGCACGATCGCCGCCGTCCAGGCGAAGAGGTCGGCGGTCTGGAAGTATATCTTCGCGTTGTAGAGCTTCTCACCGATCGAGCCGCTGGAGAGGGCGATGACCTCCGCCGCGGTGCCGGCCTTCCAGCAAAGGCCCAGCGCCGCACTGACGGCAGAGCGGAAGTAGGGAAGCACCTGCGGCAGATACACGCCCCGCAGCGTGCGCGAAAACGGCACGCGGAACACGCGCGCCATCTCCAGAAGAGAGGCGTCCGTGCGCCGGATGCCCTCAAGCACATTTAAGTACACGGGCGGGAAGACCATCAGCGCCGCGATGAACAGCGGCAGCGTTCGGCTGGAGAGCCAGATAAGCGCCAGAATGATGAACGACGCCACCGGCACGGTCTTGACCGCCGCCACGAGCGGCGCAAGCAGCTCTTTGACGCGCGAAAACCGCGCGGAAAGCGCCGCCAGCACAACTGCCAGCGCGCAGGAAAGCAAAAAGCCGCCCAGAATGTGCATGCTCGACGTGCCGATGGCGCACCAGAACACCGCCGTGCCCGCCAGCGAAATGAGCCGCGCGAGCGAGGATACGGGAGAGGGGAGCAGCAGCGCGCCGTGCGGGTATGCCGCGTGCAGTGCCATCGCGGCAAGCTGCCAGACGATCAGCCAGAAAGCGACTGCCCAGAGACGCACGTTCTGCTTTTTTCCGCGCATGATCATCTCTCCTTTCCTTGAAATACGGCGGCGGGACAGCGCCCGCCGCCGCAAAGAATTTATGCGAAATAGAAGCTGTTATCCGGCATCTCGCCGCCGACAGCGGCGGGAGACGCATTGTAGAGCACCTCTAAATAACCGGGCAGCGCCTCAAGAAGGTCTGCCCCCGTCAGGCAGACGATGTTGCAGTAGGGCAGTGCCTTTTCCGCGACGGCGGCGTCCACGATGCTGTATTCGCCGATGAGCGCGGCGGCGTCCGCGGTGTTGACGTTCACCCAGTCGACGCTCGCGGCGTAGTCCTTGAGAAAGGCCTCCACGGCGGCAGGATTTTCCTCCACGACCGCGCGGCGGGCAACAATGACGCCCGTGATGAGCGCCGAGCCGTTATCGAGTGCGTCCCATTCAGCATTCAGATCGAGCGCCATGCGCAGGCCCTCGATCTTGCTCTGCGCCACGGTGACGAAGGGCTGGGGCAGGAGCGCAACGCTCGCCTGACCGGAAGCCAGCGCCGCGACACACTCGCTGTGCTCGCTCTTCCAGTCGATCGTCACATCGTTATCGGGATCGATGCCGTTTTCCGTGAGAAGATAGCGCAGGGCGTATTCCGGCGTAGAGCCCTTGCCCGCCGCCACGATGGTCTTGCCCTTCAAGTCGGCCATGGAGTGCACGCTCTCGCCGTTTTCCACGATGTAGAGAACGCCGAGCGTGTTGACCGCCAGCACCTCGATCTCGCCCTCCGTCTTATTGTAGAGCACGGCGGCGAGGTTCGCGGGCACGCAGGCCATGTCGAGCTCGCCCTTGAGGAGCGCGGGCGTCACTTCATCCGCAGAACCGGCAAGGGTAAAGGTATATTCATTGCCAGTCGTTTCGCCGCTTTCGCTGTCCTTCATCAGCTTCACAAGGCCCATGGCCGTAGGGCCTTTGAGCGCGGCGATGGAATAGTTCGCAGGAGTGAACTCCTCCTGTTCGGTCTGCTGGTCGTCCTGCGCGTCGTTCGGCGTCTCGTCCGCCTTCTGTCCGCAGGCGGCGAGCGAGAAGACGAGCGCAATCGTCAGGCACAGGGCCAAGAGATTTTTGAGATTCTTTTTCATTGGTTTTCTTCCTTTCCGATGCTGCCCTCGGGCGCGTAGACCGTTTTGGCGGTGATGCCGTCCAGACGGCCGATCTTGCCCGACAGGGCGGAGATGACGTTGCCCGGCGCGTCGAGCGCCACGCTGATGATATTCACGCCCTTTTCGCGGTACGGCACGCCCATGCGCCCGATGATATACTGACCGTACTGGTGCAGAAGCTCGTTGAGCGGCTGGACAGAGCTTCCCCCGCGGACGATGATGGCCAGCACGGCGACTCTCGTTTCCATTAACGCATTCTCCTTTGTCAAAATAAAAATCATCCCTTCCGCCGTTCAGCAGAAGGGATGGAAACAGCAAATGACGACGCAGCAGGGCTGTGTCTTTGTTTTCCCTCTTCTTGTGGCTCGGAACGCATCCTCGCTGTCAGAACGGTAGAATGAATCTGGTTCGCCGCCGGTCAGAGTAGTCTTCCCGGAAGGCAAAGCGATGATACCACACTTTCGCTGCAGCGTCAAGATGGAGGGACAATGGTATCGGATAAGCTGGAAAAAAGGCCAAAAGAAAACGTCCGTGAACAGTGCAAGGCATATAAATTCCATTGACTTCTTCGGCGTTATCTTATACGATATGATAAAAGCACAAGTTTTATACGCAGGGCTGGATCCCGGCCCCGGGAAGTCAGCTCTGTGATCTCACAGGGCTGATTTTTGCTGTTTGGGGAGAAATGAGAGGGAAGCGCATGCCATATTACGCACACATCCGGCAGGATGAAAACGGCGAGACCATCTATCAGACCGTCGCGGAGCACCTGACAGGTACAGCCGCGCTGTGCCGAGAGTTTGCCGCCGACTTCGGCGCAGAGGCGGACGGAGATCTGATGGGGCTCGCGCACGATCTCGGCAAATGCACTGACGCATTCCAGAAGCGCCTGCTTGAAGGTGGTCCCGTTGTCGACCACACCACGGCGGGGATGCTCACCTGTATAAGGATGAAGCGGCCCAGCGCCGCCGCGTGCGTCGCCGGTCACCACGGTGGACTTTTGGATGTCGGAAATCTGAGGACCGACCGCGCGGGCGAGGCCACGCTCTCCGGCCGGTTCAAAAAGGGTGTGGAGGGACACTATCTTGAGCGCTGCGGCGAAAGCGGCGTGACACTGCCAACTCTTCCGCCTGAGACGCCGGAACGGGATCCATTGAAAGCGTCGTTTCGGACAAGGATGCTCTATTCCTGTCTGGTGGACGCGGATTTTCTCGATACGGAGCGGTTCATGGACGGCGAACGTGGGCGCGGCGGATATGACGATCTTCCGACGCTGCTAAGGCGGCTGAAAGAATACATCGCGCCGTGGCAGGAACCGAAAACAGTGCTCAACAAGCTGCGCTGCAAAATTCTAAACAGCTGTCTGGATACAGGCAGTAAACCAAAAGGCATTTACACGCTGACCGTGCCGACCGGCGGCGGAAAGACGGTCGCGTCGCTCGCCTTTGCGCTGCGGCACGCGGTGGCGCACGGGATGAGGCGGGTGATCTACGTCGTGCCGTACACGTCGATCATCGAGCAGAATGCCGAAGTATTCCGCGAGATCCTCGGCGACGGCAATGTGCTCGAGCATCACTCAGGTGTGCAGTTCGAGCTTTCCGACGGCGCGTCGCCCGAGGAGGTGCGCCGCGCGCTGGCGGCGGAAAACTGGGACATGCCGGTCATCGTCACAACGGCGGTGCAGTTTTTTGAGTCCATTTACGCAAACCGTTCGTCAAAATGCCGCAAGCTCCATAATCTTGCCGACAGCGTCATCATTTTTGACGAGGCACAAATGCTGCCGCTTTGCCATCTGCGGCCCTGCGTGGCGGCGATGGCATCGCTTGCCGAGCAATTCCGTTCAACGCTTGTGCTGTGCACAGCCACGCAGCCGTCGCTCGGTGACCTGCTGCACACCTATGCGCCAAGCTGCCCTATCACAGAACTGTGCCCGCAGACGGCGGAGGAATACGACAGCTTCCGCCGCGTGACGTTTCGGCAGGAGGGCATCTTGGAGGACGATGTACTTGCGGAAAAGCTCAGCGAGCACCGGCAGGTGCTTTGCATCGTGAACAGCCGCAAGGCGGCGCAGAGCATCTTTGCGCGCTTGCCGCAGGAGGCGAGCTTTCACCTCTCGACGCTGATGGTGCCCGCACAGCGGCAGACGCTTCTCGATGAGATCCGGCGGCGCCTAAAGGCGGGGGAACCGTGCCGCGTCGTGTCGACCTCGCTGATCGAGGCGGGCGTGGACGTGGACTTTCCCGCGGTGTACCGCGAGCTGGCTGGGCTGGATTCCGTCTTGCAGGCGGCGGGGCGCTGCAACCGCGAGGGGAAACGAGCACCGGAGGAAAGCATCGTCACCGTCTTCGAGCGGGCAGAACTGCCGCCAATGTTGTTCCGCACAGCAATCGGCGCTACGCGCGAAGCATTGATGAACAGCTGCGATATCGGCGCGCGGGAGACGATGCAGAACTATTTCGACGCGCTGCGCAGCTTAAGCGGAGAAACACTCGACAAGTCGGGTGTTATCAAGGCGTTTGAAAAGGGCATCAACGGCTGCGAACTGCCGTTTCGCACCGTGGCGGAGAATTTTCATCTGATCGATCAGAACACGCGCACGGTCTATGTCCCGTTTGGCGGCGGAGCGGCGCTCATCGAACGGCTGAAAGCGGGCGAGTGCTCCAAAAAGCTCTACCGCAAGCTGGGGCGCTACGCAGTCTCGGTCTACGAACCGCATTTTCAAAAGCTCTATGCCGCGGGCGCGCTGCTGACCGCGCGAGAGGTCCCTGTGCTGGATGAAGACAGTGCGATCTTAAACGATATGAGTCTGTACAGCGAAATGACCGGCCTGACGCTGGAACCGGAAACCGGAAAGGCCGAATTCATATAAACTGTCCGTTTTATCGGACAGGGCATCGTTCATACTGAGACAAGAACCAAGGTAAACCAAAGAGAGGAGTGATCCAATGCCGATTCAAGTGGAGGTCTGGGGCGATTACGCCTGCTTCACGCGGCCTGAGATGAAGACGGAACGCGTCAGCTATGACGTGATGACGCCGTCAGCAGCGCGCGGGCTGCTGGATAGCCTCTATTGGCACCCAGGGCTCCGTTGGGTGATCGACCGCATCTATGTGTGCGCACCCATCCGCTTCACCAACATCCGCCGCAACGAGGTCAAAGATGTCATCAGCGCCCGCAGGGCAAAGACCGTGATGGAAAAAGGGCAGGGGGAGCTGTACCTCGCCGCGTCGGAGAGCATTCAGCAGCGCGCGGCTATGGTGCTGCGGGACGTACACTATGTCATCGACGCGCACTTCGACATGACAGACGCCGCCGCGCCCGGCGACAATCCCGGCAAGTTTCAGGACATTATCAAGCGACGGCTGGAAAAGGGGCAGTGTTACAGTATGCCGTATTTCGGCACGCGGGAGTTTCCCGCGCAGTTCCGGCGCTGCACGGAATTGCCGCCGTGCCCCGATGAGCTCAAAGGCACGCGCGACCTCGGCTGGATGCTGTGGGACCTCGACTACAGCGATCCTGCGAACATCACGCCGAAGTTTTTCCGCGCGAGCCTTGTCGACGGCGTGATGACTGTTCCGCCGCCAAACAGCGGGGAGGTGAGAGGATGATCCTGCAAGCGCTGACACGGTACTATGAAGACCTCCTCTCGCGCGGCGAGATCGCCGCGCCCGGCTGGGCCCCTGCGAAGATCAGTCTCGCACTTTACATAAACGAAAACGGTGAGCTGACGCAGATCGTTCCGACAATGGTGGAAGGGACAAAGGGTAAAAAGACGGTCATGCAGCCGCAGCTGATGGTGCTGCCGGCAGCGGTGAAACGAACGGTCAGCATTGCCTCGAACTTTTTGTGGGACAATTCCGCTTATTTGCTCGGCATCGACCAGAAAGGGAAGCCTGAACGCAGCCGCGAGTGCTTTGCCGCCGCGGCAAAGCTGCGCCACGCGGTGTTAGACGGTATCGATTCGCCCAATGCCCGCGCAATACTGGCTTTCTTCGACACTTGGAAGCCGGAACGCGCGGCAGAGCATCCGGCGCTTATCAGGCAGCTCGATGATGTGACCGCGGGCGGCAACCTCGTCTTTCGCGTGGATGGCCGCAAGGTCGAGGAGGATGCCGCTATCCGCGAGGCGTGGCAGCGGTATCGGAACGGCGGCGAGAGCGGCGTCAAGATGCAGTGTCTCGTGACCGGAAAAGAGGATGAGATCGCTGCTGTGCACCCGTCGGTCAAGGGCGTGCGGGACGCGCAGTCCAGCGGCGCGGCGCTGGTGTCGTTCAACGCGCCGGCGTTCTGCTCCTACGGACGGGAGCAGAACTACAATGCCCCAGTCGGCAAATACGCCGCCTTTGCCTACACCGCCGCACTGAATCATCTGCTTGCGGACAGCGACCACGTCCAGCACATCGGCGATACGACAGTCGTCTGCTGGGCAGAGGGCGCAGATGATGCCTATCCCGGCTTTTTCAGCGCCGTGATTGGCGGCGGCACATACGGCGGCCTGTCGGACAATGATCTGCGCGCGGCGCTCAAACGTCTGGCGAATGGGCTGCCGTGCGACGACCTCGGCGTCGACCCGAATCGACCGTTTTACATTCTCGGTCTCGCGCCCAACGCGGCGCGCCTTTCCGTCCGCTTCTTTCTGCGCGACAGCTTCGGAAAGCTGATGGAGAATGTAAACGCGCACTATGAGCGCATGGAGATCGTGCGCCCCGCCTATGAAAAATTTAACTACCTGCCGCTGTGGGCGCTGCTGAGGGAAACGGTGAACCTAAATTCCCGTGATAAAGCGCCTTCGCCCGCGATGGCCGGCGCGACGGCGCGCGCCATATTTTCCGGTGCGCGTTATCCCGCATCGCTGCTTGAAGCGGTAATGCTCCGCATCCGCGCAGAGCGGGACATCACTTGGGGCAAGGCCGCCATCATCAAGGCATATTATCTCAAAAATCCGCATGAGGACTGTCCAAAGGAGGTTTTGACCGTGAGTCTCAATGAAGCGAGCACCAATCCCGCCTATACGCTTGGACGGCTGTTCTCCGTCTACGAGGCGGTGCAGCAGGCCGCGAACCCAGGCATCAACGCAACGATCAAGGATAAATATTTCAACTCTGCCGCAGCGATGCCCGCAAGCATTTTTCCGGTGCTGAACAATCTTTGTCAAAAGCATCTGCGCAAGCTCGACGCAAGACAGCGCGTCCACTATGACAAGCAGATCATGAAGCTCAAAGGCGTGCTCAATGAAAACTATCCCGCGCGCATGACGCTCGCTCAGCAGGGCTCGTTCGACCTTGGCTACTATCATCAGACGCAGAAGCGCTATACGAAAAAGGAGGAGAAAGAAAATGTCTGATCCCATCAAGAACCGTTATGAATTTGTGGTGCTGTTCGACGTGGAAAACGGCAATCCGAACGGTGATCCCGATGCGGGCAATATGCCGCGCGTCGACCCCGAGACCGGCTATGGCCTTGTGACGGACGTTTGCCTCAAGCGCAAGATCCGCAATTATGTTGAAATGGCAAAAGAGGATGCAGATCATTATCATATCTACATCAAGGACGGCGTACCGCTGAACTCGAGCGATAAAGAGGCCTGTGCCTACGTCGGCGCAGACCCCGATAAGCTGAAGGAAGCCAAGAAAAAGGACGAGCATCTGGATGAAAAAATTCGCGACTTCATGTGTTCCAATTTCTACGATATCCGCACGTTCGGCGCGGTGATGACGACCTTTACCAAGGGTGCGCTCAACTGCGGTCAGGTGCGTGGGCCGGTGCAGCTCGGCTTTGCCCGAAGCATCGACCCCATTCTGCCGCAGGAGGTGACCATCACGCGCGTCGCCATCACGACCGAGGCGGACGCGGAAAAGAAGAACACCGAAATGGGCCGCAAGTACATCGTGCCTTACGGCCTCTACCGCGCGGAGGGCTATGTGTCGGCGAATCTCGCGCGCAAGACGACCGGCTTTTCGGAAGAGGACCTCGAACTCCTGTGGACGGCTATTTTGAACATGTTTGAAAACGACCATTCCGCCGCGCGCGGCAAGATGGCCGTGCGCGAGCTCATCGTCTTCAAGCACAACTGCGAGCTCGGCTGCGCTCCGGCGCACAAGCTCTTTGACCTTGTCAAGGTCGAACACAAGGACGGCGTGACCGCGCCGAGAAGCTACGGCGACTACATTGTCAGCGTGGATGAAACGCGCCTTCCCTCCGGCGTGACTTGCACGCGGATGGGGTGATCTATCAGGACGAGGACTTCCTCCAGCTTTCCGGCTTACAGCATTTCAAATTCTGCCGCCGCCAGTGGGCACTCATCCATGTAGAAAAGCAATGGGTGGAAAACTACCGCACAACGGACGGCGCGATCATGCACGAAAACGCGCACGACGGCTCATTCACCGAAAGCAGGGGCGACCTCGTCATCACGCGCGATATGCGCGTCTTTTCCCGCACGCTCGGCGTATCAGGCGCGTGCGACGTGCTGGAATTCCGCCGCGGCGAGACGGGCATTCCGCTCAAAGGCCGCGAGGGCCTGTGGCAGCCCTATCCCGTGGAGTATAAGCGCGGAAAGCCGAAAGAGGGCACGGAAGACACGCTCCAGCTCTGTGGACAGGCGATGTGCCTTGAAGAAATGCTCTGCTGCGAGATCCCGCGCGGCGCGCTCTATTACGGCGAGCCGCGGCGGCGCACGGAAGTCGACTTCACCCCCGCGCTGCGGCAGGAGGTGCGTGCCCTCCTTGAAGAGATGCATGCGCTCTACGTGCGCGGCAGCACGCCGAAGGTAAAGCCGACAAAGGGCTGCAACGCCTGCTCGCTGAAAGGATTGTGTCTGCCAAAGCTGATGAGAAGCAAGTCCGTTTCCGCGTATCTGCGCGGCGCAATGGAGGGAGAGCGATGAGACAGCTTTTGAACACGCTTTTTGTCACATCGGAGGACATTTACCTCTCGCTGGACGGGGAAAACGTTGTGGCGAACCGCGGCGGGGAAGCGGTCGCGCGCTATCCGCTGCACACGCTGCAAAGCATCGTCTCATTTTCCTACGCGGGCGCGTCGCCCGCCCTGATGGGCGCATGCGCGCAGCGGGAGATTGGACTTGCGTTCTGCTCGCCGCGCGGGAAATTTCTCGCCCGTGTAGCAGGTCAGGCGCAGGGGAACGTCTTGCTGCGGCGGATGCAGTACCGCGTGGCGGACGACCCGTCGCAGAGCTGTCGCGTCGCCGGAATGATGATCTTCGGCAAGGTCTACAACGCAAAATGGAGCGTGGAGCGCACGCGCCGCGACCACGCCATGCGCATTGACGAATCGCGCTTTTCAGCCGTGTCCGACCAGTTACAGGGGCTTCTGCCGCAGATCGCAGCGGAGACGTCGCTCGACAGTCTGCGCGGCCTCGAGGGTGTCGGTGCGGCGGCATATTTCAGCGTGCTGGACGACATGATCTTGCAGGGAAAAGAGACGTTTTTCTTCCGCGAGCGCAGCCGCCGTCCGCCGCTCGATGCGTTCAACGCGCTACTGTCGTTTGCTTACAGTCTGCTCGCGCACGACTGCGCCTCGGCGCTTGAAAGCGTAGGGCTGGACGCCTACGTCGGATATCTCCACCGCGACCGGCCAGGGCGGGAGTCGCTGGCGCTCGATTTGATGGAGGAGCTGCGCCCGTGCTTTGCCGACCGCTTTGTGCTCACGCTCATCAACAACCGTGTGCTCAAGGTGATCGACTTTGACTTCCGCGAGAGCGGCGCGGTGCTGCTGACGGACACAGGGCGCAGGACGTTCCTGCAGAAGTGGCAGGAGCGAAAAAAGGAGACCATCACGCATCCGTTTCTCGAGGAAAAGATACCGTGGGGTCTGGTACCGTATGTACAAAGCCTGCTGCTCGCGCGGTACCTGCGCGGCGACTTGGACGACTATCCGCCGTTTTTATGGAAGTGAGGCGCCTATGCTGGTTCTGATCACCTACGATGTGAACACGAGCGACGCTGCCGGACGCGGGCGGCTGCGCAGAATCGCAAAGGAATGTGTCAATTACGGTCAGCGCGTGCAGAATTCGGTATTCGAATGCCTGCTGGACACGGCGCAGTGCCGGAAGCTGCAAAATGAACTCTGTAAGATCATTGACCCAGAAAAGGACAGCCTTCGATTTTACTACTTGGGCAAGAAGTACGAGAATAAAATCGAACACTTCGGCTGCAAGCAGACGTATCTGCCCGAGGAACCGATGATCTTATAGTGCGAAGCACAAGTGCGCAGAGATCACTTTGGCGGTTCGCACCCAAAATCCGCATGGTTTTCCTGCATCAAAAAGGAGCAGAATGCCCTGACAGGCAGCATTCTGTGCAAAAGCATCTGAAATTTGTCTGTTATCGCAAAAATGTGCATAGTGATTTGTACACTTTTGCTGTCGCGCCCCGCAAGGGGCGCGTGGGTTGAAATACGGACTTGGGGATGGTATACCACCTTGCCCGTCCCGTCGCGCCCCGCAAGGGGCGCGTGGGTTGAAATCCAGAACGCCGAGCGGATGAGCGCCGAGAGATGCGTCGCGCCCCGCAAGGGGCGCGTGGGTTGAAATCCAGAACGCCGAGCGGATGAGCGCCGAGAGATGCAGTCGCGCCCCGCAAGGGGCGCGTGGGTTGAAATCTCACGTCGACGCCAGCTTGTCCGCGAGTGCGTAGTCGCGCCCCGCAAGGGGCGCGTGGGTTGAAATATGCGATTTGCCCGAAAACGTGATCAATGATCAATGTCGCGCCCCGCAAGGGGCGCGTGGGTTGAAATAACCTCCACCGTAGTAGAAAACGGAAACACACTGTAGTCGCGCCCCGCAAGGGGCGCGTGGGTTGAAACGCTCCCGGATTCTCATTGCCGTATCCCTCCATAAAAAGGAAGTCTCTGCCAACCGGCAGAGACTTCCTTTCATTTTTCTATTTTACTGATCAAAGCTTGGGTTTACGTAGTAGACGTTTTTCTCGTCCAGGCGGTCCTTGGCGAGGCGCAGGCCTTCACCGAAGCGCTGGAAGTGTACGATCTCGCGCGCACGCAGGAATTTGATGACATCACTCACGTCCGGATCGTCGGAAAGGCGCAGAATGTTGTCATACGTCACGCGCGCCTTCTGTTCCGCAGCCAGGTCCTCTGTGAGGTCCGCGATGGTGTCGCCCGTGACCTGCATGGTGCTCGCCGACCACGGGTAACCCGAGGCGAACTGCGGGAAAACGCCCGTCGTGTGGTCGACAAAGTACGGCTCGAACCCAGCCTCCTTGATCTGCTCCTCGGTCAAATTGCGCGTAAGCTGGTGAACGATCGTGCCGACCATCTCGAGATGCCCCAGCTCCTCTGTGCCGACCGTGGAAGCCCAAGGGCCACAAGTACGAAAAAGCCTTGCGCCGCAAGGGTTACAGGCCGAAAAAGAGAGGGAAAACGCGAATGTGCAAAATGCCGGTTGGCTCCATTCCTTTGACGCGGATTACCATTATCGCGGATCTGACCTACACTACCATGTGAACGTGTCCGCCGCGCTTTCGGAGGGAGGTGCGGCATGGTGAAGGAATTTATTTCTCAGCTCTCGCCGGACAAGCTGACGCCCTTTGCAAAGCACCCTTATCAGGTGCGGGAGGATGCAGCTATGGACGAGTTGGTGGAGAGCGTCCGCACCTATGGTATTCTGTCACCCTTACTGGCGCGGCCAAAAGGGGAGGGCTACGAGCTGGTCAGCGGGCATCGGCGGCGTCTGGCGGCGCAGAAATTGGGCTTACCCACCGTGCCGGTGCTGGTGCGGGAGATGAGCGACGACGAAGCGGTGATCCTGATGGTGGACAGCAACCTTCAGCGGGAAAACCTGCTGCCCAGCGAAAAGGCGTTTGCTTACAAGATGAAGTTGGAGGCAATGAAGCGGCAAGGGCAGCGAACAGATTTAACTTCGCCGCAAGTTGCGGCAAAGTTGAGGACAGATGATGAAATTGCAAAACAGGCTGGTATAAGCGGCGATACGGTACGTCGCTATATCCGCCTGACCAACCTTGTTCCGCCGCTGCTCCAGATGGTGGACGATGGACGCATCGCCTTTTCTCCCGCCGTGGAGCTGTCCTACCTCACCCGCGACGAGCAAGCGGAGCTGTGGGACTTGATCGGGCGGGAGGACGCCACACCGTCGCTGTCACAGGCACTCCGCATGAAGCAGCTCTCCCGCGAGGCAAAACTGACGCCGGAGGTACTGTACGCCATTCTCACCGAGGAAAAGCCCAATCAGAAAGAGCAAATCCGCATCAAAACCGAGTCGCTGCGGAAGTATTTCCCGCGCAATTACTCTGCGCAGCAGATGGAGCGGGAGATCATCAAACTGCTGGAGGCCCGTTACCGCGCAAAGAACAGGGGAGAGCGATGATTTTCGTATACTGGCGCTATACAAATTTCTTCCGTACAATAGCGGTAGAAAGGAGCGAGGATTATGGAGCAGAATTTACCGCCATTGCCTCCGGTCATTTTTGAGAATGGTCTTTACTACGAGCTGCGGGGCGAGCAGTATTATCCCTGCCTTTTGCCGCCGGAGCCGGACACCACAGAGGACAAGCTTCTGGAAACCATCATACGCCAAATGGCGGAGGCACAGGGCGTAAACGAGGAGCTGAAAGCACGGAACCAAATGGCGTGGGTAGGTGCGATGAACAACATCAAAAGCGCCGCGCTCGAGATCCTGCGAGAGTCCAAATAACGCCCCAAGAAGGAAACAAAAGCCAATAATAAATGCAAGCGGAGACAGGTCAAATGCCTGCCTCCGCTATTTTTATGCCCGAACAGGCAAGGAGGAACGATATGGATTATTTCTACGAACATGAATCAGAGCTATTTACATTTTACCGTGTTCCAAAGGTGCTGTTTACGGAGGAACCATTCAAAAGCATGAATTGTGAAGCAAAATTACTTTACGGGTTATTGCTGGACAAAATGGGACTTTCCCGCAAAAGCGGGTGGTTCGATAAGCAAGGGCGCGCCTTTGTTTACTATGGCATCAGCCACATTATGGAGGACTTGGGCTGTGCCCACAGCAAGGCGGAGAAGCTGCTATCCGAACTGGAGCAAGCTGGCCTGCTGCGCCGGAAACGGCAGGGGTTGGGGAAGCCGTCAGCACTGTACCCTCTGAAATTCGAAAACCGAATTTCTTGACTTTCGATTTTCGAATTTCAAGAACGCTGAAAATCAGCGCACCTGAACGCTGATTTTCAGCGTCTAATAAGACTGAGTAGAGCGATACTGAGATAAATATATACCAAGCCGAAAAAAGAATAATAGGGAGGATCATCAGATGAAGAACAAAGAGAACTTACGGGAAAAGCAGGTAAATCTCCGCTTGACGCAGGCAGAATATGAGCGGCTCACCCGCACCGCGCAGGACCACGGCATCGGGCGGGCGGCGTATCTCCGCATGGTGCTGCGGGGCGCGTGGTTGCGGGAGGATGGCAGAAAATCAGAATAATTTTTTCCGCTGGAATTTGATGCAGGCCGTCACACGGTCACGGATATAAGGAACATCCCGCTTGGCGTAAAACTCCAGCGGCTCTGAAAGGGCCACCATGATCTCTTTTTCGGCAAAGTCGCAGCGAAGCTGCGGCCCGTATAGATTTTGCGCCGCGTGGACCTGTCGGACAAAGCCCGTTTTCATGGGCTGAGCCTTGAGCTGACGCACCAATGCGGCCGCTTCGATTTCCATGGGATAGTCCCGTGTGTTGGACAGCAAACCCGCGCCGAAGTCAAAGATGGGGCAGTAGTCAAAGCCATCACCGCAGCGCAGCACAGCGATGTTGTTCAGATGCCGGTCCTCGTTGCCGAACAGCATATCCACCTCGAACAGCAGCGTCAGATAGGTGCCGAAGCGGTCAAGTCCCGTCAGCCGCTCAACCTGCTCCACCAACCACGCAAGGCGGCTCTGAAGATTGGGCAGGCGGTTTACCGTGGTCTGCCAGTCCGGGCCAACGCCTTTTCGCAGCAGTTCCGCAAGGGTCAGGATGGCCTCGCCCTGACGTAGAAAATTGGCACTGGAACAGCCGTTTCGGATGTGTCCGTGGACTTCCATCCGCTCCATGCGGTAGGTCACATAGTGAAAGCCCAGCGCATCTGTATTGGTTTGTGCCAGCAGCGCAGAGGTTACGGTTTCTGCCAGCCCTTCATAGCCGAACAGATCCAGCTTGTACCAGCGGCCATCTGCCAGCAATTTTTCCTGATTGCCCTTAGACGAAGTTTCTGCGATGCGGCTTCCCGTTGTCAGTCTGATCGACATATTCAGCCCTCCACAATTTTGATCCAGCACGAATCCTCTGCCATGCGCCCTTCGGTCTTGCGGATGATCGCCAGCGGGTCATAGCAGTCCAGTCCCAAGTCAGACAGGTAATATTTCAAACCGTCCCGCTCCTGCGGCACACAGCGGTCTTTCAAGAAGATTTGCAGATCGTCCCATGTGGGCTTGCGGTTCACGCCGAAAGCGGTGGAAAGGGGAGAACTGGCCTCGTTTTCGATGGCAAGTTGATGAGTGGTTTGGTCAGCGCAGATCTTCGTACAGAGCTTATTCCCATCGTAGTAGTACAGGATCAGGAGGGCGTGAGCGCTGCTTCGGGCATTGGCCAGAAAGACATTGTAATCAGACACGGCAGGGCGGCGGATGGTGATGCTTTCCCCATCGAATTGCAGCGTTACGGTGCGGCTGCTCTCAGAGATACCCAGGTCCTTCATCCAGGCAGATGGCAGAGCCACGCGGTAGCCCTTGGCATCCGGACCGGCGTTTCCACCCGCCTTGTTGATAAGAATATTTGCAGTTCGTTCCTCGTGTAGCACGGTCATTCACCTCAAAAGTTTCTTGCAATTATTATACCTATTGGACACCAATAAATCAAGAAGTTAATTTTACAACAGCATTGTCACGAAAATGAAACCGCTATACGGAAGCTGCTTTCGCAAGCATAGCATTTGGCCGTCCAAATGCGCTTGTTAGGGGAAGCAATTCCCCTATAACCCCTTATGAATTGAAAGGAAAAACGATCATGAGAAAACGACCAATCAAAATATCGCTCCGTTTGAATGAGCAGGAACATGAACATTTGAAACAGCAGGCTATGCTCTCTGGCTTCCCAATGGAAGTATTCCTCCGTGCGCTGATCTCTGGCATGAACCTCCGATCCCGACCACTCGCTGAATACGCCGAAATCCGGCGTCAACTCGCCGGCATTGGAAATAACATCAATCAAATCGCTCATGTTGTCAACACCCGCGGCTTTGCCACGAAGGAAGACATTGCCGCAGTCACGACAGCACAGCGGGTGATCTGGCAGATCGCAAAGCGGCTTTGAGATAGCTTATTCCGAGATATATGCCGTCTGAACAAGGCCAACGACAAAAAGCAGAGCGCGCAGCCTCCTTTCTCAAGGCTGCGCGCCCGTTTTTTGTTATATCGATCAATTCCCGCTTCTGGGACGCAAGCATCGAAATATTGCTTGTGGAGATGGCATTTTGTGGTATAATTATTTTGCGAAATTATAAGTACAGGCGGAGGAGAGCGACCTATGACAATCAGTAAGAAGCTGGAAACGATCTATCATAATGGACAACCGGACGGTATCCGCTCAATTCGCCGGAATCTCTCAACGATGACCACCTATGTAATTCCCCGCCCACTCCTATCAGATGCGAAAAATATTTCCGGAATTACTCGTCCGGGTATTTACTATTTGATCAACGAGAGTGATGACAACAGAATTGCACAGATCTATATTGGACAGACGCGGAATGGCATCAATCGTTTAGACGATCACAACCGCTCAAAAGATTTCTGGAACAAAGCAATTATGTTTCTTGCTGAGAGCAAGACATTTACGCTGGATATGATCAGCGGCCTTGAAAAATTTGCAATTATGAAGGCGCAGGAATCCAAGCGATACAAGGTTGAAAACAGCGTTATTCCGAAGTATGAAATCGATGAATATGACCTTGTAGCAGTGGAAGAAGTTTACGATGAAATCCAGTTTATCATGGCCACACAGGGCTATAAGATGGATGATGCGAAAAGGTCGATCAATGAGGAACGCATTCTTCATACCACGCGGAACGGCATTGCTGCGCGCGGCATGTATGACGGCGAAAAATTTGAAGTGCTGGACGGTTCTGAGATCAACATGGATAAGCCGGCGCATTTGCAGAGTTATAATAGGCTTAGAGATGAGCTGCTATCCAAGCAATCTATTGTCAAGGCTGGAGAAAAGTACATCTTGAATGTTACATTAGATTTCAACACACCGAGCGGCGCAAGCAACTTTGTACTTGGAGGCTCGACAAACGGCTGGATAGAATGGAAAGACAGGGACGGGAGAACCTTGGACGAGCTGTTTAGAAAGCAATTATAAATGATGGGGAGGCCCACGATGGCACTTGAAAATAAACTTGGCATCACCAACTCCGCCGAGCTTGCCCGCGAGGAGGAGCGAATCAGCAAAAGGAAGGCCGTGGAACTGTTTGAAAGCGGCGCTCTGGACAAGCTGGCCCCCGGCAGATTTGCGTCGTTGCAAGCCATTCATAAGGCGCTTTTCGAGGATATTTATGACTTTGCAGGCGAACTGCGCACGGTAAATCTGGCAAAGGGCAATTTTCGTTTTGCCCCTTTAATGTATCTGGAGGCAGCGCTTGGAAACATCGACAAGATGCCGCAATCTACCTTTGACGAGATCATCGAAAAGTATGTGGAGATGAATATTGCCCACCCGTTCCGAGAGGGCAACGGCCGCAGCACCCGCCTGTGGCTTGACCAGATGCTGAAAGCCGGTATCGGACAGGTTGTGGATTGGAGCAAGGTCGATAAAGAGGACTACCTACTGGCCATGGAGCGCAGCCCCATCAAGGACGTGGAGATCAAGGTGTTGCTGAAAGTGGCCCTGACCGATGACGTGAACAGCCGTGAAGTTTTTATGAAGGGCATCGACCACAGCTACTACTATGAGGGGTATACGACCTTCAAGACGGAAGATCTGTAAGTGGAGTACAATTCCATAGTTGCAACGAATGGAGCTACAGAATGCTATTTATCAAATTTGGAAAAAAAGAACATCTTGAACAATTAAGAAATGGCATCGTGCATTTTTCTACATTGAAAGCATTTCAGAAAGATCCAACGTCGTTCCGTGGAGATAAAATGGAGGGCCGACTCTATATTGATCCAAAACAGCCGATGCTGGTCAATGGGTTCGATATATCATCATTCATGAAAGAGTGTGTTATTTCTTACGAAACAAATTGCCCAGAATTTTCTTTTTCGGCATCCATATTATCAAGAAAAAATTGTCACAAATGCACAGATGGTTTGTACACAGTAAATCAAGAATACCTTAATGAAATGCGACAGTTTGGAGAGTGTTTTTTGACGATAAATGCTTTTGAGCTTATAGAGGCACTACGGACTGAGTTTTCCAACACGGGCAGTGGATTTGAATATCACCCCGTCGTATATATCAATAAGACGAATTATTCTAAAATTCAAGAATATTTTAATAATTTATCCAGCAAAAACAGACTAACAGGGCATTTATTTTTGAAAGATGATACGAATTCCTACCGCATTCAGAATGAGTGGAGAATGGTATTGTTTGATTTCAATAATCACTACCCGGCAGATAATAATGGCGTTAATGTTAAAACATGCTATTTAACAGAGATGCCGGTTCTTGACACAGAAAGTTTAGCCACTTTACGCTGTAGTGAAGAATATTTATTTGACGAAAAGGAGAACTCTCATGCCAACACTTGAATGGATTGGAAAGAGCAAGGTGATCAATCACCATCAGGACGTGCCGTTTCGGGTGTTGAAGCGCAAGTACAGCTTTGATGAAAACGGGCAGCACAACGAAGATAATGGCAGCGAAAACATGATCATCCGGGGCGACAATCTGGAAGCCCTGAAAGCGCTGCTGCCCCGGTATGAGGGGCGCGTCAAGTGCATTTACATTGATCCGCCCTACAACACCGGCGAGGAAGGTTGGGTCTATAACGATAATGTCAACGACCCGAAAATCAAAAAGTGGCTGGGTGCGGTTGTCGGCAAAGAGGGAGAAGACTTGACCCGCCATGACAAGTGGCTGTGTATGATGTACCCGCGCTTGAAGCTGCTGCAAAAGCTGCTGGCGGATGACGGAGTAATTTTCATCAATATTGGCGAGGATGAACACGCAAATCTAAAGTTAGTTTGTGACGAGATTTTTGGTGTTAGAAATTATGTTACAGATTTCGGTCGACAGATGAAATCTGGTGGTGCAAAAGGACATTACTATACTCCAAGTTTGGACTATGTTTTGACCTATGCTAAAAATATAGATTTGCTCCCATATTTCCGGGCTATTATGACCCAACAACAGATTGATGTCTTTTACAAATTCACTCAGGAAGAAGGCCCAAGAAAAGGCGAAAAATATGGGGAGGAACGACTCTTCAAATCCAGTTTGGAAGCTCGCGCAAACCAAAGGTACTATATCCAGTGTCCTGACGGTACTTTCGCAATTCCTCCCGGAGAAACTACGCCTAATGAATTGAAAGAGGGACTAATCGTTACACCACTAAAAACCGATAAGGTTTGGAAATGGATATACCCACGGTACAAACAAGAACTCGATGCGGGAAATATCATTTTCAAGCGTACTAATACATCTGGCTTAGTAGATGAACATGGCAATCAATGCAAGTGGAATATCTACAATAAGCTTTGGTTGAGTGAGCAGCAAGAAAAAGGAGTTGTTCCGTCAAATCTGATTACTGGTTACGAAAACCGTCAGAGTGCCGCTGAATTGAAGAAGTTAAACCTCGATTTTAATTACGCAAAGCCAATTCGCCTTATAGAATATTTGTTGACAATTTCTCAAATGGAGAAAGATGCAATAGTTCTTGATTCTTTCGCCGGTTCCGGCACTACCGCCCATGCTGTCATTAACATGAATAAAGCTGACGGCGGACACCGCAAGTTCATCCTTGTCGAGATGATGGACTACGCCGACAGCATCACCGCCGAGCGCGTCAAGCGCGTGATCCGTGGCTACGGTGAGGGTAAGAACGCCGTGGAGGGGACGGGCGGCAATTTCAGCTTCTACGATCTGGGCGAGCCGCTGCTTGTGGGCGATTGCCTGAATGAAGCGGTTGTCCCGGAGAAAATCCGCGAATACATCTGGTTCATGGAGACCAAGCAGCCCTACGCCCCGCCCAGCGGCGGCAATCCCTATTACCTCGGCAAGCACAACAGCACGGGCTATTACTTCTACTATGAGCCGCGGCGCGTGACGGTGCTGGACTATGCGTTCCTCTCCACCATTACGGAAAAAGCCGACGGAACGGTGATCTATGCAGACCGCTGTTCCATCAGCGAGGACAAGCTGGCAAAAATGGGCGTTACATTCAAGAAGATTCCACGCGATATTAGCAGGTTGTGAGGAATATATGGAAAAAATTCTTATTTTATTGAAAGAAGCAATTGTACCAATAGCAACTTGTGTTCTGTCTGGGATTATTTCCTATGTTGTATCTGTCCGAACTGCGAACAGGTGGGTTCCTGCATATAGAAAAAAGTACGAAGAACTTCGGATTGAAGTTGCCGAGTCTCTTACAATGTATGCAAATCTCTATACGAACCCCATTGATATTGCAAAAACAGAGAATCATCAGTTGCCGCAGAATTATGCAGAAGCATCATCGAAATTGCGGAACCTGGCTTCAAAGTTAAAGGCTTTCTCGGAAACTATGCCTCCCAGAATAAGAAATGTTCCATCAAAGGAGGCAATAGATGATGCTTCGAGCTGCTTAATTGAACTGTCTAACAGTTTTACAACACCGTATAACTCTAATATTTCAGATGCAGAGCGAAGAAATACATACGAATATGAGAATGACCTAAGGCAATTGCTACAGCTGCCTCTTGTAAAAAGGTGAATTTATGGAACTGAAATCTTATCAGAAAAAGGTAATAGCGGACCTGACCCGCTATCTGGAACTGCTGAATGAAACAAAGAGTGACGCAGCGGCGTTTCGCCTGTTCTGGCAGGAGAAATCAGCCCCGGCTTTAGGGCTATACCAAAACGTTATACCCGGTGTTCCGAACCTCTGCTTCAAGGTGCCGACAGGCGGCGGCAAGACCT
>OCHG01000936.1_pt1 | contig 22304 bp, 17 predicted proteins | sample 1538801 | NCBI WGS metagenome assembly OCHG01 (sample SAMN04571727, study PRJEB22368) | human gut metagenome | biome: human gut; material: stool | host: Homo sapiens | place: Luxembourg | collected 2012-09-20 | reverse complement strand
TTGGAATTGTTAACCTACCGATACTATACACCCATACCCCCTGGGGGTGTCCAGTGCAGAAAGAAATGTATGACATTCCGATACAGATGAGGGCGGCTGCCGGGTTGGTGCACCATCCCCGCCCTTCGTCTCGATCTGTAACATCTAGCCCCAGTTTTGCCGGGTTACTGTTACAGATTGAGACAAACAATTCGGCGGTTGCTTAACATCTCAATCTGTAACATCTAGCAGGGAAAATAACCTCTAGCTGTTACAGATCGAGATTTTGTTTTGCGAGGTTTGGGTATGTCTCAATCTGTAACACTAAGACCGGTTTTTGGGTTCCAGATGTTACAGATTAAGACAAACCGTCAGACGATGACTCAATATCTCGATCTGTAACATCTAGACCGGTTTTTGGGTTCTAACTGTTACAGATCGAGACAATTGCCGGGGAGGAGCCCCGCCGCGGCAAGGCGCCCGCTTCCTAGATACAGAATCCGGGAATCACGCAGGTTCGCTTGTTTGGCTTTTCCGCAGGCGTTGCGTACGTAAAGACGTCGCCGTCGTGCCCCACGCGGTTCATATAGAGTGCGCCTTCGCTCTCTGATGTGTCGGGGCTCACCGTGCGCTCCCACCAACAGGTGTCCTTGCCCTTCCACTGGCGGACCATCGTCTCGTTCGTGGAATACGGGCTCACCTTGAGCTCGCGGAAGAGCTGATACTCCTTGCCCTCGCCGTTGTAGATGTCGGCCAGGTAGTGAAAGCCCTCGGCAAATGACTCGGGCGGCTGCACTCCGCACAGCTCGACCATGGCGGGCAGCCAAAGGGTTGCGGGCAACTCGCTCAGACACGATGCGCTTCTGGCAGCGCCAACGTTATTCGAGATCTTTTTGACAGATTTAATGAGTGCGCGCAACTCGTTGGGCAGCAGCTTAAGGCCGTCGCCGTCGAGCCATTCCCGCAGCTCGCAATCTGCCCAGCCGGCGCTTAACGGTTGGGCCGCGGCGTCGCGTTCGGCAATGCCGGCATCGAACATAAACGTTAACCCTGCCTTGCCCGTCCCGTCCAGAAGCTCGTCGTGACGGATGCCCACAAGCTGCGCGCCGACGTGCAGCCCGTTGGTGAGCCTCACGCGCTTGGTACACGGATAGGGGATATGCCCGTTGTCATCGAGCAGATGATAGCGCTTGGCAATCTCGCGTGCCTCGCTACGGGTCTCGGCGGCCTTAATCTTGAGCGAAATCTCCTGCAGCTGATCCCAGGTGTAGTCGTCAAGTGAACCGCGGATGCCGTCCAAGTAGTCGGGGATGCCAAAGCCATGGGTTGCCGCCCCGATAACGCCAAGCCCCGCAACGGCTGCGACAACGCCACCGATAATAAAGCGGCGGCGGGTCATGGCATCGTGCCGGGCCTGCTCCAGGATCTCTCGCGCGCGCTCGCCGGCGACGTCGACCTTAAGGTGCGTGCCAGAATCGATATCAATTGCGGCTTCGTTCCCTGCACCTTCGCGGCCCTCTGATTCGGCATCGGTGAGGTATGCCGAGAGCACCTCAAGCATCTGCTGCTCGGTAGGACGATCGCACTGCTCGACTGAGATGCCTTTCATGATGATCTGGACGAGCGCTTCGTCGTCATTGCATCGCGGCTCGAGCGGTGCCGGCTTGGTCTTGGTCTTTATGAGGTAGAACGAGCCGGTTGCCGCGGCACCCGTCGACTCAACATCGAACGGTTTGCGACCGCTGTAGAGCTGGTACAGAATGCTCGAAAGCGCATAGACGTCGATTGCGGGCGAGCGGCGAAGGGCCGCGATGCCTTCGATATCCTGCGTGAGCATCTCGGGCGCGGCGTATGCGGGCGTGGCAAAGCGCCAGATGTCGGCGCGCCGGGTGATCGTGTCATCGCCGAGGGCCATGGTCGCGGAGCCCATGTCGATGAGGCAGGGGTCAAAGGAGCAATCGACGATCTGCTGCTCGAGCGTTCGACTGGTGGTACGGAACATAATGTTGGCGGGCGACAGGTCGCGATGGACGACCGGATTTACGAGTCCCTGGGTCATCAGGAGTGCGCGAAGCACGGCGTTTCCAACGGCGGCCACCATCTGGGTGGTTAGCCCGCCCGAGACATCGTGCGGAAGCAAGGGCAGCGCCTGCTTGAGCGAGGTGCCCTCGACCCACTCCATGAGGATGAGCGGGTCGTCCTCGCACGATCCATAGCCATAGACGCGCGGAAATCCGCGCAGGTGCGAGACGGTGCACAGATGACGGTACTCCTCGAACAGCGCAGCGGTGTTGGCCAGGTGCGTAGCCGCTTGCTCGGCGGAGCGATCGGGGGCTTGGCCGGAAAGGATGGCGTTGTCCTTGAGCAGCTTGACGGCAAAGACCTCGCCGCTTGTGTTGGTCGCGCGAAGCACGTGTCCGATATTGCCGCCGTCGCGGTATGCCGTCTGAAGAATAAGCGTCATAAACCGTCGCTTGGCGTCGTCCTCGGCGCTGGGGTCGACCGCCACGGCGGTGTCGAACGTGTCGAGACGGATGAGTTTGTTGCCAGGGGCGGTGTTGGTGGTATCCAAGACGTTCCTTCATTTGGTGGGGCCGCGTGCTCACGCCGAGAACGCGATTATCGATTAAAGCCCATGATAGACGTGTTCGCCGATAAGCTGACTCGTATTGCTATTTATAGTGCAGCGCGCAACGTAAATGATATAAGACGAGTGACACCTGTTTCCCACGTCTCTACGCGCTAGTCCACAATAACGAGAAACGTTGTATAGAGACCCAAGTGAAGTCTGTCGCTGTTTTCGATTTCCACCGGGGGATAGACTTTGCCGGGCTCTCGTTGGTCGCGGGGCGGCTCGATTACGATATCGCCGTCGCCTGCGCCCGATTCGAGCACCGTGCCGTTGGTCGATCCAAGGCCCTGGGCGTACCAGTGCTCACCCTCAAGCCAAATGCGAAGATGTTCGCGCGATGCGTCGGCGCCCACATCGGTGATGCTGGGCGAGGTTTTGGGCAAAGAACCAATCACGGTGCCGCGCGGATCGCGTGTGAGGGGATGGATCTGCATGTCGACGCAGTTGTCGGCATGTGTCCTGAGCAGACCGAGGTTGGGGGCGACGGCGCGCGGCTGCTCCAGGCTGCCCATAAAGTCACGTCCGACGGTAGTTTCGGTGGTGCCGAAGTGCCCGCCCGTCTTGCTGTCGCAAAAGCGCTCGACGGTGGCCACGCCTTGAACGGGATCGGCAAGTGCGCCCGTCGCCACAAAGAGCATCAAGAAGAGCGTGCTTTTTTCGCGGGGGCTGTGGTCATCGGAGCTGTTGATGCGCCCCAAGGCATTGGCGTAGAGGCGGTCGTCGAGGTCATAATCGGCGAGAATCGACATCATGTCTTGGGCCGCCGGGCCGCTGTAATGCTCGGATATTTCCTGATAGGCACGATCGCCTCCGCCGAGCTTGTTGCTAATGGCGGCAGCAAGGTTGAGTGTGGAGACGGTAAGGTCATTGTAGATACCTGGCGCACACTGATCGGGCTCGCGGTGGACGATGTAGCGAGTGAGGTACGAGCGGTTGGTAGAGCATTTGCCGAGCAGGGTGCTGCCTGCATACGAATTGCCGTTGATGAGCATTCGCGCAATCTCGAGATGCTTGAGACCGCCGAACGATCGGATGTCGTTGTAGAGGACCGAGCACGGTGTTTCCGCCGCCATGGCTGCCTCCCCAGATAACTTTAATGACGTACTGCAAACATGATAGGAAATGGCTACGCCCAAAGCGTACCGACTCGAAAAATGTTGCGCAACGCTTTGCATAACTATTGAGACATTATAGGGCAGATACGCCAAGTTGCAGGATGGCTGCAAACGACACATTTTGAGAGGTCGTGCCCTATGGAATGCCCTTATTGCGGTGCATTGTTGCCCGATGACGCTAGTTTTTGCTCTGAGTGTGGATCGCCTCTTGCCGCGCCCTCGTCGACCGCGCCCGTTTCCGAAGATCCCTATGCTACGCCCCAGACCGTGTCACAGAGCCCTGCCTTTTCTTGGCGCGACGGCGAGGCCGCTACGGCGGCAACGGTGGAGTTGCCTAAGGCGGATGCTGCCTCGAAAGCAGACGAGCAGCCGGTGGCGGCACCCGACGCGTCTGAGCCCGCTGCGCCCGAATCCGATTCGGACGCCACGCGTGTAGTCGATCCCTTGTCAGACTTTGGCACTACGATCGAGAACGCGGAAACTGAGTCTGCCTGCCATGCCGATTTTGGTCCTACGCCGCTCAGTGAGGAAGAGCAGCTCGAGCAGGACCGCGAGAGCCTCAAGACGGCCAAGGCCGAGTACAAGCTGGCACGCAAGCGCCTGGGCAAGTCGTATGCGCCCGCCATCGCCGCCGGCGTTATTGTCGTTGCCGCCTTGTGCGCGGGAACCGGCTGGGCGGGCTACTCATATGGTTTGGCTCATCCGCAAAATACGGAGCAGATTCAAAAGCTCAAGAAGCAGCTTGAATCTTCCAAGGACGAACTCACAAAAACGCAAGACGAGCTCGATCAGACAAAGTCCGACCTTAAGGATGCTAAGGCGGAGCTCAAGACCGCAAGCAAGAACGGCGAGGACGCCAGCTCCAATGCTGTGGGCTCTTCCACGACGGGCAATGCGACCTCGTCGACCACCACGACCTCTGGTAGCACGGCGAAGCTCAACATCGATAAGCCCACGAGCTTCGCCAACACCACGTGGCGCGGGGCACTTAAGGAGACGGGCAACTCTTGGGGCCATACTTGCTACGGCGCGAGCAAAAACGACCTTGTGATTGTGTTTAAGAGCATCAGCGATTCCGGCGAAGCGGTCGCAGACATCTCGGCCACGCTGCATGCCCACGATACCTACAACGCCGAAAAAACCGTCGCCCAATCCGATGGTGACGACTATCGCACCTACACGGACGTCACCGGTACGTTTGTTAGAAACAAGGGTTTTGAGTTCTCGCTTCCCGTCGAGGAAGAGGACTGCGACCTTACGGTTACGGGTGTTCCTAAAAAGAAGAACGGCAAGTACTACCTGAATACCACAGTCGAATCGGGAGACGGCGCCGTTACCATGGGAACGCGCATCACGGATTCCTTTGAGCTTTTGATTTCCTAGTCCCTCGTATTGTCAGCGTGCGATGCATGGGGACGGTGGCGGGCACGGCTTTATTGAGAGTTGCGCCCACCACCGCTTTTTGCAAATGGGCCTATTTGCTGACTTTGGTTTTACTGCCGGCTAAAGCATGCCGGCAGATGCGAGGACGAGTATGACCACGATTGCTACCAGGGCAACAATCACCATCGTGAGTGCCATCGAGCGTTGACGTTTGACGGCAAGGCGTGCGCGACGCATGGACTCGGCGCTGCGGATGGTCTCGGTGGATGGGGTTGGCCGAGGCGCGGGCTGCGCCTGTGCAGCCGTGCGGGTGGGGACGGTGGCGTCCACCAAGGCGGCAGTGCTGCCGCGATCCGCCACAGGCCGGCGCTTTCGCGGAGCACCCGTACGGGCGAAAGGCTCAAGGCGCGCCGCGAGTTCATTTGCCGAAGGGCGTGCGTCTTGCGAGACTGCCAAACAAGCCATAATCGCGTTGACCAAGCCCTGTTCGCGGGGAGTTGCGGGCGCAAGGGGTTGCGGTTGCACGGTGCGCTTGAGGCGCGCGTGATCTCCAGAGCGCCTGAGCTCTGCCTCAAAGGGCGCGTGTCCGCAATAAAGCTCGTAGAGGATGCTTCCCAGCGCATAGATGTCGACGGCGGGATTGTCACGCGCACCGGGGTCGGCCTTAAACCGCTCCAGCATTTCGGGTGCTGCGTATGCCGGCGTGGCACCGCGAAAAGCGTTGACGTCGACGGTAAAGGAAAAGTCCGGCTTAACGAGCTTGGCACTGCCCATATCGATCAGGCAGATGTCAAAATAGCCACTCGAGACCTGCTCCTCGAGCGGGATGCGATCGTGACGCAGCATGATGTTGCGCATGGAGAGGTCGCGGTGAACAAAGGGCGTGTCAAGCGATTGCGTGGACAAGATGATCTTGAGTACGCTCAGACCCAGCGCGGCGACGATATCGCCGGGGCAGGTTTCAGCGCCATCGCTCAGAGCTGGCCGTGCATCAAGAAGCGAGACGCCGTCAACCCATTCCATAAGCAGCGCCGGGGTTCCGTCTGCCGTGTAGCCAAAACCGTAGACATCGGGAAAACCCCTTAGGTTGGATACGACGGAGAGCGTGCGGTACTCCTCTTCCATAGTTTCTCGGTTGAGCTGTTCTTGCTCGGGCTGGGCATCGGGGCGCGGCATCTTAAGCGCGAGCTCAAAGGTGCGATCGCCACTTTGGACGCGGCGGACGTAGGCGTTGCCGCCAAAGCCGCCCTTTTGCGGCGGAACGAGAAGCGTGCAAAAGCGACGCCGTGCCGCGGCCTGCTCACGCTCGGAGAGCAGCGCTGGCGTATGAAACTTGACGAGTCGAACTTCTTCGTAGAATCCGGTCATGGCGCGCTTTCATCCTTTCTTCCATTAGCAGGATATGCGCTTGCCGCCGCCTTCTGTTGCGCAACATCGACAAATCTGCCGCTCGCCAATGTTGCGCAACAGAATCGCGCAAGACGGCGGTAGAAATAGGTCAATTAAAGTCGGCAATCAGGGGAACGATATGAGCTATTCATTCAGCGCATCATATGGAATCACGCGGGAACAGTGGAACAAGATGACCACGCGAGAGCAGGATGAGTTTGTTTGGGCGCAGCGCAGCAAAAGCCCGGCAGACTTGGAGCGGGAACGCGTTGAGGCGGCCATTCAGTCATATAAGAGCTCTCTGGCCGGAATAAAAGCCAAAGCGCTTTCTAACATTGAAGACACCGATGGTTCTGTTTCGGCATACTTTGATCGGTTGATTGATGCTCGTATCGAGGCTTTTTCCCAAGAGGCATTGGATAATATGCCCAGTGGAATGCAAGCGGTAAACATGCGCTATGCCGAAACAGTTCGCGCTAAGATCCCGGCTTTGCTCGGGGAGATTAGCGCCCTGCTGCCCTCAACGGTTTCGGAAGCGCATAGAGAGCAGTTCGTTCAGCAGTCGCAAGCTCAACTCAAGGCTGTCCAGACTGCCGAGCGCCTTCGCGCCCGGCATGTCGCGGAAATTACGAATTATGTTGTTGGTCCTGGCGGCGGCGTGGACCTGAAGAAGGCGCTTCGCTACCTTACCGAATCAACGACCAAACAAGAGGAGGGGTCGCTCGAAGAAGCGGCTCGCGCGTTTGAGACTTGGGCGGGACGTGTTACGCCGCTTATGCAGGACGAAGCGCTCGATATCCCCCTTCGAAACCGTATTTCTGCAAAGTTTGAGAGCGTCCGCGCCGCTTTTGATGCACTTGGGCCTGATTCACGCATCGATGATCGCCTAGCGGCAATGAAGATGATGAACGATTTTGAGTACGTAGTAAAAAACGCTACGTATGAATCGGGCGAACGGCACCGAGTCTACGAAGAGTATCGTGCGCGCATCGAACGTGCCAACAACCGTTACGGAAAGAGCCTGCCGCTTAAACAATTGCACGAGATCGAAAATGTCTATGCTGCAAACGATGAAGCGGAGGCTGCCCTTGCCAATGCTATGAAGGACGATTATATCGAGCGTTCTATCAACGAGGTCATGGCTGCTCGCGGTATTAACGTTACTCGCTATGCCGTTATGGAGGGTTCGGGAAAGCCCTGGCGATTGATGTTTGACACCAAGCAGAACAAGGCCATTGCCCTTTTGCGCAGCACGAAAAGAGATCGACTCATCATCCGCGTTGTCGCAGCCAACCCCGAGGAGTTTTCTGAGGATCCTGATAATCCGACCATCATCAAGGACGTGAAGCCGCAGGATCAAGCGACTGTCGAGAAGGTCTATAGGGACCAGATTGAGTTCTGTGACTTCTACAAACAGTTCGAAGAGGATCTTAAGGCCTACGGCGTAACCGTTCCGGCCGAGGGTGCAGGATTGACCACGCAGGCCGCGAATCCCGCTGCCGCCGTCGAGATTCACCCGCACGATTACGTGCCGCCTGCGCCTTCCGCAGATGCGGAGCGCCGCCTGCGCAACCGTCGCCAAGCAAGCCAGCTCAAGCAAAGAGAGATGAGGTAAATCATGACATGGGAATGCCCAGAATGCGGTTTTGATAATGATGACGAGCGCGATATGTGCGAGGAATGCGGTGCCCTGCGTCCCGCCGGCGTAGCACCTGCGCCGTCGACGCCTGCCGCTCCGGTGCAAGACTTCGCTGCACCTAGTGGTGAACGTCCAGCGCCCGCCGTCTATCCTGCGACTTCTTCGATGGGTGGTACACCACAGGTTCAACAGTCTGCGTCCCAGCAGGTGTATCAGTCTGTTCCCGTGCCCGCGCCGCAGCCGGCGCCTATGCCTCAGCCGGCGCCCGTGCCACAACCGATGTCCACCCCACAACCGATGTCTGCGCCCGCGCCGCAGCCCGCGGCCATGTCGATGCCGCAGCCTACCCCCATGCCCGTTCCGCAACCCGCTCCGGTTGCCGCGCCAATGCCGCAGCCCGCGCCGCAACCCATGGCGAATGCTGCAGCTACTCCTGCGGTTCCTGCGCTTACGCTTGCCGATCCAGCTATGGGTGAGCAGCTGCGTCTTACGGGTATGACCGTGCTTGGGCGTAACGCGTTTCCCAGCATGGCATCGAACTTTGCAATATCTCGCCAGCATGCCAGCGTTCGCTTTGAACAGGGCGCGTGGTTGGTTGCCGACGAGGGTTCCAATAATGGAACGGCTCTTATGCGCGGCAGCCAGATTCTTTATTTGACTCCCGGCGTGCCTCAGCAGATTCATACCGATGACGTGTTGCTAATCCCGGCGACATCCGGGGAATTTGCCCAGCTGCGTTTGAGGGCTACCGTGGAGGAGCCTCCTGCGGTGCAGCCCACGCAGGCTCAGACGGCGGTCGCGCCGCAGCCTGCGACCGTTGCGCCCGCTACGGCATCTGCCGTGCCAGCCGCCAGTCCGTCTGCCGGCATTGAGGGCTGGTTTGTCGAGTGTCCCGAGTGCGGTCGTTTACACCTTGTTGCCGATGAGCGCGCAAAGGTTGGGGATGGCTGTGAAGAGTGTGGCTGTTCGCTCGCGCGCACGTCTGCCGTATATCGTACGCTCGACCCCGGTGAGGATTACTCTGATGTTCGTTAGCCAGATGCTCGCGCCTGTCGTTTCTCTGGGACCAGGCGAGCGCATCGCAATCTGGACTAGCGGCTGTTCTAAGCACTGCGCCGGATGCATCTCGCCCGAGCTTAGGATGCAGCTGCCCGAGCAGGATGTCGATGTTGATGAGCTTGCGCAGATGTTGCTCGATGCCGCGCGCGAGCACGGCGTACATCGGCTGACGGTTTCGGGTGGAGATCCGCTCGAGCAGGCATCAGAGCTCGTGAAGCTGCTGGCAACGATCCGCTGCGCTTACGATGACATTCTCGTTTACACCGGATTCACGTTTGAAGAGCTGCCGCAAGTGATCGGTGCGGATACGTGGGAGACGCTTAAGTCCCTCATCGATGTGCTGATCGACGGTCCGTACGTAGACGAGCTCAACGTGCCCGATTGTGCGCTGCGCGGCTCGACTAATCAGCGCGTGATCTATCTGAGCGACCGCCCGCACGATGACTACGACCAGTATCTTCAGCAGCCTCGTCAGCTTCAGAACTTTGTTCAGGACGGCACTGTTAACACCGTCGGCATTGCTAACCGCTACCACCACGAATTTCCTGTCAAGGAGGTATAACACATGGCAACTGATTTCGAGCGCCAATCCTGGCAGCGCGAGATGCTCAACTTTAAAGGGGTGAAGAGCCTCTTTATCCTTGAGGGCAACGTGAACGACAAGTATCCCGATGTGGTTGACGGCGGCCTTCAGTTCTCGGAGCTCGCCGAGGTTGTGCGCGGCCTTTTCGAAGACGCCAATGGCTCAGTTGAGTACAACGTGGCATATTTCGATCCCATCCAGCTGTTTTCGAGCAGCATGGGCAACGTTGATTGCAAGCGCCTGGTGTCGCTGGCTCATGACGAGGCTTCCAAGAACGACGACCGCATGATGGAGGCGAACGCCTGCATCGCCGATGGTCGCCAAGCATATGCCACCGAGCAATCGAGCCTGCCTTCATACGGCGAGGTTATCCGCTCTATGTTGCGCCTTAAATACAACGACAACCCCGATGGCGGCACCGAGGCCAAGCCGTTTTGTGTGATCGTCAACATGGCGTCGCGCCTGCTTGCATCCTCGACCGGCCTTATGCCCGACGAGACGCAGTTTTTCCTCAACTTGTACCTTGGCGCCAGCAAAGCACGCCTTATTAACCGCACGGCTGTCAACACGCTCATTCTGGTAACGGATAACGTGCGCAACCTGCCCGTGTGGTTTATCGAGGAGAACCCCTTCTTGCGCACCATCACGCTGCCGCATCCCGACCGCGACATGCGCGAAGCCTATATTCAGAGTAAGTTTGGCTTTGGTGAGGCGCTGTCCGATTCCGATGACCGCGCGGTGCGTCGCTTTATCGATACCACCGACGGCATGAGCGTTAAGGAGCTCGAGGGCCTGCAGCGCATGTATCAGCGCGATATGCAAAACCCCGATGCTTCCATCGAGGCCATCCTTCCCAAGCTCGTCGACGTGTATAAGTACGGCTTTCGCGAGAACAAATGGCAGCAGATGTTCGAGAAACTCGAGGAGGATCCCGAGGCAAAGATCAAGCGCCGCGTGAAGGGTCAGGACGAGGCTGTCGAGAAGGCCGTCACCGTGCTCAAGCGCTCCGTTATGGGCCTTTCGGGTGCCACCCATTCATCTGGTTCCAAGCCCAAGGGCGTCCTGTTTTTGAGTGGCCCCACCGGTACCGGTAAGACCGAGATCGTTAAGGCCATTACGGAGCTCCTCTTTGGCGATGAGCGCAGCATGCTGCGTTTTGATATGTCTGAGTACGGTGCTGAGAACTCCGATCAAAAGCTCTTTGGCGCTCCTCCGGGATACGTGGGCTATGCCGAGGGCGGTCAGCTTACCAATGCGGTCAAGGCCAATCCGTTCTCGGTAGTTCTTTTCGACGAGATCGAGAAGGCCGCGCCGAGCATTATGGACAAGTTCCTGCAGATCCTCGAAGATGGACGCCTGACCGATGGCCAGGGCAATACCGTGTACTTCTCTGAGACGGTCATCTTCTTTACGAGCAACATCGGCTTTTCCAAGATTGAAATCGATGCGCAGGGCAACGAAGTTCGTAATACCATCGCGCCCAACACGCCCTATGACGAGATTTGCGAGCGCGTGCGCACCGAGATGGATCGCGAGTTTAAGCCCGAGTTCTTGGGTCGTATCGGCGACAACGTGGTGATCTTCAACTTTATCGACGATGCCGTGGCGCTTCAGATCCTCAATTCCAAGATCGATGCCGTTAACCGCAACGTGCATAAGGCACAGCCCGATATTACGGTTGAGGCGACCGATGCCGCCCGCGAGCTGCTGCACTCCATTGCCATGACGGACGCCGTCAAGGCCAAGGGCGGCCGCGGCATTGGTAACCTGGTAGAGAGCGGTTACCTTAACGGGCTTTCCGATTTTCTGTTTGAGCACCGCGCCGAGTGGCGCGGTCGCCCCGGCATGGTGGCACGCGCCGTGCCACAGGGCGAGGGCGACGATGCGCATATCGCATTTGAGCTCGTGCCCGGATCGATGGGAGGCGATTGGCGATGACGAAGTTTATCGCTGCAGCAAAAACCCAAGCGGGAACCAATCACCCCGTCAACGAGGACCGTTTGCTTCTTGACGGTAACGTCCTTTGCTATGGCCTGGTAGGCGATTGCGAGCGCGAGATGGGCTGCATGGCAGTCTTTGACGGCGTGAGCGAAGGCGGGCACGGAGCAGCCGCCTCGACGCTCGCTGCGCAGGCGTTTGCACAGGCGACTCAGGTTTTTGAAGCCGATTCGATTGATGTCCTGCAGGATCGTTTGCGTATGGCGGGCGAGCGCGCTGAGAACGATGTTGAGTCCTATGCGGCCCGTTATGGCCTGCCCGTTGCTGCGTCTACGGTTGCCGGGCTTATGGTGGCGCATGATGGGTCTGCCGCAATCTTTAATGCTGGCGATTCGCGTGTGTATCGCTTGCGCGATGGCGTGCTTGCGGTGTTGAGCTACGACCATACGCCCGAATCCCGCCTGGGCGGCGTTGGGTTTGAGTACAGCGATGAATCGGTTTCGCATTGCATTGAGCTGGCGGTCGGTCTTAATCAGGGCGGACGAAACCTGGAGATCAATACGACCACGTTGTTTCCGGGCGATCGCTACTTAATCTGCTCTGACGGCATCGATGGGGAGATTGACCTTGCGCGCCTGCAGCAGATGCTTGCGAGCGATTCGACCTGTGCGCAGCTGTGCGAGGAGCTGTATGCCGAGGCCCGCATGAGCGGTTCGACGGATGACGCGACGCTGATCGTGATTGAGATAGGGGAATAAAGATGTCTGATGAGACGATAACGGTACACCGAGATGGCGGCGCCGGCAACGGTGAAACCGTGACGGTCCACCGTGGGGGCGTACCTGTAAACGGCGAAACGGTCACCGTGTATCACGGCAATCAGGCTCCTGTACCGGGCGAGACCGTGACGGTGCGCCGAGGCACTGCTCCGGTGTCCGGCGAAACGGTGACCATTCGCCGCGGCGACGCCCCGTCGGCAGGCGAGACGGTAACGGTGGGTCGCTCGGTTCCTAGAGCAAACGGCGAGACGGTGACGGTAAGTCATCCGGTTTCTGCGACTGGCGGCGAGACCGTTACGGTTGCAAGGCCGATGGCTGCTCCCGCTGGCGGCGAGACGGTCACGGTTTCCCGGCCGATGACGTCCGTGGCGGGCGAGACCGTAACGGTGCCGCGATCTGCCGCTTCTGGCGGTCAAACGATAACGGTCCCACGCGGTGCGGTGGTAAATCCCAATGGCGAAACGGTGACCGTTTCTCGTGGGGACGTTCGCGCCGCTTCCTCCGTGCCCGTATCCCCTTTCGTTCCGGAAGATGTGACGATTACCTCACGTGACGGCCAGCAGTTTATTGTTCACTTGGGTCAAGTTGTCGGTCATGGTGGTCAGTCCACGGTCTTTGCTGCCGAGCGGGTGGATGACGGCCTCGCATGTGTTGCCAAGGTGTTTCAGCCTCTTATAGAAAAAATGCTTACGGAATACGAGAAGACTGTGCATGCCGTCATGAGCCTCAATGGTCGTCCCGTGTCAGAAACTCATTTGCTGCCTATTTTTGCCTATTTGCACCAGGGCTTGAGCGCGACCGTAGTAGGGGCCCCCGCTCCTCAGCTTTGGGATATTGCCATCACTCCCAAGGCTACCTGTCTTAGCGACCGTCCCCGTAGCAAGCATATGGTTAAAAGTCGCGTGATTCCGGAGCTGAGCCAAGCGATTAACTTGCTACACACCGAGTTTGGCATCGTCCATCGTGATGTGAAACCGTCGAATGTCTACCTGTACGATAAACAAATCGCACTTGGCGACTATGGGTCCGCTCGCTCTCTTTCCGGAATTGATAATCGTACGACTAATACCGAGACGCGATCAAACGGGTATACGCCTGGTCACGGCAGAATGGTCGATCCTCGCAACGATTGGTATTCGTTTGGCTATACCATTTGGACTCTTTATGAGGGTAATGTCCATCCACTCCAAGACCTTGTGGACCACGACATGTTTTTCGAGTTTCAGGAAGCGGGTCAACCTGCTGAGTTCACCCACCCTGATGACGCTACCTTGGGTAATTTGCTTCAAGGCCTTACGTTTGAGCTTGCAAACAAGCGCTTCGGATACGAAGAAATTAAAGACTGGATCGCTGACCCCGATCACTTCTATCGTCAGCTGCCCACCTTCGATTTCAAGAGCGGCCATGCGCCGTATGAATTTGTCGGCAGGCTTTATACCGATCCTGTGTCGCTCGCTCGCGGGCTCGCATCTCATTGGGACGAGGCAAAACAGCGCATGCAGCAGTGGCAGCTCGAGCGCCAGATGCGTAAATGGAATGAAAACGACCTCGAGACCAAGATTCATCAGATTACCGAGGCAAAAGCGAAGGGCGGGGAAAAACCGAATTACGATTTCAATCTTGCTTGCGTGATCTACGAAATGTCGGGCGGCAAGATCATTTCGTGGCGCGGCGAAGATGTTTCGCTGGGCACTGGCAAAAACGATCTTCCGGCACGTATCGCCACCATGACCGATACCGATATCGATCGCTATGCGGTGAAGTCGGGACTTGATGACACTGCGTCCATGGGTGTGCTTCCGTCGGGCTTTCTTTCCTATGTTCTCTCCCGTCAGGGCGAGCATGATGAGGCGGTTGCGAATATTGCCAGGAATATCAAGGCAATCGAGGACCTCGCTGCTTCTTCAAACGATCCACATTTTGCTGCCTGCCTATTGAAGGGCTTCCTTACGTTCGACGAGTTGGAAACTCATGCTGCGGCCCAGCAAGAGATCAAGAGACTCATTGGGAACCCCCGGGCATTTTTTGCCACTTGCTCAACGTCTCGCGCTGTCGATGAGTTCTTCCTGCTCTTTGCAGGAGACGTTTCCATGGACGCTATTATTAAGGCACGTGGTGACGCCCAGAGCGGCGGGTCAATTGACGTTGATGTCGTACTCGATTTCATGGACCGTGTCGCCGACAACAAGGCTCCCGTGCGAGCGTTCTACCGTAAATACGGCAATATGGCAGGCTGGATTTGGCTTTCCGAGCACACCGCCCTTTACGAGGCACTTCCGGGCTCTGCCGGAGAATCCGCAATTGTCAATCTTCGCGGTCTATCTCCTTCGGCGCAAGCATCGGTTGCTTCGCTCATGCAAGCGGGGTCCAATATCCGAATCGAAGGCAGCAAGCTTCGCGCCGACATGGAGGTGACGCCTGTTCCCTATGTGAATGGCTGGCAGACGAGGGACGTTCTTCTTACTCGACCGCTTACGTTGAATGCTCTTTTCTGTGCCGAGGCACGAGGAGAGGCAGTACCACGCGGATATGTGGCAGAACTGCTTGCAGGCGGTGCGGATGAACATCTACTTGATAGCATCGGAATCAGGCTTTTGGCTCATGCGAACCTGATGTCTTCCGCCAGTTATTCTCAATTCCTTGAGGACGAGCGAAACGAGGCGGATGGCGCGCTCGAAGGTGCTATCCGACAGGATACGCAAGACTACGATGTGACTGAAGGCATTGCCGATGCCACGGCGCGTATTGAGGCCGTGAAGAAAGAGCAAGGCGGGGTGCTGCGCTGGACGTGCATTGTGGCGGTTGTCTACTTTGTTGTTATCCTATGCGCTCGCGGTTCCTTTGGACAGTTCATCGTTATGTGTGGCTCCTTCGCCCCGCTCGCAGTGCTGTTTTTGGTTGCGGCGTTTGTCGGTATCTTCGGCTTCTTGGCATTGAATCTGCTTCGTTCCTTTTCCGCGGTTGACCGCGTCCAGTCACTCGACAGCGATCTGGCGGCTAACGCCGATCTTCTTGAAAGTCGTCTGATTCAGTTGGTCGACTTTGATAGCCGCACAGGCGCTACAGCGGAAAAGCTTTCGATGGTGGGCGTTGACGAGGATCTTCCGATGGCACAGGGGGCCGATTTTTCGTTTGGCTCCGAAGACAAGGCTTTCTACGCCGATCCTGAAGTTATGGATAGACTTGGCAGGTTGGCAATTCGCCTGTTGTTTATCACGGCGGCCGTGATTAGCGCGTCCGGGTTTATGGGCACGGTGTTTATTGACGGCGATACTGTGGCCAAGTGCGAGGTTTTGCTCGCCATTCTTGTTGATTGCTTCGCTTGCATTGCCGCATGGGGCGACAACGAACATCCCAGCAGCGCTTCTACGATTAAGAGCTGGTCGTATCTCTGGTTGATTCCCGCAATCATTGCGTTCCTGCTTTGGGGTGTAGTGTCTCTTCTTCAGTCGGCAGGCGCAATCATTGCCATTGTCGTCGTCGTTTTGCTTGTCCTGTTTATTTTTGGTCGATAGGACCGAGCTGGGCGTGAGCGGATTGGCCTGCCCCATGAACCTATTGATAGGTCGTAACTGCCGTTTGTAAGTACTTGCATTGCGTTGGGTGAACGGCTGAGACGGGTTTTAAGTTAAGAAAGAGTGTTCTATATGCCTTTTGATTTCACTAGACTACTTCCGAATAACGGACAAGGTCACAATCAAAATCCCAGCGAGCGTGGTCTCCATGGCACCGAGCGACGCGCCATGGCTGCCTTTGATGACATGTTAGGTATTGAGAACGTGGCATCCCAGCGCGGCTCTCAGGTGAATACACGTTCTCGCTCGAACATGGCGCAACGTGAAATCCGAAATGACATGGTGATCAATGAAGGCTTGGGCTCGTATGACGGACGCCCATGCTCCATCAGGATTTTCGAAAACCACCTCGAGATTGTCGCCAAGCGTGAGGGCTCGACGCTCGATAATCACCCCGCGCTCAAGATGCTCGTCCCCGGTATAGGCAGCAGCAAGGCGGTGGCGGGTAGACTTTTCGCTCCGGGTAATTCCAATCCGCCGATTATCATCCCCTTTAATTCGCTGAGCGGGTTTCAGGAAGTGAGCGGATTTATGCCGACGTTTGTTTTTAATCGGCGTAATCCTCAGACCAGAAAGATGGAGACGCATACCATCAAGACGATATCCAGGGAGTTTGGGTATGCGCTTAACCGCTATGCCCAGACACACTTCCATTATTAATTAGGTAAAGGCAGAACACATGGCAGACGATAACCAGCAAGGGGGCATGTCGGCGCAGGAGAGACTTGCGCGCCTCTATAACTCTCGCGTTGATGAACAGCAGGGGGATGCGACGCCGGCTGCGGGACAGGTGGCGGGAACACGTGTTTCGGCAAGCCTCTTCCGCCCAGGAGCGGCTCGATCGCTTACGTGCGCGCCGCGCCGGTGTGCCTCTCCCGGGCGATCCGGAGGCGGCTACTCCGGTTAACAACGAGGGCGCGAATCGCCCTCGCTTTAACATCAATCTTTCGCGCATTGTGGACGCGATTCCCACCATTGTTCGGTATTTCCCGCTGCGTATTTTCACGGTCTGGGGGGCTCTGCTCGGTCTGGTACCGCATGTACTTGAACGTTGGCGGAGACGATGTGCTGCATACGGGGCTTCCGGCGCCAGGGTATAGCGCATTCAATCCATTCGCTTTGGCCGCCGTTGTATTCATCGGCCTTCTCGTAGTTGTGACGGAAATCATTGCCGGCCCTTTGAGCATGATCATTAAGCAACTGATCATCGGCGCCACGTATTTCTTCCGTGGTTCCGCCGCCACCCGCGAGGCTCGCGACCGCGCCCACGCCAACTTCAGCCTGCGCCGGCTCGTCACCGAGACGGTCCGCGGCTACCACAGCGGCTACTCGGTCTTCGGCTCCATGGCCCGCGCCGCCCGCGGCGCCCGCAACAGCGCCTCCACGCTCGACTACGGCGTCGGGGCCTTCACGGGGGAGGATCCCAACGCGCCCGTCTACGACGACGGCCTGGGCGACCGCCCCTCGCGGATGGAGCTCACCGACGAGGCGGCGTCGAGGATCTGGGACCTGTACTACCCGGCCTACGGCGCCGAGGGCCCCATGTCCAACCTGCACGAGGCGCTCGCTTCGGGCGGCCCGCAGGACTACGCGGCCCTGATGAGCCTCGCCCTCAACGCGGCGGAGTGGTGCGAGCAAAACGGCACGCCCGACACGCACGGCTGGTTCGACGACCCCGCCTACCCGGGCGACTACGTCGACGCCGGCACGTTCTACCTCATGGCGTACTCGTTCTGGGAGCAGGCGGCCGAGGCGCGGCGCGTGGGGCCGATCGAGCCGCTCGCGGACGACATGAGCCGCTTCATCCTGCGCCACCTGAGCGACTGGTCGCGCGAGAACGCCCATGCCTACCGCTGGCGCGGCGACTGGCGCGACGCTGACTACTTCGACAAGGACCGCCTGTAGGCGGCGGAGGGGGAAACACGGATGGCAATTAATCAGAACGGGTCTGGCCGCGGGGGCGCCGGGTCCAACGGATCGGATGTCAACGATATCGTGAACCGCCTGGGCGGTCCGCGCGTGGTGATCGTTCTTGCCGTGGTGGTGGTCATCGCCATTGTGGCGGTCACGTCCATCACAAGCGGCATCTCCGACACCAATCGGCAGACCGAGCAGCGCTCCGAGGCCAAACAACAGCAAGAAGACGAGGCGGCGCGCGCTCAGCGTAAAAAGGAAAAAGAAGAGCGCCATCAGGAAGAAGCGAAAAAGGCCACAGTGCTTACGCTCGATGAAATTACGGACGAGGCGCTACGCTCGGACTTAGCGCTCGATGCAGATGAGGACGGCAATATTTCGCAAGAGACTGCGGATGAAGCTAGATCAATCGACGTCGAGTCATTTGATTCGCTTCCGCTGTTGGCCAACTTCCACAACATCACGACGTTTGGCATCGGCGACTACGACAGCGAAAGCTACGACATAAGCTCCATTAGCAATATCACTCATCTGTCCATTGGCGACTGCTCGGTGCCTCAGGTTGATCTCACACGTTTTCCTCAGATACAGCGCGTTACCATAAACAGGCTCGAGAGCCCCGTCGATACCTTGAATGCCAAAAACATGTCCTCGTTGACGAACGTCCAGATCGAAGGCCTTGACGGCAGTATTGGGACACTTGACCTGTCGGGTGATGTGAACCTCGAGGTTCTGAAGATCGGTTGCAGAGTCGAAACGCTCAATTTGTGCGGGGCAGGCAGGGAAGATGCCTTCCATTTCACTTTTACACCCAATTGTGTTGGCAAGATCTTGTACGACAGCGACACGAGCAGCGGCATGGTCGAGTTTTTGCAAAAAATAAGCAGTGACTACGGCTACACCATGGAGCAGCAGTGACGCTGCATTCAAGTGAGGAGAAGCAGTATGGCGAACTTTAAGCCCGACATGTCTTGGCGGGATAACGAACAGGTTCAGCGTGTGACCGAGCAGCCTTCGGGCGGGGCTCATGAGCGGGCTGCCGAGACGCCGGATGTGCGGGTGAATATGCGTCCGAACGGGCAGGCAACCGAAAAGTCTGCTGGGCAGGCGCAGCAGACGCCGAGGCGTTCGACAAGTCGGATCCCTCGTCCTGCCGGCCAGCCGAATGGACAGGCGGCTGAACGTGCAAATGAAGCCGTCTCTCGCTTGGGCGGCGTTCGCGCCCTGGTAGTGCTTGCGGCGGTTGTGGTCATAGGCGCGGTTGCCGTTTTCTCCGTGATTGGCGGCGTCGGTGACGTGCAAGGCGGCGGGGGAGCCTCGTCGAGCGCCTCTAAAGAGTCGAGCTCAACTGACGCCTCTGGCTCCGAGACCAAGAAAGAAAAAGGTCTCGTCGATGTTGATGCGATCACGGATGATGCTCTGCACGGGCTGCTTGCCGACTACGATAACGATGACGATGGCCAGCTGACCGCCAAGGAGACCCAGCGCATCACGAGGCTGGTCGTAACCGAAGAGGTGACGGATTTCACGCCCATTAGCAAGCTGGACAAGCTCGATACGCTTGGCATCAATACCCTGAGCGCCAAGAGTGCAGACTTTAGCGAGCTCGAGGCACTCGAGGTGCTCAAGTTTGGTGACATGACGACCCAGGACCTCGACCTGAGCGTCTGCCCCAAGCTCAATTCCTTTTGTATTGAAAGCCTTAAGGGTGCTGTCAATTCCATCAACGCTTCGGGTCTTAAGAACCTGATGTTCTTTACCGTTGACCAAGGCCTTCAGGGTGACGTCGAGAAGATTGATCTTTCGAACGATGACATTCTTGGCGCACTCGAGATTACCTGCAATGTCGGCGAACTTAACCTGTCGGGTTGCAGCCACTCGTTCCCCAAGCTCAACATTGCTGCGGATCATATCGACAAGATCGTGGTCGACAGCAACACCAATGCGGACCTGGTGGCCACCCTGCGCGACCTTTGTACCCAGAAGGGCTGGACGCTGGAGGAGCGGTAGGGTCCCTTGGAGCGGCAGAGTGCTTTTGCTGCAAGGCCATAAACGAACAAATAGAAGTGGGGCTCGGTTATTTCCGAGCCCCACTTCTTTATCTATTTCTGAGTTGTGGCAGTCTATCTACCGCCTACGTGAACATGCGATCCCTCAGCTCGGCCGCCTCATTAATCTCGACGTTGGTGCGGCCTTGGTGGTCTTCGGTGCGTTTGCTGGTGAGCTTGCCGTCCTTTAGTCCGTAGGTGGTGTACTGAACGATTGCGCCGGCGGTTTCGGCTGCCTGACGTAGGGGCTCGTAGGTGTCGGTTTGCTCGCACCATGCATAGAAATCATCAACGGTGGCGTTGGGATTGCCGCTAAAGAGTCGATACCATTCGCGTCCAAAGCTGCCAAGGACCGAGAACGTCTTTTTCTCGACAAGCTTGTCGCCCTTGTATTTGTAGTCCAGCGTGAGGTCCACCAGATAGGCGGCTCCCGTTTCAAAGGCGTTCTCGTTGCCCTGATGACCGATGACCTCGGTCTCCGGATAGTGCTTACCAATAAACTCGGCGGCATCGCCTTCGTAATCGGCAACGATGCGCGCACTCTGCACCTTGCCACGTTTGTACGTGTAGTGCAGGATGCGCAGCAGTCGCTCCTGCCAAAACGCATAGGAAAACAGGTGGTCGACAAAGTGCGGGTTCTCAAGACGATTGGCCCGATCCATCCAAACAGTTTGGAACAGTTGGTAGTCGGCCTGCGGCTCGTCCGTGACCTCGCGGAACTACTGTACGGCGACGTCGGCGGGGATATAGAACGATAGTCGCTCCTGCGGAGTACCGCTCTTGGTCGTTTTGGCGCGCAGGGGAATCTCGACCTCGTAGCCAGAACCGTCGTCCGTTCCGCAGTTTAAAACGGGCGGCAGCATAAACTGGCAGGGGCCCTCGTCGCATACGCGCATCGGCTGGGGGCTAACAGGTTGCCCTTCAAACTCCATCTCGATGTCTGTGTCGTCTTCTTCGTCCTCGTCATCATCTTTGATGCCAAGGTCGTAGCCGGTGTAGTAGTCATCCAGGTGTCGCTCGTTTACATTTCGCCCGTTTACGACGTCAAAGACGGTAACACCCGTCATGCGGTCGCAATACTTTGCGACTTCAAAGAGGTTGCAGCTCTCCTCGGGCGTAAAGTTATCCATGCGGTGCAGGAACTCGGTAGAGCATTCATCGGGATCATAGCCGTCCATTTCGCTGTCACCGAGCCAAAAGTTGGGATCACGATTGCTTTTGAAGTACCACCAGTACCAGACGGGGCCGAATACCGCATTTACGCCAAAAAAGACTTTCTGGATGATGTTGCCGTTGCCGTCGAACTTGTAAGCGAGCGGCAAGTTAACAACCGGAACGTTTGATGTGTCACGCGCCATGGTGTGCTCCCTGCGATGATTTGTGTTGCGCGCGAAGGCCAGATTCGATGCGTCTGACCTGCGCGCGCCTGTTACTTCGCATACTAGGCCGCCTGCGTTGCATTCTGTTGCGCAACATCGCGGACGGTGCGGTTCGACGTCCAGGGGCGATGCCGCGCAACAGATACATGGCTTGGTCGTGCCAATCGCTCTCTAGTAGCGCGCCGAGCGCTGGGCGTTGCCCGGGTTGTAGCCCGCCCAGGCGGCGATGACGTCCGACTCAACGACGCTCGTTGCAATGTTGATAAAGCTGCCGGCACGGGGCAGGTCGGTATGGAAGTCTTCGAGCAGGTTGGGCTGGAACCTAAAGTCCTCAAAGTTGACGGTGTTGGGGTTGTAGAGCTGACAGGTACCATCCTCGGTAGAGATCGGGCCAACCATGTAAACGGCCTTGTGCTCTACGACCTCGGTATCGTCGACGTCAATCACCTCTCCACGATCGTGCGCGGCAGCGGCGTGCTCCATGAGCTCGAGGAATCGGTCGGCTTCGGCGCTGCAGAGTACGCAGCGCGAGAAGAGCACCGTAAGGGCATAACCCGTTTTACGGCCCAGTTTCTCTCGCAGCTCGCTAAATCGTTGCGACTGCTCCGGGGTCATGCGCGTTTTGGACGGTGCGGTCTGCTTGAGTCCGCACGCCTTAAGGAACATCGCGTTGGCCTTGCGCAGGGCGCTCATGGCGGCAGAGTCGCTCTTTGCCGCGGAGACGTCGATGCGTCCTCCCTCGGGAATCTGCTTATAGCGAGAGAAGCCCTTCTCGCCCTCGACGGGCATCCAGTACGTAATGACGTCATTTTCCACTACGCTAAAGCGGCACGTAAAGGGCGCGCCGATTGCCGGCGCCTCGCCGTAGAACTTTACGCGTACGGCTTGGTTG
>OCHG01000890.1_pt1 | contig 23114 bp, 24 predicted proteins | sample 1538801 | NCBI WGS metagenome assembly OCHG01 (sample SAMN04571727, study PRJEB22368) | human gut metagenome | biome: human gut; material: stool | host: Homo sapiens | place: Luxembourg | collected 2012-09-20 | reverse complement strand
AGGTAGATAGGGCAGAGGTGGAAGTGTGGCAACACATGGAGCTGACTGTTACTAATCGTTTGAGGGCTTGACCAAGAACACTTAGCGAAAACGAGTCGCAGACGAAGTTTGAGCTTAGTGAGATGGTCGTCCGAAGGAACTTAATGAGAGCGAGCCGAAAGGCGAAGGTCGAATTTAGTGAATCGGACTTCCTTGAATCAAAAATGAGAAATTGAATAGTGATGGAAAGACACTGGTTCTGTATGAAGTTTTGAAGGTATATAAATAAATATAATCAAAATGGGTGTTCCTGGTCAGGAACATCCTTTTTGATATGTATGAAATTATTTTAGCATGGTAAAGAAGTAGATAATAACTACATTGCAGACATAGAAAAACAGCAGCCATGCGACTGCTGTTTTCCACATAGGGAGATTGAGTTATGAAAATGTTTATCAAAAATAAAGTAGATTTCCTTTTGACAAGTATTATGATACTCAATAAATGTGAGCAAAATATGTCAAAATTCTAAAAGAAACAGAATCAATTCTAAAAGAATCATATTAAAAGTATAAAGAAAAAATAAACACATGCATAAAAGACAGGAAAGAAGGAGTTTTGAATGGAAATAGTAAAAGGAAGACCATTGAATGTGAAAGAACGTCTGAAAAAAGAGGTCCGTGTATATGATCTTCTGGATGAACTTGACATTGAATATTGGCGGATAGATCATGAAGTAGCACAGACTATGGAGGATTGTGAGGAAGTAGATCGAATTCTTGATGCTGTCATCTGTAAAAATTTGTTTTTATGTAATCGTCAGAAAACAAAATTTTATCTTCTCATGATGCCGGGAGATAAGGCGTTTAAGACAAAAGAATTGTCTGCACAGATCCAGAGTGCACGCCTGTCTTTTGCTCCGGAGGAATATATGGAGAAATTTCTGGATATTACCCCTGGTTCTGTCAGTGTAATGGGTCTGATGAATGATACAGAAAATCAGGTGCAACTTCTGGTGGATGCGGATGTACTGGAGGGAGAATACCTTGGATGCCATCCATGTATCAATACATCCAGTCTGAAATTGCGGACAAGAGATGTTTTTACTACATACCTGAATGCAGTGCATCATGACTATATCGCAGTACATCTTGGAGATAGGAATGAATAAATTACTTTAGGAGAAAGCAATATTATGAACCAGTATAAAAAAGGTGTGATTTATACAATTATTGGCGGTGCATGTTGGGGAATTTCCGGAACGTGTGGAGAATATCTGTGTACGTTCAAAGGAATGGATACCAGACTTTTAACAGATATCAGACTGCTTGGGGCGGGGTTGGTTTTGTGTCTGTTCATGTTTTGGCGATATCGCCCGAATGTGAAACTGCTTTTGAAAACGCCGAATGCGGTATTGCATTGTATCGTATTTGGAATAGGCGGTTTGATGTTTACGCAGTACGCATATCTGACAGCCATAGCGAAAACAAATGCGGGAACAGCAACAGTGCTACAGTATCTATCGGCACTCTTTGTTTTGCTGATCGTCTGTCTGCGAAAGAGAAAATTACCTGTTTTGCGGGAAAATATTGCAATCGTTTCCTGTCTCGTAGGTACATTTTTAGTAGCGACGCATGGAAGTTTTACTTCATTATATATATCTAAGCAAGGATTATTCTGGGGATTTTTGGCTGCAGTGGCAGCAACACTCTACATTTTAATACCACAGCAGCTTTTGGCAGACTGGGGAAGCATCATCCCAACCGGAATCGGTATGTTGACCGGAGGAATCGCATTTTTCTTTATCATGCGGGTTTGGAAAATATCTGTGAAGCTTGACCTTGTAACGGTGATAATTACGCTGCTGATTGTACTGGTTGGTACGGTGTTGGCGTTTACTATGTTTCTGAAGGGTACCAGTCTGGTTGGTCCGGCTCGCGGAAATATGCTTGGTTGTGTGGAGCCGCTGATGGCAACGGTATGCTCAGCTGTTTTTCTGGATACTGTGTTCCTTCCAATGGATATTATTGGTTTTGGATTCATCATTGCGACAGTTTTTATACTGGCAAAGAGTTAGTTACAAAAAAGTAATGTGCGGATTGAACAAAAAATATTGAAATAGAAAAACAAGTTTGTGCACACTTACACGGAAGGTTTTGCTATTATAATAACTGTAAAAACCCCCAATACATTATATAGTTTTTTGCTACCCCCATAGTAAAAAATACCTTCTCTTGAAAGAGCAGCTGATCGACCGGCTGTTCTTTTTTTTGTAAATGTGGCGTTTTCCTTGCTTTTTCGCTATAGATATAGTATAACTGTCTGAGCATGGGAAAAAATAATTCGTAATTCACGATAAGATGAAGAGGGAGTATTATGTTTCAAAAGGGAAAAAAGAATCCTCACAGTGGGGGATTAAACATTATGATTGTTGGGTGTGGAAAAGTTGGTATGACTTTGGTAGACCGTCTCAGTAAAGAGGGGCATGACATTTCTGTCGTCGACAAAAATGCTGCCCGTCTGCAGAGTGTGACCCATATGCATGATGTATATGGGGTAGTTGGCAACGGAGCAAGCTTTACTGTATTAAAGGAAGCAGGAATTGAAAACACAGATATCCTGATTTCGGTGACAGATTCAGATGAGTTGAATCTGCTTTGCTGTCTGGTTGCAAAACGTTCCGGACACTGCGAGGTCATTGCCAGAGTGCGTACGCCGGATTATAGTGAGGAAAAAGCATATCTGAAGGAAAAACTCGGACTGGCCATGATGATCAATCCGGAGCAGGAAGCTGCAAATGCAATTTCTCGTATTTTATATATGCCGACGGCATTGGAGGTAGCCCCTTTTGCCAGAGGTCATGCGGAAATGGTTCGTATCAAACTGCCGCAGGGAAACGTACTGACAGGAAAGAAAATCGCAGATTTGGTGAAGGAACTTTCCGGAGCAGTTCTGATCTGTGCTGTTGAGCGAAGCGGAAAAGTATACATTCCGGGTGGTGATTTTGAACTGGCAGCCGGAGATGTCATCAGTTTTATTGCGCCGGTGCGCGACGGACGAAAATTTTTGAAGAAAAACGGATTTCAGACACATCAGGCAAAAAGCTGTATCATCGTAGGTGGGGGGCGTGCGGCTTATTATCTGGCAAAACGTCTGATCGAACTCGGAATTTCTGTACAGATTGTTGAAAATAAGAAAGAACGCTGTGAGGAGCTGAGTGTGTTGCTTCCGCAGGCAATTATCGTAAACGGAGACGGTACCAGCGAGGAGCTGCTTAATGAGATTGGTATTACAACGACAGAGTCTCTTGTTCCACTGACCGGAATCGACGAGGAAAATATCATGCTGACTTTGTATGCAAAGGAAGTATCCAATGCCAAGGTTGTTACCAAGATCAATCGTATCACGTATACCGGAGTGATCGATCAGTTGGATCTGGGCAGTGTGGTATACCCAAAATATATTACATCTGAGGCAATTATCGCTTTTGTACGTTCCAAGACAGCGACAATGAATAACAATATCGAAACCATGATCCATCTGTTTGATGAACGTGTGGAAGCGATTGAGTTTGTTGTGGGGGATCAGTCTCCGATTGTTAATCTGCCGCTGGCACAGCTGAAACTGAAAAAAAATCTCCTGGTAGCATGTATCAATCGTGATGGAAAAATCATTATCCCGGGTGGAAATGATAAAATCCAGGGGGGAGACACGGTAATTATTGTTACAACAAATACCGGATTTCATGATATAGAAGATATTTTACGGTAGGTGGAGGTCACATTAGATGAATAAGTCGATGATAGCCTATATATTGGGCTGGATTATGAAGTTGGAAGGGCTTTTTATGCTGATTCCGGTTCTGGTGGCATTGATCTATCGGGAACACAATGGCGTGTGGTTTGCCATCGTGGCAGTCTGTGCACTGGTATTTGGAGCAGTTGTTACGCATAAAAAACCGGAAAGTAATGTGTTTTACATGAGAGAGGGTTGTATCGCCACGGCAATGAGCTGGTTTATCATGAGTGTGATCGGCTGTCTGCCATTTTTCCTGAGCGGGGAGATTCCATCTTTTATAGACGCATTGTTTGAGACTGTTTCAGGTTTTACAACGACGGGATCTACAATCCTGGGGGATGTGGAAGCATTATCCTATTGTATGCTCTTCTGGCGTAGTTTTACGCACTGGATCGGAGGTATGGGAGTACTTGTATTTTTACTTGCAGTTATTCAGATGACGGGTGGTTCCAACATGAATCTGCTGCGTGCAGAAAGTCCGGGACCGGCTGTTGGAAAACTGGTGCCAAGAATGATGCATACAGCAAGAATTTTATATGTGATCTACCTTGGAATGACAGTGATTCTTTTTGTGTTACTGGTGTGTGGGAAAATGTCGGTAGTTGAAGCGTTGACGACTGCATTTTCTACGGCAGGAACCGGAGGTTTTGGCATTCGAAACGACAGTCTGGCAAGTTGTTCCCCCTACATTCAGTGGGTCGTAACAATCTTTATGATTTTGTTTGGTGTTAATTTTAATGCCTTTTATTTTTTGTTACTGCGAAAATGGAAACAGTTTTTTCACATGGAAGAAGTCTGGGCATATTTCGGCGTTATTGTGGCGGCAATCCTGATCATTATGACAAATACATATGGCTGGGCCGGTAATGTGATGGAAAATCTCAGAAACACATCGTTCCAGGTTGGCTCGATCATTACAACTACCGGTTTCATGACCGTGGATTTTGACCAGTGGCCTTCTTTGTCAAGATATGTCATGCTGTTTCTGATGATGATCGGTGCCTGTGCCGGAAGTACCGGCGGTGGTATGAAAGTCAGCCGATTCCTGTTATCCGTGAAATCAGCTCTGCGGGAATTAAATTCCTATCTGTTTCCGAAGAGTATAAAAAAGATCAAGATGGATGGAAAGACGGTAGATGAAGAGGCAATCCGTGGTATCAACGTATATTTTACGGCATATATGCTTCTTGTTATATTGTCTACGTTTCTGGTGTGCATAGATGGAACCGATCTGGTCAGTGGATTTTCTTCCGTGCTTGGCACTTTTAACAATATCGGACCGGGTCTTGCAAAATACGGACCGGCCTGCAATTTCGGTGCTGCGTCAACTTTCAGTAAATGTGTGTACATTTTTGATATGCTGGCAGGACGTTTGGAAATATTCCCGGTACTGATCCTTTTGTATCCACCGAGTTGGCGTGGACTTTTGAAGCGCCGGATCAAACGGAAAAAGAATAGCAGAACGAATATATCCGTATCATAATCAAACAGAACGATATTCTTGTTGATTTTTGAATAAATTTTAAGAATTTCTGAATCCTATTTACAGAGGACGAAAATCTTGGTACAACTTAACTTATAGCAGGTGAAGCGTGTAAATGAGCAAAAACAGTAGAAAAGTTACACAGAAGCCTGAGGGGCGTTTTGTGAATTGCGCGTGTGAACTGCAGTTGAATGTACGACAAAGATTGTCTGGAGGTAGAATAGGTGATTTTTCCAAAGTTGATTTATACATTTTTCGTAGCAATGATTCCGGCCGTCGAGGTAAAAGGTGCCATTCCTTTTGGTATGGCACTGCAGCTTGCACCGTGGCAGGCGTATCTGATGGCATTATGCGGGAGTTTTTTTGTGGTTTGTTTCCTGGCTTTTTTTACACATTGGTTTTATGTGGAATGTAAAAAGCATGGATTTTTAAAACGGTTTATCGGATGGATCGATAAAATAGTGACGAAGAATAAAGATAAAATTCACAAGTACGGTCCACTGGCAATTTTTGCCTATGTGGCAGTGCCGATTCCGGGAACCGGAACATGGACCGGAAGCATCATTGCCGGGGTGCTGAACATGAGACCGGGCATTACCATTTTTTGTGTAATGTGCGGAAATGCTGTGGCGGGGATGATCGTGATGCTGGCAAGTTCAGGCGTTATTCATTTGATTTCACGATTGTAAATGTGCAGAGTGGTATAGAAACTGGCATGGATATAACGAAAAAAACTGGCTCTTGAAAAAGGTCAGTTTTTTTGTTATGTATAAGAAACGTAAGAGAAAGATGGGGAATGGAAAGTTTTATGATAGTTTCACATAACAATCAGAAGAAGATTGCTGTGATAAATGATTTTTCTGGCTTTGGACGATGCTCGATTGCAGTTTCACTGCCAATCATATCAGCAATGAAGATACAGTGCTGTCCGGTACCGACGTCGATTTTTTCCAATCATACAGGGTTTGACAGCTATTTTTTTGAAGACTATACCGATAAAATGCGTCCGTATATTGCAGAATGGCGGAAACTGGATCTGCATTTTAATGGAATCTGTACCGGATTTCTGGGATCAGAGGCACAAATTGGGATTGTAGGAGATTTCCTTCAGGAGTTTGGCGGAGAGGGGACGATTGTATTGATCGATCCGGTTATGGGAGATTACGGAAAGCCGTATCCGACTTATACTATGGAAATGTGTCTGGAAATGAAAAAACTGGTGCATTATGCAGACATTCTGACACCGAATCTGACGGAGGCATGCATTTTGACAGACACACCTTATAAGGAAAAATGGCGGGTGGCAGAGATTGAACAGATGGCAGAAGTTTTAAGCCGGATGGGTCCGGGAAAAGTAGTGATCACCGGAATTCCACAGGGCAGTTTTGTGGCAAATCTCTGTTATGAGAAAGAAAAGGAATGCAAAGTACTGCGCACTCATAGAATCGGTACCTCCCGATCCGGAACCGGGGATATTTTTTCGGCAATACTGGCAGCAGATGCGGTGAACGGAGTGTCTTTTGAAGAGTCTGTAAAGAAGGCATCCGGATTTATCAAAAAGTGCATTTTAAGTTCCATCGAGCGGGAGATTCCGCTGACGGACGGTGTCTGCTTCGAGGAGCATCTCGGAAGTCTGGCGAGATAATGTTGCTTTATGATTTACTTAAAAAAGATATCTGGTAAGCAGAGTCATCGAAAGTGCGTGAAGGAGAACTTATATTAATATTAAAAAGAGTGGATTATAAATAGAAAGAAGGAATGAAAAATGGAAATTTTATACAAAGTACATCATGGGTTATATGTAAACCTGACAAACAAATGTCCATGTGCCTGTACATTCTGCCTGCGTCAGACGATGGATCATGTGGGGGAAGCTCACAGTCTGTGGCTGGAGCGTGAGCCTTCTGCAGAGGAAGTAATCGCAGAATTTGCAAAGTTTGATATGAATGAATTTGAGGAAGTCGTATTTTGTGGATTCGGTGAGCCGACAGAGGCATTGCCTGTACTGTTGAAAGTGGCAGCCTATGTAAAAGAGACATTCTCAAAACCAGTGCGTATTAATACGAATGGTATGGGAAACCTGATCTGGAACCGCGATATTACACCGGAATTTGAAGGTTTGATCGATACAGTATCCATCAGCCTGAATACACCGAATGCAGAGCGTTATCATGAACTGGTGCGCAGCAAATTTGGAGATCAGTCTTTTGATGCAATGATCAGTTTTGCCAAAAAGTGTACGCAGCATGTTCCTAAAGTTGTCATGACTACGGTAGCTACCACGATCACAAAAGAAGAAGAAGCACAGTGCAGTAAAATTTGTGAGGAAGTCGGAGCTGTTTACCGCATCCGTCCATGGGAAGACTAAAACATTAAAAAATACATATTATCGAAAAAAGATAATAAAAGAATAATGATACCGCCGGTCGGCCGACCGGCGGTGTTTTTTTCCTTGCATTTTAGCTAGAACTTTATTATAATTTAGGTTGCCTGTTCAAGGCAGTGTAGACTTGCAGAGATGCACAGAAGAATATGTCATGCATGGCATGATGTGCATTTCGCAACAAGAATGCCGAGGGCATTCTTGAATGATGTATACATAGATATTTTTTTTGTGGATTTTTATAGCAGGAAGCAGGAGAATGAAGATGTGGCAGCTGATTTTGGGAACTGCAGGATTTGTCCTGTATTTTGTATATGATATCAACAGTGTTTTAAGTAAGAATGTATGTTTGCAGAAATTTTTTGCATGGGGGAGTATTCTTGTCGTGGCGTCTGTCGTAGCAGAGTTCTGTTCTGCGTGGGGACAAGGTCATCGGAGCGTGGAAGCAGTGATCGGATTTGGAATCGGAGCATTGTTTTTTCTTGGTCTGCTTATATATACCTTGTTTTTTGCCCTTCCCTTTGAAGAAACCTATTGTAAAGAAAATAAACTGCGTGCTGCATACACAGAAGGAGTGTACGGTCTGTGCCGTCATCCGGGGGTGTTGTGGTTTGCAGGTGCCTTTTTATGCATGTGGGGAATGCTGGGCGGATGGAGACCGGGAATCTATTTTGGACTTATGATTTTCTGGAATTATCTGTATATCATTTTTCAGGATCTGTGGACATTTCCACGGACATTTTTTAATTACAGGGAATATCAACAAAGTACGCCGTTTTTAATTCCGAATGGAAAAAGCATCCGGGTGTGTATGAAAAGTATAAGAAAACGTAGCAATCAATCTGGAGCGGACAACCTATGAGTCTAAAAGAAAAATTGAAAAAACATCAATATAATGAAATCTGGCAGCAGTATTGCGGATTCCTGGATCTGTCCATGGAAGGATACATGAAGATTCAGCGGCGGTTGATGGAAGAGCAGATCCAGCTCTGGAGCAACTGCGGACTGGGGCAGTCCATTCTGAAGGGAAAGCATCCGAAAAATCTGGAGGAATTCCGGAAAATGGTACCGTTGACAGAGTATGAAGATTATGCGGATATTCTGTTGACCAAGCAGCCGGATATGCTCCCGGGAAATCCTGTAATCTGGATCCAGACGACCTGGGAGGGTGGCAAGCACCCGATCAAGGTAGCACCGTATACCAGAAGCATGCTGGATACCTATCGAAATAATGTTATGGCCTGCCTGATTTTGTCTACAAGCCGTGAAAAAGGTTCTTTTGATGTGGCTTCTACGGATAAATTTTTATATGCGCTGGCACCGTTGCCCTATGCTACGGGATTGTTTCCGCTGGCATTGGGAGAAGAAATCGATATTGAGTTTTTACCGGCGATCAAAGACGCCGTGAATATGAGTTTCAGTGAGCGGAACAAACTCGGATTTAAGATGGCGATGCAAAAGGATCTGGGATTTTTCTTTGGTCTGGGAAGCGTTGCTTATGCAGTCAGTCTGAGTCTCTCATCTCTGACCAGTTCCGGTGGTGGAATAAAGTTGTCCAGTTTGCTAAAATGTAAACCGCAGATGATCATACGGCTTTTGAAAGCAAAATACCGGTGCAAGAAAGAACAGCGGCAGCTGCTGCCAAAGGATCTGTTCCATCTGAAAGGGTTTATGGTAGCCGGCACAGACAATCTGTGTTATAAGGATGATCTGGAAGAACTCTGGGGAATCCGGCCGATGGAGTTGTTTGCCGGTACGGAGCCTTCTATGATGGGAACAGAGACATGGACGCGTAAAGGCATGTATTTCTTTCCGGATAACGCATTTTATGAGTTTATTACAGAGGAAGATATGCTGAAAAATCATGCGGATCCGTCCTATATTCCGCCGACATATCTTATGGATGAAGTGCGGCCGGGGGAAAAATATGAACTGGTATTTACCATTTTGAAAGGCGGAGCGTTTGCACGATATCGCTGTGGTGATATGTACCGTTGCGTTGGACTGGAAAACCGGGAAGATGAGACACGGATCCCACGGTTTGAGTATGTGGATCGTGTGCCCTGGATCATTGACATCGCCGGATTTACTCGAATTTCGGAAAATGGAATCCAAAATGTCATTGGTCTTTCCAAACTTCCAATCACAAACTGGGTGGCAACGAAGGAATATAATGAGCAGAACCGGCCATATCTGCACATGTACGTGGAACTGGAGCGTGATGCGTTACTGAACAATGCTATGAGTGCAACAATTCTGAAAGATCTGCTCAGTACCTATTTTAAATATATTGATCAGGATTACCGTGATCTGAAAAAGATTCTGGGAATGGATCCTCTGCAGGTGACGATTCTTACTTGCGGAACATTTGAAACTTATGAGAAACGGACAGGAAAAAAACTGTACCATATGAGCCCTTCGCACTATGATCTTATGGGGCTTCTTGAGGTGCAGGCGAGTATGAACAGAGTGAGATAAGAGGGATATATGGGAACCTACGGATATATTTCAATTATAGCCATGGTGTGCTATGCATTTATGTTGCTGATGTTTCTGGCAGCAAAGAGAAATAAAATTGTAAACAGTTTTCTGGTAGTGTTGACCGGACTGCTCTTATGGACCGGTGGTTCTGCCTTTATGCGTGCGCAGCTTTGGCCGCAGTACGAATTCTGGTATCAGGTTTCGTTATTTGGAATCTTACTGCTTCCGTACGCATATTACCGTTTTATTCTGGCTTTTGGCGGTGTCAGGGAAGGTATGGTAGGTAAACTCTATCTGGCAGTCATCCTGACCTGTCTCGTGGCAAATATATGGAATGGTTTTTTTCTGGCGTGCCCGGAATTGGTGGAAAAAAATGGAACACCAACCTTTGTATACGATATTAAACCGACGATTCTGGTATTATTCTTTCTTGTTGGAGCCTTTCTGTTACACTTGTTTGTAATCCTGGTGCATATCTGCAAAGCAAATCCGAATATGAAAGCACAATATGATCCGGTAATGATTGGCGTTGTGGTACTTTTTGCCGGAAACGTTCTGATCAGTCTGCCGTTGCTTTCCGGATTTCCGATCGATGTTCTGAGTGGTGTCGTTAATGTATTTCTATTGTTTTATGCGCTGACCCGCAGACGATTATTTCAGTTGCAGATGCTGGCCTCTTCCAGCTTATGCTATGGCGTCGGATTCCTGTTTTCTGTGATTGTATTTTTTAATGTTGTTCCATATCTGCAGAAAATGCTTCATTTGCAGATGGATACAAATATGACAATATATGCACTTGTATTTGCAGTGGCATTTCTTGTTATTTATGCACTGTTTACATTCTTATGGAAATTATTGGTGAGAAATGTGTTTGTAAAGGAAGAAATTCATCAAGCGGAAAAAATCAAAGAATTTAGTTCAGCAATTTCTAAGACATTGGATCTGCAGAAAATTCTGAATGAAACCATTCATGTGTTGAAAGAATTGATGGATGTGGGAAATATCTATATCTGTATGCAGGATGCACCGGGTCAGCCTTATCGCGGATTTGCCAGTGATCAGCCATTAAACGACCTGGCTTTTTCTCTGGAGGAGGAAAATCCGATGATCCAGTGGCTGTCAGTTCATGAGGAGCCACTGATCTACCGGGAATTTCGTTATACAGTGGAATACAAATCCATGTGGGAAAGCGAAAAGCATCAGTTGGATAAAAAGCGTATTCGCTATTGTGCGGGATTAAAAGACGGGGATTGTCTGGCGGGAGTGCTTCTGATCACATCACCTTCTTCAAAAAAGGGGCTTGTGTATGATGAGGCGCAGTTGATCGCTTCTGTTACATCCGTAGCGTCTATTGCTATTAAAAATGCGAGAATGTATGAAAAAGCCTGCATTGAGGCACGAACGGATGAAATGACCGGACTGTTGAACCGGAAGTATTTTTATGAAGTTTTGAATGAAGAGTTTGAAAAAAATAAAGATTCTTCCCTGGCACTTGCCATCATTAATGTGGATGACTTTAAGTTATATAATCAGTTGTACGGAATCAAGGAAGGAGATGTCTGCCTGCAGCACATTGCCGCGATTATTCGAAGCAGTGTGGGTGACAGTGGATATATAGCCCGCCACGGAGGAAAAGAATTTGCAGTCCTGCTTCCAAAATATGATCTGTTTTCAGCCAGAAATCTGGTAGAGTCGATCGCAAAGCAGATTTTTGTGATGAATAACCGACGGACGGATATGAAGCTGAAGGCGGTGACAGTCAGTGCCGGAATCAGTGCAGCACCATATGCAGCCAGAACTGTCAAGGAATTGATGGAGAATGTGGATCTTGCTGTTTTCCATGTGAAGCATAGCGGAAAGAACGGAATCCAGGTGTTTGATACGATGTTCCGCAATACGAACCAGCAGGGGTATACCAAAGACCGTGCACATATTTACCGGGAATATGAAACGACGATTTATGCATTGACTGCAGCCATCGATGCGAAAGATCATTATACGTTCAGTCATTCTAATAACGTGCTCTATTATGCGACCGCTCTGGCAGCAGCACTTGGCATGAATGAGGATATGATCGAGATCATCCGCCAGGCAGCTTTGCTTCATGACGTTGGAAAAATCGGAATTCCGGAATATATATTGAATAAACCGGGACGTCTGACAGATGAGGAATATGAGGTCATCAAAGGTCATGTGGAAGCATCCATTGACATTATCCGCCATCTTCCGTCGCTGGATTATGTTATCCCTGCGGTCATCGGTCATCATGAGAGGTATGATGGAAAAGGATATCCAAGGCGAATCGCAGGCGAAGATATTCCACTGACGGCGCGTATTTTATGCGTGGCAGATTCTTTTGACGCTATGACATCCAGGCGATGCTACAAAAAGGCATTTCCGCTGGAGGTGGCGAGAGAAAAGCTCCTTTTAGACGCCGGAAAGCAGTTTGATCCGGATCTGGTTTACAAGTTTGTGGAGTGTCTGGACAATGGTACGATTACTTTGGTAGAATCAGAAGAATTACAGTAAAAATTAAAGATAGAATTTCGGATAAAAATATTGTGATCTGGAAGGAATACAGCAAAATCCATTCCATGATCGCAATATTTTTTTCTTTTCAAATCTTTTTTTTTAATCTTTTTGATAACTTTTTCCAAAAAGGGGTTGACAATGAACGTTAGCGGTGGTAAACTTCGTATGCTGATGTTAGGAAAATCTAACAAAATGTAGCCACAAGTAGCATAAATTGTTATGCACTAATAAAATGTAGCCATGAGTAGTAAAGATTGCTATATACTAATGCTATATAGTCATGTACACCTGTAATTAATCGATGTTAATAAAAGTGGTTTTGATTATTATATGGTGAATGCTTCTAAAGATACATAGCTATGTATGTTGTTATGTTTTACTAATACCAAAGAGAATCAAATCTACTGACACAGGAGGGATATGTGATGATGCCTTTAGCGATGGCGAAAAGTGGAGAAACAGTAGTGATCAGGAAAATTACCGGAAAAGATTCTATACGTCAGCATCTTGCTGAACTGGGACTGGTAGTGGATGAATCTGTAACAGTTGTCAGTGAACTGGGAGGAAACATCATCCTTCAGGTAAAGGACAGCCGGATTGCGCTGGATCGAAGTATGGCAACCAGAATTATGGTTTAAGCATAGAAGACAAGAAAGGAAGAGTTTTATGAAAACATTAAAAGACGCAAAAGTTGATGATGTAGTAGTTGTAAAACGTCTGCATGGTGAAGGCCCGATCAAACGTCGTATCATGGACATGGGAATCACAAAAGGAGTACAGATCAAAGTTCGTAAGGTTGCACCACTTGGTGATCCAATCGAATTGAACGTCCGCGGTTACGAACTGAGTGTTCGTAAAGCTGATGCAGAGATGATTGAAGTAGAGTAAAAATTTTTTTGCAAATGGATTAGAAGACTCTAATAATGGTTATGAAAAACTATAGAAAATAAAAGTAGAGAGGAGATATAAATGAGTATCAAAATCGCACTTGCGGGCAACCCCAACTGTGGAAAAACAACATTGTTTAACCAATTGACCGGTAGTTCTCAGTACGTAGGTAACTGGCCGGGTGTAACTGTTGAGAAAAAAGAAGGAAAATTAAAGGGACATAAAGATGTGATCATTCAGGATTTACCTGGTATTTACTCCCTTTCCCCATATACACTGGAGGAAGTAGTTGCCAGAGGTTATCTGGTAAATGAACGTCCGGATGCAATTTTAAACATTGTAGACGGTACAAACATTGAGCGTAACCTGTATCTGACAACACAGCTCCTTGAGCTTGGTATCCCGGTTGTGATTGCAATCAACATGATGGATATCGTTCGTAAAAACGGTGACAAGATCAACGTTAAGAAACTGTCTGAGACACTTGGATGTGAGATTATTGAAATCAGTGCATTGAAAGGTGAGGGCGGATTTGAGGCAGCACAGAAAGCTGTAGATGCAGCAGAGAAAAAACAGGATGCAACTCCGCTTCACGTATTTACCGGAAGTGTCGAGCATGCCATCGCACATATCGAGGAGTCCATCGAGATGACGGTAGACCACAGATATCTTCGCTGGTTTGCAATGAAACTCTTTGAGCGTGATGAGGAAGCAGTCAAAGACTTAAATATTCCGGCAGATGTAAAAGCCCATATCGAGCAGCACATTGTTGATTGTGAGAATGAGATGGATGATGATGCAGAGAGTATTATCACAAACCAGAGATATGCTTACATCAGCAAAGTGTGTGATCAGTCTGTAAGCAAAAAAGCAGAAGTACACAACCTGACAATCTCTGATAAGATTGACCGTATCGTAACAAACCGTATTCTTGCGTTACCAATCTTTGCAGGCATCATGTTCCTGATTTACTGGATTTCTGTAACAACCATCGGTGGAATTGTTACTGACTTTACAAATGATACACTCTTTGGTGAGTGGATCTGTGGAAACTTAGGACCGGCGCTTGAGAGCATTGGATGTGCGGACTGGTTAGTTGGTCTGATCAATGATGGTATTGTCGGTGGTGTCGGTGCCGTACTTGGTTTCGTACCACAGATGTTAGTACTGTTCTTCATGCTTTCCATTCTGGAGCAGATCGGATACATGGCTCGTGTGGCATTTATCCTTGACCGTATCTTCCGCAGATTTGGTCTTTCCGGAAAAAGCTTTATCCCGATGCTGATCGGTTCCGGTTGTGGTGTTCCAGGTGTTATGGCAAGCCGTACCATTGAGAATGAGAGAGATCGTCATATGACAATTATGACCACCTGTTTTATTCCTTGTGGAGCAAAAATGCCGATCATCGGTCTCTTCGCAGGAGCATTATTCGGTGGCTCCGGACTGGTTGCAGTTTCCGCTTACTTCATCGGTGTAGCAGCAATCGTTATCTCCGGTATCATGCTGAAAAAGACAAAACCATTTGCCGGCGAAGTAGCACCATTCGTTATGGAGCTTCCGGCTTACCATATTCCAACTGCAGGTTCCGTTTTACGTGCTACATGGGAGCGTGGATGGTCCTTCATCAAACGTGCAGGTACTGTTATCGTAGCTTCTTCCGTAGTTCTCTGGTTCTTACAGGGATTTGGTTTCGTCGATGGTGCATTTGGCATGGTGGAAGACAATAACTCCAGTTTACTGGCAACGATCGGTGGAGCAATCTGCTGGATCTTCGCACCGCTTGGTTTCGGTGACTGGCAGTCAACAGTTGCAACAATCACTGGTCTGATCGCAAAGGAGAACGTTGTATCTACATTTGGTGTCCTCTTCGGTGGTTTCTCCGAAGTGGCAGAGAACGGCGATGAAGTATGGGGTCAGGTAGCACTTCATTATACACAGTTAACCGCTTACAGCTTCATGGTATTTAACCTTCTGTGTGCTCCGTGCTTCGCAGCTATGGGTGCGATCAAACGAGAGATGAACAATCAGAAATGGTTCTGGGCAGCAATCGGATATATGTGTGGTCTTGCATATATCGTATCTATGATGATCTACCAGTTTGGTTCCCTGTTCACAGGAAACGTTCATCCGGTAGGACTGATCGTTGCTATTATCGAGTTAGTATTTATCATCTATATGCTTGTTCGTAAAAATCCATACGTTGATGAAGCAACCGGTATGGCAAAAAAATCTATCGCATAAGTCGAAAAATGTGCTAATATAGTACTAAAATAGTTAATATCATATTTATTAAAAATTTAAGGGAGGAGTTCTAATGGCAACTGTAATTGTAGCAATCATTGTATTTGGACTGGTTGGTCTGATTATCGGTAAAGGCATTTATGATAAAAAACACCATAAGGGCGGTTGCGGTTGCAATTGCTCATCCTGCGGTGGCGGATGCCACTCACAGAAATAAATTTCCTTACTGTGATTAAAAAAATACTTGTTTAAAAATCGCCTCGAAGTGATAGGTCCCCAGAATCCTGGACACATACCACATCGAGGCGATTCTTTATTTTGCATCTACTTTTTCTACTAAATCTTCAATGGTACAGTCAAGCACTTTCGATAAACGAAGAAGTGTTTCTGTCTGTGCATGATTGATGTTTTTCTGTCGCTGTTCGTATTGCTGAAGTGTCCGAACAGAAATGCCGGTTTGTGCAGCCAGTTCAGATTGACTGAGGTTGGCAAGTGTTCTTAAAGTTTTTAAATTTGTTTCGGGTTTTGCATTGCGATACATTTCATTCAATTTGTCAACAAACTGTCGAATATCCATTTCATGGTATGGATCATACATCATCCAGATTGTTCGAATGGGAATGGCATGTTCTATTTCAGAAAACCGAAGTCCGGTATTCCATTGGTAATAAGCAAGAGCCCATCCGGTCCAGTACTCCGGTGTACGGTCAAATGGATACTCCGGTGTGGAAACCGGAAATGGCTCACCTGCTTCCTGAAGAACCGCAAAAGCAAGTTCAACACCGGACATTCCGGAAAGTACAGAGCAGTCACCACATTCAAAGCGCATGGAAATTTTACTTGTAAGAAACCAGTGCCATGCGTTTTCTAAGGAAACGTGTAGTGAATTAGTTAGATAATCCAACATGCGAGCCAGATTTTTCTGTGCATTGGACAGATATGTTTTATCGTATGCGTGGATCATCAGCAGTCATCTCCTCATCAAGAATTGTTGTGATATACAGATCACCTTTCTGGCGGCGGTTTCGCTCTACGTCAAAATACTGTCGGCGGGCAGATTTGTCACGAAAGGCTTTCTTTTTGTACCATTCCCGGTAATCAGCCGTTTCATACCCGAGAAATCGAAGCCGCTCAAAGGAGCGTTTGCTTTTTAAAACAAATTGCCTCCCTAATTTTCCAAGGCGCATTGCATTGCTTAACTGGCGATAGGAAATAGCACCATTTATAAAATCAGCAGCAAAAGAAAAATAACTGTCATCTGCACGATAGCCAATGATAATGTCATAGCTTTTGTAATCCAGATGAAATTTTTGAATCAGATATTCTTTCGCTTCAGCGGCGAGCGGTGTAGAGGTATCAAATTCCCGATTTTCAAGCAGGATTGTAAGCCAGTGTAGCAGAGTATATTCAGATGCGTGCAGATCAAGAATGGAAAGACCGTCACAGTTGATCTGGTATTGATTGGCATAACCGTTGTGATCTATGCCAACGCCCCATTCTTTTGCCATATTAGGATTTTCGGTACAGTAGAATCCAATTCCGTAATCATTATATGGCTTTCCGTAGCCAAATTCAGGTTGCTCAATGATGTGATCTGAACCATGGTAGATTATTTTTTTCATAATGTCCCTTTCTTATTTGTTCAAATTATACTTCTTGAGGAGTATGAGGAATCCTCTGCCAATATTGTACCTCTGCAGGAGTATAATTTCAACAGAGGATGTGAAAAAAGTGGCTTTTTACCTGCATCGGTGGAAAGGGAAATCGTGTTTTCAAACAAAGGAAATTCTGCTATAATGTGAACACACAGAGGAGAGCATTACATCAGATGTGAGATCACTCCCACCATTTTAGGTGGTGAGCAATAAGATTATATCAGATGATTGGCATTGGTAATTTGTGGGAGGAAGCATAATGAAGTATACAGAAAACGGAATTCAGTATCATATCGGTTTAAAACAGGGAGACGTTGGAAAATATGTCATTTTGCCGGGGGATCCGAAGCGGTGTGCAAAGATCGCGGCACTTTTTGATGACGCGCGTCTGGTGGCCGATCACAGGGAGTTTACGACCTATACCGGATATTTGGACGGGGAGAAGGTCAGCGTGACTTCTACGGGCATTGGAGGGCCTTCTGCGGCCATTGCAATGGAAGAACTGGTACGCTGCGGTGCGGAAGTATTTATCCGTGTCGGAACATGCGGTGGCATCCAGACAGATGTCAAAAGCGGGGATCTGGTGATCGCCACGGGAGCGATCCGCATGGAAGGAACGAGCCGGGAGTATGCACCGATTGAATTTCCGGCGGTAGCCGATTATCATATCGTGCAGAAACTGGAAATGGCAGCGAAAGCAAACGGATATCCCTGCCATATCGGTGTCGTTCAGTGCAAGGATTCCTTTTACGGTCAGCATGAGCCGGAAAAAATGCCGGTAAGTTATGAACTGACACAAAAATGGGAGGCATGGAAACGGCTGGGATGCCTGGCTTCCGAGATGGAATCGGCAGCATTGTTCGTGGTGGCGAGTTATCTGCATGTAAGAATCGGTTCTGTTTTCCTTGTGGTAGCTAATCAGGAGCGGGAAAAACTGCATCTGGAAAATCCGGTGGCACATGACACTCAGGCAGCGATCAAAACGGCAGTGGATGCGATTCGATGCATGATAAAAGATACAAAGGCATAAAAGACAGATGTATAGTAGAATAAATAACGATGAAAGTAGTGTGGGCGGACTGATCCTGGCAGCAGGATTGTCCACCCGCATGGGACAGTCCAAACCCCTGACAAAGTTTCTGAATAAAAAATTGATTGACCAGACAATAAAAACGATGCAGGAAGCCGGGATAGATAATATACAGATCGTAACAGGGTTCGAACATGAACAGGTTGAAGCTTATCTGCAGGACAATTATTCGTCAGACCACATTCATACGATCTGGAACCCAAATTACGGAAATGGAAGTATTCTGACCTCTATCAAAACAGGTTTGGCGGAACTGACGGATTATGAATTGGTTTTTATCCAGCTGGTAGATTTGCCCTGTATCATGTCGGAGACTTATCAAAAACTATTGGAAGCGATGCTTGTGAATGGGAAAAAAGCAGTCCTTCCAACGGTGAACGGACGCCGTGGACACCCGGCATTGATCCGGATGGATTTGCTGGCAGACATTCTCGCTTATGAAGGGAGTGCCGGCGGTGGTGGTCTGCGGGGGTTTTGGAAGCAGCTAGGCGACGCCATGATGGAACTTCCGGTGGATGATCGTGGCTGCATTATGGATACGGATACAAAAGAACAATTACAGGAAGCAGAAAACTACATGAGATATTGATCTCAGTCTGAGTTGAGACTCCCACTTCTATAAGTGGCAAATAATAACAAGTATATTGGGAGCAGAAACATGCAGGAAATAAAAAAACTGTTAGAAGATATAAAACAGACCGGAGAGGGATCTCTTGAATTAAAAATAGAAAATATCGTATATGAGCGGAGATTTTACAGACCGGAACGACTGATCATTCTCGGTGGAGGTCATGTGGGGCAGGCAATCAGTAAATTTGCGTCTGTGGCTGGTTTTTACGTCATTGTAGTGGATGACAGACCTTCTTTTGCAAACCGCACTTATTTTCCGGATGCGGAAGAAATTTATTGTGAGGAATTTGAAAAAGCGATCGATCAGATTCAGATTGGTGGCAATGATTATGTCACTGTTGTAACAAGAGGACATCGGTTTGATCTGACCTGCCTGAGAAAAGTATTGAGTGGTATTTTTCCACGTTATTTGGGAATGATGGGATCCAAACGCCGGGTGGCAGGAATTGTTGATCTGCTGCAGGAAGAAGGAAATTCCGGGGAAACAGTAGCTCAGATCCATATGCCAATTGGATTAAATATCGGTGCACTCACTGTTCCGGAGATTGCAATTTCCATTGTGGCAGAACTTATCGAGGAACGCCGGAAAGGAACACCGCGGCGTTCCCACAGTCAGCTGCTGACCTGTACGGATACAGATCCCCGCGTGATTGAAATGCTGGGTGATCCAAATGTTGGAAAAGCCATGCTGCTGGTATATGACACCAGCGGTTCCACACCGGTAAAATCAGGTGCCCTGATGACGGTAAACAGCAATCTGCAGACCGCAGGAACGATTGGCGGAGGCTGTACCGAAAATGAAGTTTTGCGGGAAGCTTTCCGTATGATCGGCACCAGAGAGGAAAAGGTCTTTTCACTTGATATGAGTAACGAAGTAGCAGCGGACCAGGGCATGGTGTGCGGGGGACAGATGCTGGTCTATGTGGTGGATATTTAAACTTTCATGTGTGTAAATATTAAAGGAGCAAAGAGTTATAAGGAAAAAAGTAGAAGTCCACTTCGTTCGAATGTGAACTTCTGCTTTTTACTGCCTTTCATGGAAAGAATACAACTATTTAGCAATGATTTTTCTACGCATAATGAATGTTCTTCCTTAGTTTAGTGAATTCCTTCAACCCAGTATCCATTAAGATCATCCCCTATATTATATATGGTATTCAGAAAGACGGAAAAAGTTTGGGAGAAAAATTGGATTGATATAGAGAAGAATGATATAACAAAAAAACAAAGAGGCTCATTTTGGCGAACCTCTTTGCTATTCTTCTTAAAAATAGAACTATATGTCATTTGTAGTTGTAAAATATAAAAAGCTATGATTGTGTTGATTAATACAAGGTTCCAGTGGAACTACAAGATAAAGTTGGACTTAGAGTTTTTCTTTGAATCTCATGTCCCCTTAAATATTGGATGGCTGTGGCAGTACCTTTTGCGGTATTTCCACTTTTTGATGAGGACTTACTACTTATTGCCCAATCAGTAGTATTAGATTTAGCGGTTACGGATGCTGAAGTACATGTGGCTGAACCATTTCCATAAGAAAAAGTCCCCTTTACTGCAACAGACCACTGTGCTATATTATCTTTTGAATAGTAAACGGCTGTTTTGGTTCCTGTTTTAGTAGTAGCACATAAGTTAATTGTTGGATTTTCGAAAGTATAAGTTTCTACTATGTAACTGCCATCATCATAATAGTGAATATTTTTTCAGATGTATTTGCAAAAGAAGTTACAGCAAAGTTAGTAATAAGTAAGCAACTTATCATAATTCCAAAAAATGTTTTTAAAGTTTTTTTCATAAGTAAAATCCCCTCTCCAGATTATTAAGGTGTTTCTTCTTGAATATATTCAATGGTATATCCATCAATCGAGTTTTCAGCTTGTTTATATAATTTATGAAATGAATATAATTCTATTGAAGCAACAATTACAGCAATAAGAAGAAGTGCAATAACTATATTACGAATGATGGAAGAAATATGTAATTTTTGAATCACATATTCTGCATCTGCATTTTCATAATATTCTATAATAAGGTCAGTCGGTGTACCTATTCGGTTACACAGTTCATCATAGCTGATATTTGGCTGTTCGCTACAAATGCCTTCCAAGCTTTCAAATATACTACTTAAGAATTGTTTCTCATATTTTCCCTTGACAGGGATTAATGTTTTCAACTTTTTATAGTAAGTAGAGCAACCTTTTGATAATGTATTACATTTCATAGTAGTGTATCCTCCGATTGTAAATTCTCAAAATCAAAATTTAAAATGGATTTAATACTTTGCGTAGTTTTTAAGTATTCCTGAGTTAATTCTTCCAGTCGATCCTGACCAGATGGTTCAATGTGATAATAGACGCGTGTCATTCGTTTTCCGACTTGTTTTTTGTAATCAGTAATATAGCCATTATCGATCATTTTATATAATACTGGGTACATGGAACCTTCTGGAAAAGACAGGTATTCATTAGTTATATCACGAATAATCTGCCCGAGTTCATATCCGTAACAGTCCCCTTTTTTATTTAATATGTGAAGAACTAATAACTCACAGGAACCTTTTTTGAATGTGTTCCTTGATTTCATGGGCAATATATCCTTTCGTTTTTTGATGATTATATAATATCTCAAATATGAGATAAAACCAATACTTGTATAAACTAAATAGTTATTGACATATACAATAACAAATGATATTATTGGTTCATCAAATAAGACTGCTAATGCTAGTAATTCAAAAACCATGCTATTTCCGGTAAATGAAGGTGGTTGGACTGCGGTTGATATTCAGGAAATTTATTCAGAAAATTATACCACACCAAACAGTGGTGCCACTCAGTTTCCAAGTCGAGAAAGAACATTATTTTCTAAAGTAACAGCTGCAACACAGAAACCGAATTTTAGTGTTGTAGTAGCGCATTTTAACAGTAGTGGAAAAGCAGTTAAGTATTTTACAAGTTGGTCTATGATGCAATTATATGTTCCGACAGAAAAATGGACCAGTGGTGAAATGTATAAAAATAGTGAAGTTCGGACATACATTAATACAGCTGGATATTATGGACAAATGAGCACAACAGTTAGTTGTTCTGGATCTAGTATGCATTTCAGTCCGGTAATTGCAAAAATTAACTTAAAAAATTAGAGGAGGGCTTGATGATGAATAAGAAGGCATTATCAATAATAGGCGTTTCCTGTTTGGGTGCAGTGTTATTTGCGGGTTCAATGTTTGGGGGAAACACAGCAGAGGCAGGTTTGAATGACTACGGAAAAGTATCTGAATATAGTAAAATGTTAGCAGATAACTATCGGTCTGTGAATGACTATTACATCGAAACATTATCTGTAGATGGCCTTTCTGACAACCAGAAAAAAGAATATTTGACTAGAGATGATGTATATGCTGTAGGGAATAATATCGTTATATCAAAAGAAGAAGTTCAGCAGTATACTGATTTCTATTTGCATGATGGTGAAAGTGAAGCCAATGCTCATCAGCTGGCAGTAAAAGATGCCATGGAACGAAATGCTTTATATGTTGCAGCTATTCAGAATGGATTTAGTGTTACCGATGAAGAAATTCAGGAATGGTTGACGGAACTTCGCACAATGTTGGAGAACGATACAACAGGTGTATATCAGGCGGCTTTGGATGGTTTTGATTCAGAGGAAGCATATTGGGCATATGAGTATGAAGTATATCGTGTTGATTTGCCGATTCAGAATTATGTGTCTTCACTTCAGCAGGGGGTAAATGTAATATCTGAACATGGAAATTATAATTCAGATACAGAAGCATTTAATGAAATGAAGCATCAGCTTGCAGATGAACAGAATTTTAAGATCGCAAATTAATAAGGAGAAATCCGGAACAGATAATTGTAGAAGTAAAGCAGTTAAAAACAGGATGTAACAATGAAAAAAGGGGCTGTAAAAAAACTCCCCTGACAGAAAAAT
>OCHG01000882.1_pt1 | contig 23249 bp, 6 predicted proteins | sample 1538801 | NCBI WGS metagenome assembly OCHG01 (sample SAMN04571727, study PRJEB22368) | human gut metagenome | biome: human gut; material: stool | host: Homo sapiens | place: Luxembourg | collected 2012-09-20 | reverse complement strand
AAATGCGAAGCCACGGCAAATTCCGTTACTGGGCACGTATGCGTGAACAGTAACCTTATATAACTTGCGAAAGAGGATAAGAAAAGGGATGTGAAAAGGGTTTGAGGGGAGGTTTGAGTTGTTAAAAATAAACATGGGGGCTCATAAAGGGTGTCGCTGCCGGAATGGTACCATTTTGGGAATATCACTGATATTGATATTTTCATCCGCTAGAATGGCGCTGGCAGCTGAAAATGCAGTGAAACAGGCAGAAACAGCTGTCATAGTCGGCTACAGCGTCTCATTTATAGATGCTGAGAATGCAAATCATCTTATATTTCATACGCAGACAGGCAAAGTTTTGGAAGGAACTTCCCTGAACGTATCTTTCCCAGAGCAAATCATAGGGAGCGACGGGCATATCTGGAAATCAGCGGTACAGTCACCGCAAATATTTGAACTGTATGGAACAGGAACTGAAAAAATTTATATCAAATATGAAAGAGGCGGAAAGGTTCCAGAAATGGGAGCAGAGGAGGATGCCGCCATGCTGGCGCTTCGGAAACGCCTGGAACGATGGAAACAGAGTGCATGGGAGGCGGAGTGCGCCATATTTGGGCGCGAGGATGCGGCGGTATCGGGCAGCGGTTCCGGCCTGACCGTTCAAAATCAGTCGGAAAATGATGCCAGGATCCGGAATCTGGTATCTGCGATCGGGGATGCAGCGTGGCATGAATTTTATCTGATTGGTCAGGATTTTACACCGTCGGCAAAAACAATCGGGGTGGAATACGACGCAGTTTATTCGGAGGTGGAAGAGGATTCCTTTTCGGTGGATGGAAAGGAATATATCATCACGCGCATCCGGGTGCGGAGAAACTGGGATGACCGTACTTGTACGCATCAGTGGAGCCAATGGGAGTGGGAGGAAAATGATTGCTTAAAGAATGGGCGGGCAGTGTATGTCTGCGGACGATGTCAGAAAGAAAAGATAGAGCGCCTTCCGGCGCTGGGGCACCTGGATGAAAACGGAGATCAAATCTGTGACCGCTGTGGAAGCGTGGATTGGAGCGAAAGTGAAATGCCCGAAAAAGTGATCTGGAAGGAGGGCGATGTCCAGCTGCGCGAGGTGGGCGGAGAGATTTTGTCATTTACCTGTATCGACGACGATTACCATGACTGGCAGAATGAACACCGGAAAGCAGCGCTGTTTCTCTGTGACCGCGTGATCCGGGCGGATGTGGACACGGCACCGGGAAAAAAGATGAAGATTTTCTCGTTTGGCAAAGACAATAATTATAAAACTTCGCAGGTGCGCGCATGGCTGCAGAAAAACAGTCAGAACAGCAGCTTCTGTCTGGAACCGATCCATACGGGAATCCAGACCGCGTACATGGGAAGCACGGCGGCTGGTGCATTTTCGCAGACGTCCGGGCGGGAACTGGCGCGTCATGATATTGGTTTTCAGCTTATGAACGACCAGCTTTTCTGCCTGTCATTGGAAGAGGCACTTGCGTACCGGGAATATCTATGGCGGTTTGATTCCGGGGATGATAACCCACAAAGTCAGGTCAGTGCCTATTCACAGGGATATTATCTGCGGACGCCTTTTTATTTGCAGGATGAAAACGGGAAATTCATTTATAATCAGCACATTTATGGCGTTGATCTGGTAAATGGCTGTCTGCGTCCGGTGAGGACGGACAGTGAGACATATGGAGTACGTCCGGCATTTGCACTGCCACAGATGTAAAAAAGAATACTTGTTGAGCTTGGAAAGCGGGAGTGAAGCTGTTTGGCAGTTTGATTAGGAGAAAAGATTGGACAAGGGGAAATCAATCTAATGTTTGGGGAAAGAGGGGAACGTGTATGGGGAAAAAGAAGATGAAAAAAGTGATTCCATTTGCGGTGATGACGACGATGCTTTTGTCGGCGACGCTGCCGGCGTTTGCGGCGAGCGGGTTTGTGTTTGAGGATTGGGATTTGGGGATTATTTCGGAAAGGAAGGAAAAGTTGGATGATACAGACGATGCCATAAAAAGGCGGAAAGAATGGCAGAAACGGGCTGCATCGTCCAGTGAGCTTATGAATGCGGATGTGAGGGCAACTCCCTCTGAATTACGTTCTTCCAAAGTCATAGAGGCAACTCCTTCACAATTAATCATGCCGCGCGTTAGCGTCAGCGCCAGCCTCGGAAATCTCTGGGAAAACTGGGATGTGGCGGATTTGAGCTTTCTGGATGGAACACATGGACTTGGAACGAAACAAAAACCGTATCAGATACGCACGAAACATCAGCTGATGGGACTTAGCTTCCTGGCGGCGTTTGGCATGCAGCCGGATTACGGAGAGGTGGAAGAAGAGATCGTGGGGGATTACCGGGGCGCATGGTTTGAGCTGACGGCGAACATCGATCTGGGAGGAATGGACTGGAATCCGATCGGTTATTACCGGGATGATTCGGAATTTTCAGGGGAGGTGACGCACCCGTTTACGGCAAATCTGGATGGAAACGGTTATAAGATTTCAAATTTCCGGTTTGCAGGAGGCAGTTCGCCGAATGTTGGATTCTTTGGAGCGCTGGATGGGGCGGAGATCCGAAATCTGATGCTGGAACCAGGAAAGCCGGTCAAAGGAGTGCGTCATGTGGGAATTTTGGCAGGAAATGCGAAAGATTCCAAGATTTTTAATTGTCAGGTAAAAGGCGATGTGGAAGGAACCGGAGCGGTTGGTGGAATGATCGGGCACATGGAAGGCAGCACGGTGGAAAACGGAATGGCACAGGTAACCGTCCGAACGACGGGACGTGCAGCCGGAGCGCAGGCGCTTGCGGGCGGAATCGCCGGGGAAGCGGCGGATGATTCTCGTATCATTGACTGCCAGGTCCGCACCGGGGATAACAGCACCTCGCGGATTCAGGGAACGGATGCGACTGTCGGCGGAATCGTGGGGCTTCAGAATGGGGCGGCTCTCTACAATACCTATGTAAATGGCACGATCGGCGGTTCTGGAAGCCAGAATGTCGGAGGACTCGTTGGAGAACGAATCAGCGGAGACTTGAAAGTGGGGCGGTTTGAGGGAAGGATCGGTCAGTCGGGAACCGGGGCTGCCGGACACAGAGGAACCTTCATCGGATACCGCGCACCAGCTAATTATTTTAAATATGGGGATGACATCGCGTACCTGTTTGCGGATACGGAGGCGAAAATCGCAAACAATGTCTGTGGAAGCGGCATTTCAGATGATAACCAGTATACATACGCGGCGCACATCGGATATTCCCACGCGAAGGACAATTTTTTCACGCTGGTATCCGGCGGTGTCACGAGGGATGTGGACGAGCGATATTTTTATGAAGAACTGGAACAGGGGATTCTCTCGATTGTGGATGAAGAGCTGGGCGGGGAGATGGATGCGGAGTCGGTCGGGTACGATCTTGACCATTTTGCACCAAATGATGCGGGACGCCCGGTCCGTGGTTATCTGATTACGATTCCGCAGGTCGATACCGTCTCCAATGGAACGAATTATTACGATGTGGCAGTGCTGGAAGCACGGGGAAATGGCGCGTATTACCGGACACTCGATAAAAAACACCGCGGTGCGGTGGCACCGGGAAAGACGGTGACGGTCAGCACCTCGGCAAAGCAGGCGGAAAAAGCGCGCTTTCAGATGGAGGGAGTTCCGACGTATACGCGTGGGAAGAGCCGGAAAGATACTACTTATGTAAATGGCGGCGAGTATTGTTTTACGATGCCGGAGGAAAATACGCAGGTGTCGGCGGTTTATAAAAGGGTGGCAGTTTCGGTCGGTCTGACGCCGGGCGTGACGAAATTCCAGGTGGTGCAGGAGCGGACCGGAAACCGGAAACATCCGACGAAAGTCACACGCGTGATGGATGGAAATGGAAAATTAATTGCGACGTACATCCATGGAAATCTGCAGGCGGGAACACAGGTGCAGCCGGTGACGGTGCAGGCGATTGTGGATCGGAATAATGATGTGGCGGATGCATCGGTGCGCTGGAGTATCGATGATTCAGATTTGATTACGTTACTTCCAAATGACGATGAGGAAAGTGGTTATACGAAAAAGAGCGCGTCAGTCCAGGTAAATTTAAATAGTTCGTTTATCACTGATATAGTCCGGAAACTGGAAAAAGAGCAGGCAGACCGCGGATACCAGTATGCGATCGGAAGCGACATATACGGAGCAGGGTATCAGAACGGCGGCGTAGCGGTGCTGACGGCAGAGACGAAACCGGCGGCGAGCTTTGATGGGAAGCCGTGCCGGGGAAATGCGCGGATTGAGGTTACGTTCCAGATCAAGGATCAGACCTATGTAGCCAATGAAGGTGCGGCACTAAATCAGGATCAGTTGAAATTTGAGGTGGTGCGGATATTAAACGGAAATCGGAAACATCCAGATGAAACGATCCGGGTTACGGCACCGCAGGTCTTGAGTGCGTCTTTCACACCCGATTATTTTGACCGGAAAGATATATCGTGGACTGTCGGTGACGCAGCACTGATTTCGGTGGACGGAGAGGACAAGTCGGCCGGTGTGCAGGCGAAAAAGGATGCAAAATGGATCCGGGATCTGATCGCGGCAGATCAGGGCAGACATGTGAATACACCGTATGAAATACAGACAGCTTCCGGCAGCCGCACGACGAAGGTGACAGTGATCGGCGATGATATGCTTGGAAACCGGCAGACGGCATCGTGCAGAGTACAGGTGGATTTCCGGACAGTGGACGAATCGAAGATTTGTGTGGAAGGCATCAGCCTTATACCGAAAACGCTGCAATACGAGATCAAACGCACCCGGACGGGGGCAGGTTATCGTCCGGTGGAGGCATGGACGGGAACCGGTGCGAAAAAGCTGACAGCGTTGGTATTTCCGGAGCAGGCGTTTAACCAGAAAGTGACATATCAGGCAAGTGATGATTCGTTGTATGTATCATCGGATGGAACCGTGACGGTCAATACGACGGCTTCCTGGATACAGGAGCTTGACCGTCAATACTTAAAATCAGGCAGCCATACGGCATATGTGACCGTGAAAACCGAGGATGGTGGCTTCACGGACCGGGCGGCAGTCACAATTCAGTATGAGGCGGTCGATCAGACATACAGCGGAGGTTCCCATTCGGGCGGCGGTTCTCATTCGGGCGGCGGTTCTCATTCGGGCGGCGGCTTGGGTGGAGGCTCTTCTTCTGGAAAGGGGGCAGCGGCAGGAAGCAGTGCAGCGAATGCAACCGGACCGGCATCGGGGTTCAGTGATTTGACAGGAGCGGGTATTGGAAATCTGACAGAAGGACAGGCAGGCCCCGGGCAGAATGCGGATGCGGCAGCCATACCGGAATATGTAGTAGCTGGAAACTGGCGGAAGAATGCAGATGGAAGCTGGCAGTTTGAAGCGGGCGGTAGAAGCTATGCTTCTGAGTGGGCGGCTGTCTACAATCCATATGCCGATCCGGCAAAGGGGCAGAGTACGTTTGACTGGTTCCGATTTGATGCAGATGGCAGGATGGTGAACGGCTGGTATACGGATGTGGATGGAAACACATATTATCTCTGGAAGGAAATGGATGGAACACAGGGGCGTATGCTGACTGGCTGGAACTGGCTGCCGGGAAGCGATGGAGTGTTTCATTGTTACTATTTTCAGGAAAAATCTGATGGAATGAGGGGACGTTTGTATCGAAATACGCACACCCCCGATGGGAATTTAGTCAATGCGGATGGTTCCTGGGTGCTGGACGGAATAGTACAGACGAGAAGCTGAGAGAGGAGGAGAGAAGAAAACAGAGGCAAACAGGAAAATGAAGTGGAATGACACGAAAAGAATAAAAAATGGGGGTATAAAAAATGAAACAGGATAAGAAAACAACCAATAAATCGGGATGTACAGCCGTACTGGCAGCAGCCATGATCGCAGCCGGAGGTTTCAGCGCTTATGCGGGCAATCAGGGGACGCATGGCGGTGAATGGAAGGACACAGAGAGTCTGAGATGGGAGTGGCAGAATGGAGAGATGAGTTTTTATGGAAATGGAAGTATTTTTTCAGAGCAGCACCCAGAGATCAGCGATCCGGAATATTACCTGAAAGAGGCAGTCCGTTATCCGGGGGAAGCAAATCCAGGGTGGAATACGAAGGGAGAACCGAAAGCAAATTATAGCTGGGCTTCGGTCGAAGAACTGCAGAAATTTGTCAATAGTTTTGACTGGATTCATTTGGATGAAAAAACGCGTCTACTGTATGTGCATAACCGGATTGCAAACGGAGAGGGAGGTTTTAACCAGAATCATTACGGTTCGCCGGAAGAGGCAAAGGATTTCCCGGTTTTGGAAGGAGGCGTTGGCGTCTGCCGGGATTTCGCGGAAGAATTTCAGTTCCTATGCCAGATCGTAGGGCTGGAGTGTGTGACCTACACGCCGGAATATCTCCATGATGCGTGCCTGGTGCGGATCGGCACGCAGTGGTATGCGACGGATCCGACCTCCAGCCTGCCGCTATTTTCAAATGCGAAAACATATCCGGTTGACTTTGAGACGGAGTTTTACCGCTATGAGAATAAGGAGCGGGAGCAGAGAAGAAAGGAGTATGAAGCGGATCCAGACAGTCTTGCCAATGTGCTGGCGCTGACCTTGAGTATGCGGAGAGAAGGGACGATTTCCGAGGCTGCCTGGGAGAAAATACAGGCACCGATGGGGCAGATAGAAGAACAGTGGGGACGACAGGAAATATCAAGACAGGAGTATGAAAAGGGGATTATCTCGCTGCTGAAATCAGTTTGGGGAACTGAAAAATAAAGAAAACGAGGGACTGCCGGTGTTAAGGGGCGCGGGGCAGTAAAAACGAGGAGGAAGTTTATGGGGGAGTATCGGTACAGAGAGAATGTGAAACGGGGGATGGCGTTTGTACTGGCAATTATATTGGGAGGAATGGCTTTTTTGCCAGGATTCCCGGTTTTTCCGGCGAAAGCGGCACCTGCGAGCGGTCAGCAGACAACACTGACGACAGCCCATGGCGATACGCTGCTGGGACACAAGCTTTATTGTATCGATAAGGGCGGTTATGCGATCTGGGGAATTGCAGAAAAAGGGGATCTCTATGAAGCACACCGTCCCTCCCAGGCATCCGTTCCGCTGAGCAGTCAGGAACAGAAATATGTATTTTGGGCGCTGCTCTCGCTCAGAGCAGCGCTGGGGGATGAAAAGGCAAATACATTTATCCGGGCGATCAATGTGGCAGCAAAAGCACAGGGAAAACCGGAAATTATCAAGATGGTGTCCGAGGAAGATCTGAAAACAATCCTCTATGTTCCAGCTGTGCGGGCAAAATATCCGTGGCTGGAGGCAGCTGCGTCAAATAGTGAGGCGTACATGCAAATGGGAGGAATGCTGTCTGGCGGAGGCAGCGGAAAGGAAAATACCGGTGTCGGCGGCGGAAAGATTCCCAATGTGATAGCTTCCAGCACCTCGCTGGGAACGGCAAAACAGGTAGATGCGGCGACTCTGACGCTGTCGTTTGCGCCGGATGGCTCGGATTGGAATTTTATCCGTTCTGTACCGCTTGAATTTTCAAACAATGACGGTGTTTCATTCAGCCCGGTTCCGACCGATGGATGGACCTATACAAAAACCGACTCGCAGATCATATTTAAAAATCCAAATCCAAAACCGTCGAAAGCCCTGATTCGTTTCCGGGTGGAAGGAACCCCATACGCTTTGGGCGGCGGGGGATATGCTTCGGCGGAGGAGGCGATTGACCAGTCGCTTCAAATCTGGGAGTGTGTGACCTGTTCGGGGACACACGGAGGCGGAACGCCTGCCAAAAGTGATCCGTGGATTCATCAGCGGATGGCATGGATGGAGCTCGGAATGGTTCCGGTCAATTATTTTGCTGCATTGGCGGGCGATCCAACCCCGGTACCGGAGCAGGGAGGCATTCAGTTTGAGGTATTTAGGCATGAAGAGGATTTTACTTCCACCTATAATCTGCAGATGTATAAATACGATCATGAGACAGGGAAAGCGCTGGAAGGGGCGCGGTTTGGCTTCTTTGAGCGCTTTGACGATAAGAACAGGGTAAATACTGAGCGGGATGGAGCTGCCGAATTGTATGAGGGCGGAGAACCATATGCCAGTCATTATCAGGATGAGCCGGTTCTCTGGGATGGTTTCAGACAAGTGGGTTCGGCGGTAACGGATGGCGATGGCTACGCCTCCCAGACGGTGGAGCATGGTTATCACTATGACAAGACGTTCTGTGACGGTCATCCGGCACCGACCTTTGTACCAGTTCCAGAGGAAGAGGAGGACGAAGAGGGAGAAGTCATCAATGAGGATGAGATTGAGGCGGCGCAGGCAGAAAATATCCGCCTGGCAAATAGCTGGCTTTTGTGCGAAGAGGAATGTGAAGGAAAGGCGGGCGGAGACTTTGAGGGCGTCCATTTTCACTGGATGATGGAGGAGGTCGATGCAGGGGAGATAGAAGGTATCGCGTCAGACGGCGGCTCTGAGGGAGAAACACCCGATGCGGGACCGACGACAGGGGCAGACGGGGAAACTTCGTATGCAAAGTCTGGCTGCCAGGAGGACTGTGGGCAGACGTATGAGAAGTTCATTTCCATGAAGTACAGTTATACCTGGAAAGAATTTAAAGCGCGGGATGGATATATTCTGCATGATGAACATGCAGATGACCTGCCAATTGAGATTATCACAACCGATGCATCTGAGCATGGGGCAAATGCAGCCTTTGGAGGCGGATATTCGCGTGATGTGGTGCTGGGAACGAAGAGTGTGAGAAGGAGTCAGGGCATCGGAGAGGCTTCCGGAAATCAGAATGGAGAAAGTGCGGGGAAGAGTCCTGTATTTCCAGGACCGTTAAAAATGCGTGTTTTGCCGCAGAGGATGGTTCTGTTTACGGCATTGGATGCAGCGCTTCTGGGGAAAGCGACACCGTCGGAGGCGGAGATAGGAGAAAAATCGCAAGATACAGGAAACAAAGCGGGGAGAAAGAGGAATAAGACAAGTGAAAACGAACAGGACATAAATGAAAAAGACAGAAAATTGACACAGGAGAAGGAGGAAGCAACTGCCTCGGAGATGAAAGTATCTATTTCGGATCATCTGGTAAATCGCGTCCAGAAAGGGTTTGTGTTTATTGATGAAGCGGATGATGATTTAGAAGAAGCAGAAAAAGCGGAACGTGAAAGTATTCGGCGATATACGGCAACCGGCTCAGATTTATTGATAACTGGGGCGGATTTTTATACAAGCTGGCATTCACCTTCTTCGTTGTATCAAAATCCTCAGTTGTCACAAAGAACGGAAACACTGGTGGGTGCGGCAGCAGAGTCACTATTTTTCCCTGCCTATGAATCGGCGCTTGTTTCCGCGAGTGTGGGTTCAGCGATAGAGCCGGGAAGTGCTGGCAATTTCAGCCATTGCAATGGGGCAGACGGCGAGAAAGATGCCTGGAGGATCTACGATCACCGGACAGAGGGCGAGGTACATATCAATAAAAAGGATCTGGATCTGAAACAGGGCGAAAATGAGTCTTACAATGCGCTTGGAGACGCACAGGGGGATGCAACGCTGGAAGGTGCAGTGTATGGCTTGTTTGCAGCAGAAGATCTGCTGCATCCGGACGGGAAAACAGGGGTAGTTTACCGGGCCAATCATCTGGTGGCGGTGGCGACGACAGACAAAAATGGAGATGCCTCGTTTCTGGCATGTACAGAGGCGCCGGGGCGAACCTATGATTATTCGAAAGGGTCGATTGTGGATGCAGCAGATGGATGGCGAAAGAAAGCGCCGGGAAATCTGTATACACAAGATGCGGCGATCGATGATTATACGGCCGATAAAGCCTGGGAGCGGATTTGTTATAACAATACGTCAAAGAATGGGAATGCCTGGATTGGACGCCCACTTCTGATGGGGGAATATTATGTCAAGGAATTAAGCCGATCTGAGGGCTTTGAACTTTCGGTTGGAAATAAACTTCACGCAGTTACAAACCTGGGACAGGATCTGGAGGCGGCGGTTCTGGAACCGGGAGAAGGATATGCCCATATTTCCATGCAGATGTATGGGGAAGAGCAGGCAGGCGATGGTGGAGCTGATACGAATGAAATTTTCTTTTCGGCAGAGTCAAAGGACACGAAAGAGGGAGTTTATGAGATTGTGGTGTCAGGGCTGCCGGAGGGCGTGAGCTTTTATCGAAAAGACGAGGGAAAAGGAACGGTTTCGGTGGAAGCTGGGAAAGGTGAGTATGAAAAAGTTTATACCGGGGAACTGGCAGTGGCAGAGAACGACTATCAGTATCCAAAGTACAATGCGGATGGCACGCCGATGAATAAAAAGGTTCCGATTGAGTATGCGGCGGGGTGGATGCGCCAGGTCCGGGTGCAGGAACTTGTGCCGGAGACAGTGGAAGCAGTTCTTTTGCAGGCAGAAACGGGAATGACCGAGGAAGAAAATGCGGACAAGCTGGCAAAGATATTTGATGTGGATGACTTTTGTTATTTGAAAGGGAAAGCCGAGCGGGTACTCCGCAGACATGCGAAAATAACGCCGAGGACACTGGGAGCAGGAGGAAATGCATATTCCGGTATCTATACCGGCGTATTTGACCGGGGCGTCCGGGAAGGAGAGCGGGACGTGTACGGCGTCAGTGGTGTGACACCGGGAGAAAAGGCAGAAAAAACGGTGTATGGTTCGCCGGTCCAGACGATTGCGGTGCCGAAAACAAAAGATGGAATCTCAATGACAGTGGGAGACGTGATCACTTCTATTCTGGATTTTTATCATACCCATCCATATATCAGCTATGGCGGTCTGGACGCGGTGCAAGAGTCTTCGGATTCGTTTGAATTTACGGTATATGCAGGAATTTTAGGAATACCGGAGAATTTCATGGTACTGGGAAGTGATCCGGAGAAAGACAGCCTGATTTTTCACCGGGCAGAGTGGCTGCCGGAGAATATGGAAATGTGTCCGCGTTATGTGTATATACCATATTCAAATAATCGAGGTCGGGACGCATTTGGAACGTATACTGATTATAAGGAAACTACCGCTGGAAATCAGGTGATGGCGTCGGCACTTTTGCAGACCGATGCTGTGATTGAGGGAGATGGTACGATTGTTCCGAAGGAAAATGAGGTAAATGTCTATTACAAAACCGGGGAAATTCCGTATGATGCGGATGGGCAGCCGATCCAGGTAGTTGTTTACCGGGAAAAGACAGAAACACAGCAGCGGGAGGTAACGGAGACAAAATGGGTTCATCAGGCAGCAGCCCGGAATGTAGATGGGAGATACATACTGCGGGTCAACGCGAATTTTACCGACAGTTTTGGCGTGAAAAAAACAAATGCAGGCGTGCTGGAAGAGCTGGGATTTAAGGCGGTATTGAAAGAGAAGAAGGTTACACTGAACGAGGAAGAAGCCGCAATGCTGGGAAATGGTTTCTTTGCCGGCCACCAGATGAACAGTTCCAGCTATTACACGTGGATAAAACAGGCGCGGGCAAAGGCATATGTCGATTCTGGACGTTCCGGCCTGACAGGGGATGATTCCTATGTGGTCCCGGTGGCACTGGCGTACCCGGGGCAGGAGACCACCTATCAGGATGCCGGGACAAGGAAAGAACCGCTGGGTGTACTGGAGCGAGTGATCCGCCAGAAGATAAAAATCGTCAAAAATATAGCGACGACACCGGAGGGCACCTATGCACATAACACTTATGCGGAAAGTGGGCACACCGATCTGTTTACGGAAAAAGAGGGAGGAAACGAAAATGTCGCTTCAGCACTGCCAAATTTCCGCTTTAAGCTCTATTTGAAATCCAATCTGGAACGTCTGTACCGGAATACGGATGGCGAAATCGTGTGGATGAACCGGGATGGGGAAGTCGTCTCGTTGCCGGAGGTAAAAAAGAATTTTCCACTGCTTAGAGAATCCTTTGCTCCGGTTCAGAAAATTTTCACGCAGGTAATTCATAAAAAAGATTCCCAGACGGCTGGTTCCGTCAATAACAATGTCTGGGGCAGCGCAGTGACGGCAAAGGAACGTCTGTACGAATATGGAAAAGACGGGCAGATCGCGGATTCGAAAGAGGTCAATCAGGGATATACAAGACTTCTTGAGACGGTCATGCGGACCAAGGAAGATGGAGCGGGAGCGGTACGGGAAGTTTCCGGCTATCAGTATGAGAAATTTTTCGATGCGATGGCGGTGGCGAACCGGGATAAATGGCAGCGGGCAGATGCAGCAGATACATCCTTTAAGCCGTTTGCGTGGATCCGTACGGGCATTTTTGGAACCGGTGGCGGAGAAATAAAAGATCCGGCGCATCATAACAATGCGGCGATACAGAACCAGAGCCGTACATCGGAAGCAGCCATAGAAAATGCAAAACGGTCGGATGCTGTCCGTCAGTTTGCGATGGACTGGTATTTGAAGGATGAGGTAAAGAAGCAGAACATTCAAGCATCGGGCGGACAGGAAGGCTACCCGGATTATATCTATGATGAAGCATTACATCAGGCAATTTTAAAAGCAGAGGAATATTTGAAGCCGTTTTTCTCCTATGATTTGGACGATTTATACGCGATTGAGTGGGACAGCGCGGAAAATGGAGGTTCCGATCGGGACAAAACAACGTTGTCAGCAGAAAAATTAAAAAAATCCGAGGAAAGTTATTATTATGGCGTTTCGAAATACCTTCCTTACGGAACCTATGTGGCAGTCGAGCAGCAGCCGTATTCGGGAGCACTGGAAGATTTCAAAAACCAGCATTATCGGATCGACCAGCCGAAAGAAATAGAAGTCCCGTCGGTTTATGAGGCAGGTGGAAACCTCGTATCTCCGGAAAAAAAGTCAGCGGATTATCAATATGACGCCTCGGCATCGCCGGAAACGCTGGCGGCGAACTATCAGATCCGGATGAATGAAGAGTGGGGAGATACAAATCAGGCGGATTTGAGGAAATATGTGATCCGCGCACATGGACAAGATGGAACTTATGAGATTTATAAGTATGGTCTGGATGCGGATAAACGGCAGGGAACGATCTCCTATCCAGGCGGAAGCTATGACTACAGCGGATTTTCGCCCGCTCAGAGGGAAATGGCGCCGTACAAGGACATTTATCGGTCTGAAAATGCAAACAGCCGGTACCGGAGCAACGAGAAGGTAGAAAGCTATTACCGTTATGGTTCGATCTCAGAGCAGGCAGGGTGGGCAGATTCAGTGGAATATCCGTATGGAGAGAAGACGGATGATAACAATCCGGCGGGATTTTATCTGAAAGATCATGTCAGGACAATCACCGGGGCGCTGACCGGGTTTGACGGGCGGTATTTTCAGGGATTGGTGCCTTACAGTGTGACAGAACCGGCGGCGGAGTCCGCCTATGATGCGTTGGGATTTACCGGCTACGCGGATGGAAAATACCGGAATACGTTTTATGCTGCAAAGCTTCGGATTGAAAAACTAGATTCGGAGACGGGAGAGAATATTCTGCATGATGATGCGGTGTTCGCTATTTATGCCGCCAGCCGGGACACGTCGAAGTACAGCGAGGGGGAGGTGCAGTTTTATGAAAAAGATACACAGGTGACAGCCAGCCGGGAATTTTTGGAGGCAATGGGGGCAAAGAAAATCGCGCCGGTTGATTTGAAAACGCTAATTCCGTCAAAATACCCCTGGAAAGCACCTTATACAGGAAAATATACAGGCATAATCCCGGCAGGAACTCCGATTTGCAGTGAAACCGATCAGGTGGTGATGCAGGATGCCTTTGGGACGCGGACGGGCACATTCCGGGTTTATTCGACGCTGCAGGATTTTGGTGGTTTGGGGGAAACTCTGCCGTCCAACCAGAATACAGGATATCTGATCACGCCGCAGCCGCTGGGAGCAGGAGCCTATGTGTTGTGTGAATTATCTGCGCCGGAAGGATACGTGAGAACGAAACCGATAGCGGTGGAAGTGTATTCGGATGAAGTGACGTATTATCGGGACGGAGAGCGCGGTCAGCGGGTGGCAGCTGCCGTGTATGAAGAAATGGTAACCCGGATAAGCAGCAACGGAGAAGCAGTCCAGAACCCGGATGGAACGAAGCCAAATGGCAATAAGCCGCAGGACCGGGGGGATGTGGCACGGATTTATGTAGGAAATACGCCGATCCGGCTGGAAATCGCGAAAGTAAAACAGGAGGAAACGGAGATTTTGTTTGAGTTGAGCGATCGGCGAGAGGGAACTTTGACCGAGCTTTCGAACCGTTATGGTCTTGAAAATCTGGAACTGGCGTACAATGCGTCGGGAACGTTCCTTGGGTATGGGTGGTCAAAGGGCTGGATGGATAGTCTGAGGGCAAAACAGGAAGCCGGGGAGTGGATTGACCTGATTTATGAGGATCAGGTTTTTACTGGAAAGGCGATCTGGCATCGGGTTCCAGATACGGCGCACGCACTCAACCGCTATCTTCCAGGTGCATCAATGTGCCTGTACGATGCGCTCGAGGTAAAGAAGAACGGGGACAGTGAGGACCGGGCGTATGCCGGTGTCAATGTGGTGCGCGATTCGTTTGGAAATGTGATCCGGATGTATGTGCAGAAAGGTTATGCGGGAAACCGGCTTCTGTATGTGAAGGGTAAAGAACAAGAGGGGGAAAATAACAATTATACACGATATACGCAGGATGACCGGTTCAACGACCAGGGGAAAGGCAGATGGATTCTCAAGTGGGTTGAACGCGAAGATACAGACATTTTATATTACGATCTCGGGGCTCTGGAGGTATTTACGACACTCCGGGGCGTGCGGTATGCCTATAACGAAAAGGGCGAACTGGTGCGTCCAAAAGACGGCGAACCGATCTATGCGATGAAAGACGGCGTTCCATTTCTGGAAATTGTAAGCCCCAGCTATGAAGAACTGGCGTACAGCCGGAAAGAAAGGCGGTTTGAATACGTTCCGTCCGGGACAAAATTCTATCATCTGGCATCAGACGGAAGCCGGGACAGCGAGGTAGAACCGTACACGGGAATGGCATATGTGACGGAGGAGAAAACCGGCAAAACATTGGTGTGGGTGGTCCGGGTATCGAAGGATCGCTATGAAAATGTGATTGCCAGGGATAAGATAAAGACTGGCCGCGTGGCAACGATGTATGCTGATACGGAACAGGAATACACGATCGGGACATATGACGGAGGTCTGCTGCAGCCCCATGTCAATCCGGTTTTGAATGAAAATGGGCTGCCGGTTTATTACCAGCGTTCCGATCAGACCTATATCAAAGGATATCCCGTTTATGATCGGGATGGCGATTATGTGCGTTACCGATACAGCGATCTTCTCAGAGCTTACAATGCCAATGCATGGGATCTGCAGTTGAAAGCAGCGCTCTATGATATTGGAAATGATCCGGAAAAACGGGAAGATGACCGACCGCTGTACCATCGTCAGGGTGAGGCGTATCTGATGGAAAACAGCTGGATAACCGGGGATGAAACGCCAGACGATCCGTTCCATACACGGATCGGAGATGGGCAGGTGGATGTTTTAAAACGCGTTCCGGCGGGAACGTATATTTTAGAGGAGACGCGTGCCCCATCCGGTTATGCGAAACGGATGCCGGCAGGTCTTACGGTAGAGGAAACCTGTGAGGTACAGGAGCTGTACCTTACTAACCGCCCGATCACGGTGCAGATCGAAAAGATCGACGCGCCAGAACAATATCAGCAGCCAGTCCGGGACTATGATCACATTTTGAACGAATCGGATTCTAAGACCTGGGAGGAAGGAAAAGGGGGGTATACGTTTTCAAGTGTGGAAGGAGCTGTGTTAGTGCTCTATCCGGCAAAAAGAGTTGCGAGTGATGATTTGGAAGTACATCCGTCCGGGTATTATCTGGAAAAGAAAGGGGAACTTCCGGCGAACTGGACAGTACTAGATGAGAGAAACCAGAAAAAGACAGTGACTGCGAAATGGACCGTCGGAAAGACGCCAATGGCATGGGAGGGGATTCCGGCAGGCGATTATATTCTCGGGGAGATAGAGACGCCTCCGGGATATCTGACAAATCAAATAGAGGTGGAAATCCAGGAAACTTCTAAGCTGCAGCTCATCACGATGCAGGAGGATCATATAAAAACCGCCTTTTTCAAATATGAGGAGAAGGATGGAAAAAAAGAATGTCTGTCGAATGCATATGCGGCGGAGCTGACTCTGTACGAGGCAGTGACAGATGAAAATGGAATTGTCATGGAAGCGGATGGAACACCGCGCTATGACCGGGAAAAACGGGTGACGAGCTGGAAGACCGAAGATGCGAAAGCCTACAGCCAAGGAAGCGACAGCTTTGCAGCCCGCTATCAGAAGCTGTATGCAGAATATCACACAAGGTTTAACACGGTTGCATGGTGTGGATATACCGCTGAAAAACAGGAAGAAACGGCGACAGAACAGGGCGAATCAGTGCGTCAGCTCTGGAATCTGGGAAATGGTTCGCAGGTGCTTGTTCAGGTAACGAAAAATCTGCAGCCGGATGGAAAAGCAGGTTACAGCTATGATTTCCGCTGGAATTACCAGACGGAGGGGACTCTGGTCAGTTATGATACCTCCGATGGGATTCACCGGATTGATTATTTACCGCTGAATCCGACGAAAAATGATTTGGCTTCGAACAGAAAGAAAGGCTATTACGTTCTGGTGGAGACGAAAACACCAAGCGGCTATCAGAAAGCAGCACCGAAGCTGGTAATTGTCGAAGAAACTGCTGAAATTCAGCTTTACGGGCTGGAAAACAGGGCAAAGTCTGTCTATATTTCCAAGCTGGGAAGCTCAGGAGAGGCATCCGAAGAGACAATTTATCTGGCAGGCGCAGAACTTGCTGTTTTCCGGGCGGCACAGGATGGAAGCCTGGTGCAGGAAAAAGAATATTTAGTGGAACGCTGGATTTCTGGATCGGATGGAAAATTTACAGAGGAAGAAGCAGAAAAACAGGAGATTCCGGCAGGCTGGAAGGCAGGGGACTGGAAGCCGCATCGGATTTCTCCGATTGCCTATGGAGTGTATTATCTGGTGGAACTTTCGGCACCGGCAGGTTATCGCCTCATGGAACCTAAGAAATTTACGGTGGCGGCTGCTTCGGGGGAGACAATCGAAGCGGTTAATACGTTGAAACAGGGACGGGTTCGGGTTGAAAAGGTGGATGAGAGAAAGCCAGAGGAAAAACTGGCAGGTGCGGTGTTTGAAGTGAAAAACAGAGAGACGGGAGAAAAGGTTCAGATGGAGACAGACGAAAGCGGTCAGGCGGAAAGCCCGTTTCTGCCAATCGGAACGATAGGGGAGAATGGAAGCTGGATTCCGTACCATTACGAAGTCCGTGAGACGATGCCGCCGGATGGATATCAACTTATTCCGAGCGTGTACGAGGTGCTGATAGAAGATCAGAAGGAATGCGAGGTGCTAACGTATGATCTGACGGTGCCGAATGAAACAACGAAAATCAAAATTTCCAAGCTGGATTTCGATACGGGTCTCTTTGTGTCAGGAGCAAAGCTGGCAGTGTATGAAGCGGGATTTTTGGATGGTGTGTACACTGAAGCGGGTGAGGCATTGGAAACCTGGATCTGCGATGGGAAAACACACGTGATAGATGGAAAGCTGATTGCCGGGCACACGTATCTTCTGAAAGAACTGGAAGCGCCGGATGGATACACTGTGCAGAAACCGATGATTTTCACGGTGTCAGATACAGGCAGGGGGATTAACGCAGCCAGAGATGGTGCAAATGCGCTGGAGACAGAGACAGCAGACGGTTTATTTGACAGCATAACGTCTCTGCAGGTGCAGGGAAGAAAAGCGCTTCGTCTGGTGAGAACTCTGTGGGATTTGGACAGTGGGGAAGAATTTGTACTTTCTTCACTGATGGAAGCTTCTGTGCCTTATCTGGAACGAGAAAAATGTGAAAAAGAGGGGGTGGCGGAAGGAGATCGTTTCGAACTGCGGGAGATCATTGAGTTCAGTGACGGCAGCCGCCGGACGATAGGAAAAAATACATTCCGTCTGAATTGGGATGAGAACGGACATTATCCGCTGACGCTTCGAACATTAAAAGGAACGAGGTATCGTCTGGAAGAATATCATCAGAAAGAGACAGATGGCAGGGAAGTGGAAAGCTGGATCCCGGAAAACAGAGATGGCCTGGGATATATCCATGAAATACGAAATCCGGAATACAGCGACCCTTGTGGCATCCGCGCCGTTTCCCCGATTGGAAAAGACGGAGCAGCGGTGCTGCCGGGAAGTGTAATTGTATATGAAATTACATATCGGAACCAGTCAGATAAAAAAGAAAATATGAAGATTGGACTGGAAATTCCAGCTGGGTGTGAACTAATGACAGCGGCTTCGATGGGCGGAGCGGAACAAATAGGTGAATCCTGGTATTGGAATATAGAGAATGTGGCAGCCGGATCAGGAGGCATTTTGCGGGTGGCTGTTCTGGTTGGAGAGCATATAAATGAAAACGGACAGGAAAATCATTCTGGTATGACGGTAACGGCAACGATATGGGGAAAAACGGGCAAAAGCTATGAATCCTTCCATCCAATTCTATCTCCGGGCGCAATTGCTATCGCCGGGCGGGTGACGGGAACTGCCGCGGCGTTGTTAAGGCAGGTAGGTATAACATATACGTTATACTTAAAGAATGCGGAGGGAAAAGAGCTTCCAGGCTTGATTTCGTACACAGGTTCTAAATCGGGAACGCTGCGAAGTGGAGGAAGCCTGACGCTTTCTTGTGGCGAATCGGTTGTTTTGACAGGAATGCCGTGGGGAACCAACTATGAGGTTCGGGCACAAGTTCCGGCACAGACTCCGGATGGACTGCCGATCGAGTGGAAGAGTACAGGAAGCAGGGGACGGACCTCCCGGCAGGGAAATACAGTGCTCTGGGAATTTCATCAGAATGATCGGTCGGTGCGTGAAGTGCTCAAACGTGGGAATAGATACCGCCTGGTTGAACTGCTGGAACTGGACGGTGGAAAAGCGGAAGAGGTGGAGTCGAATCAGATGATTTTTTCTCTGGGGGACGATGCACAGATAGATGGAATTGGAATGATAGATTCCCCGACAAAGCTGGTCTTTTCAAAGACAGATCTGGGCGGAACGGAGCTTCCGGGTGCTCAGATAGAGATTCTGGATCAGTCTGGAAATGTAATCGAATCATGGATTTCTGCGGATCATCCTCATGAGATAATTGGAACGTTGACACCGGGAAAGAGTTATATAATGCGCGAGACGGGAGCGCCGGATGGATTTGCGTATGCGGAAGAGATTCCATTTACTGTTTCTGAGGATGGAACGGTCGAGCGGATTTCCATGCAGGACAAGCCGACGCACGTGGAAATCACAAAATACAGTGTGACGGGAGAAAAGGAACTGCCGGGGGCGCGGATGGAACTCTGGGAGGAGAAGGAAGGCGGAACCTTGGTTGATTCGTGGGTATCTGATCGGGGCGCCCATGTGATAAAAGGAAAGTTAAACGCTGGAAAAAACTATGTGCTGGTAGAAAAAACAGCGCCGGATGGGTACTGGAAAGCAGAAAAAGTGACATTTACGGTATCACTGGACGGTCGAGTAGATCAGGTGAAGATGTATGACAGACCGACGGAAGTGCAGGTGGAGAAGCGGAAATGGAGGGAGCAGAAAGGAGATAGCGAATTTGTAAAAGGTGCCCACCTGAGGATTTCTGATGAGACTGGAAAGGTAATATTGGAATGGATTTCTGAAGAAAAGGAGAAATGCATACAGGGCATTTTAAAGGAGGGCTGCCGCTATATTCTGGAAGAGCTGGAAGCGCCGGAGGGCTACGAAAAAGCCGAACCAGTTTCATTTACGGTTTTAGAGGGCGGAACGGTGACGGTTGTGCGGATGTATGACCGTTTGAAGCCGGAGAAGCCGGGGCGACCGGGACACGGTCAGCCGGAACATCCAAAGAAAGTGATAGAAGAGCTGAAAGAGGGCTATTTAACAGTTCACGTGCCAGAGTCGATCTGTGGAGATGGGAAAATTGTTCTCGACGGCAGACAGATGAAGCCGCTTCCGAAGATGGGATATGGAGAATCAGCCACCTGGGAAGTAGAAGGTGCTTATCAGATTGAGGACGAAAAAGAGCGTCTGAATGAAGCAATTTCACTGATTTGGAAGTGGAAACTGGTGATTGGACTGATATGTATGAGCGCTGGGGCAGGACTGGCGCTCGTAGAGCGGCGAAGAAAGGAGGAAAATATAAAAAAGAATATGGAGAGGAATGATAAGGGCAAGGAGGAGTAAAAAATAAGAGAAAAATCAAAATCGATCAGATGGCAGAAAAAGGGAAGGGAGGGATTTTATGGATCAGATGGCGAAAGGGCTGCTCTTCGGAGCAGCCGTACTGAGCCAGGCGGCTGCGGGATGTTTCCCCGCTGCCGCGGCATCCATCGATCGGGTCAGGATTCGGCTGTCAGCAGAAGAGCTGGATGAAATGGGAATGCCTGTTTTGGAGGCGGAAAGCCGGGACAGGGCATATAGCGTCACTGGTGTGGAACGAATCTCCGGTGATCCGGCAAGCGGACCGGCGATGGATAGGGCAGAGGTGGGAAAAAAGGAAAATGAACAATATAAAGGGAGCAGACAAGCCGACTCTGAAAATATAGGTACCAAAGAAGTGTCTTTAGAAGAACGAAAGATAGAAGAAATCCATGCAGAAGAACCTGCTCCGGAAATTCTATACGAAATAGAACTGGAATCCGATGCAGATGATTCTTTTTCCGTCCTTCGCCAGGAGGACATCCAGTTTTCAGGGCTTGGCGCGGTATGCAGCAAGGCAGTTCGGAAAGATAATGGCACTACGTTGCTTTTGACGATCGAATTACAGGATGCCGGAGAGATAATAGGAACGGTGGATGCAGCAGTCTGGGCGGAAAGAGGAATTGGCAGGTGGAAGAAAGCGCCGGGGGCTTCGGCATATTTGGTGATGCTTTACCGGGATGCGAAGCGTGTCGGACATCCGCATCGGACGAGTGCTGAACAGTACGATTTTGTACCGTTGATGCAGACTGCGGGCGTATATCATTTTAAAGTGATTCCTCTGACAAAGCAGGGAAAGCGTGGTCAGGCAGCAGAATCAGCATGGAGGAACGTGACGGAGGCAGAGGCAGCTCAAAACCGGGAAGAATGGGGAGGAAAAAAGCCGGGATGGCAGCCAGAAGGGGAAATTCCATCGTATATTTTAAAAGATGGTGCATACCCGCAGATGGATTCTCTTTTGATTGGGGAAAAGTATGAGCAGTTTAATGAAAAGGGGGAAAACGTGTCGCGAACCGTAATATTTTGAGGATTTTCGTATAATTTATAAAAATCAGTTGAAAAAGCAGAAGAAATGTGATAGCATACCTCACATAAGTTCGTTCCTGTTTACTGAACCGTCCTGACGAGTGATCGAAGGTCAGTCAGGCAGGGACACTCTGGAGAGTCTCCAAGAAGGAGCGCCGAAGGTGTAAGACGGATGCACGTCCATGGTATTCGTTGATCTCTCAGGCAAAAGGACAGGGCATACAACCAATCACAATGGAACCAGGGGATGAGTTCTATTGTATGCATATGTTCTACTCTTTGGAGAGCTGATTTGTATCAGCTCTTATTTTATTACTCGATCCCGGATTTATAAAAGAGCCGGAATCGTAACGAAAACATAGAGGAGGATAAAAAATGGACACGATTTTGACACTGGTAAACAAAGGCAATGATTTTCTGTGGAGTTTTCTTCTGCTGATTCTGCTGTGTGGAACGGGAATCTATTACACGATTCGTCTCAAATTCATCCAGGTAAGAAAATTTGGCGAGGGCTGCAAGCATGTGTTTGGACATTTCAGCCTGAACGGAGAAAAACATGAAAAAGGGGAAATGAGCCCGTTTCAGTCGATCATGACGGCGATCGCAGCACAGGTTGGTACTGGTAACCTGGCAGGTGCGGCGACAGCGCTGTTTGGCGGCGGTCCGGGTGCAATCTTCTGGATGTGGCTGAGCGCGTTCTTCGGAATGGCGACCATCTACTCCGAGGCGGTTCTGGCACAGACCTACAAGACAGAGGTAAATGGTGAGGTGACAGGCGGACCTGTCTACTACATCAAGGCGGCATTTAAAGGTAATTTTGGAAAGATATTATCCACTCTGTTTGCTATCTTTATTGTTTTAGCACTTGGGTTTATGGGCAATATGGTACAGTCCAACTCGATCGGTGCTGCGTTTACAGAGGTATTTCAGGTATATGGAATCAATATTCCGCCGATCACGATCGGCCTTGTGCTGGCAGTACTGGCAGGATTCATTTTCATTGGTGGAACCAAACGTCTGGCAGCTGTGGTAGAGAAGGTTGTGCCAGTTATGGCAGGCGTTTACATTGTAGGAAGCCTGATTCTGATTGGTCTTCATATCAATCACGTGCCGACAGCATTTATGATGATCATCAAGGGCGCGTTTGATCCGAAAGCGGTAATGGGCGCTGGTGCTGGTATCACCGTCCGTGAAGCAATCCGTTTTGGTGTAGCGAGAGGACTTTTCTCCAATGAGGCAGGTATGGGTTCCACACCGCATGCTCACGCACGTGCGAAAGCAGAAAGCCCGCATCATCAGGGGCTTTGTGCGATGATCAGTGTCTTTATTGATACATTTGTTATTTTAAATCTGACCGTATTTGCAGTCCTGACAACGGATGCGATGAGCTCCGGCAAGGATGGTACAGCGCTGACACAGGCGGCATTCATGCAGAGTTTTGGAAACTTTGGTTCTATTTTTATTGCGATCTGCCTGCTGTTCTTCGCATTTTCGACGATTCTGGGATGGCATTTCTTTGGCCTGACGAATGCGAAATATCTGTTCGGCGAGGGCGCGGCAAAGGTTTATTCCTTCATCGTTGTGATTTGTATTGTCATTGGTTCTATGTTAAAGGTAAATTTAGTATGGGCTTTGGCAGATTTCTTCAACGCGCTGATGGTTATTCCGAACGTTTTGGCATTACTTGCATTGAGTCATGTGGTTGTGGCGGCTGACCGGAAAGCGGAAGCGATCACGAAAAATGTGACACAGGCATATCGGGCTGCAGAAGAAAAGTAAGAGCAAATAAAGAGAAGATAAAAGGTAACTGTTCAGTAGGTCTGCGCATTTACTGCGCTGACCGTACGAAAACATGGA
>OCHG01000833.1_pt1 | contig 24628 bp, 15 predicted proteins | sample 1538801 | NCBI WGS metagenome assembly OCHG01 (sample SAMN04571727, study PRJEB22368) | human gut metagenome | biome: human gut; material: stool | host: Homo sapiens | place: Luxembourg | collected 2012-09-20 | reverse complement strand
CCGGAAGCCGATGGCGATGAAGACCCTGCGTAAACGCTTCGACGCATACGGCATTGCGGAAAATCCCGACGGGACGCTTCGGGGCAAGCCGATCTGGTTCGTGCGCTATGCCGAGACCTATATCAATCTGGGCCATCCCGATGTCGGCAAACTGTTCAACGACAACGGCCAGACGCTGCGCAAATACAACGACTTCCTGTTCCAGGTCGCCGTGGCCCACGATGCCGCTGCGGACGCCGCCGAGCGGGCGGAGCTGGAACGGATGTATGTGCTGCTGACGCGGCATCTTCTGGATCAGGGCTTCGCCGCGGGAAGTGCGCAGGGAACCCTGCACCACCTGGGGTACAGCATGCGCAATTTTTACACGGCTCCCGTCATCATGCGCGACGTGCTGCGTCGCGCCGGGCTGGAACACGACGTGCAGCAGGCTATGGAGTGGTTTTCGGGCGTGGGCGAGGTGAAACTTCCGCCGGCGGAGCCGGGGATGGACATCGACGCGTTCAACACCTCGCTCGTCGGCCGTCTGGCGAGCATCGTGATGCTCCCGGACACCCCGGTGAAAGCGGCCTGGCTGGAGGCGTTCTCCCGTTGGGTCGACAACGGATATAAGGTCACCGAGGGGACCGGACCCTGCTTCAAGAGCGACGGCACGGTCTTCCACCACCGGCGTCACTACCCGGCCTATGCCGTGGACGGGTTCAGCGGCGGGGCCGTGAATGCCGTGTGGCTGTTGTCGAAGACGCAGTTCGCGGTGAGCGCCGAAAGCCATGCCGTTCTGAAACGCGCGCTGCTCGAAATGCGCTTCTACTGCAATCTGCGGTCGTTTCCGCTGGCCCTTTCGGGCCGTCATCCCGACGGCCGCGGAGAACTGGTCCCGTGGCATTATGCCCGGCTGGCCGTCGCGGGTACGCCCGACGGCCGCGGGGAGATCGACCCGGAGCTGGCCGCCGCCTACCTGCGCGTGGCCAAAGGAAAAGACGCTTATACGCGGCTGTTCGCCGAAAAGGGCTTCGCTCCCGAACCTTCGCCTGCGGGGAACCGCGTCTACGGCTACAATGCCTCGGTGTCGCACCGGCGCGCCGACTGGCTGGTGACCGGCCACAGCCGCTATCTCTGGTCGGCGGAGATTTACCAGGGAGCCAACCACTACGGCCGCTACCTGACGCACGGCAGCATGCAGCTGCTTGCAGACGGCGATCCCGTGAGCGCCTTCGGCAGCGGGTTCCGGCAGGAGGGCTGGGACTGGCGGCACATTCCCGGGACGACGGCGCTCAAAATCCCGATGGAGCGGATGAAGGCCGATATCCGGAACGTCGACACCGCGTCGGGCTACGAGGAGATGCTCCTCTCCGACGAGGCCTTCGCCGGAGGCGTCAGCCACAGGGGCCGCGACGGGGTGTTCGCGATGGAACTCCACGAGCACGACAAATACAACGGTTCGTTGCGGGCGCGCAAGTCGTGGTTTTTCTTCGACAACCGCATCGTCTGTATGGGTTCCGACATCGAAAACAAGGCCGAGGGCGGTGTGCATACGACGCTGTTCCAGAATTTTCTGGCGGACGCGGCCGATCCGCTCGTCGTGAACGGCGAGGCGGTGACGCAGTTCCCCTACCGGGCCGAACTTGCGGGCGGCGCCGTCCTGCGCGACAACCTGCGCAACGCTTACTTCGTGCCGAAAGGTAGGGTAGTCGTTTCGAAATCACTTCAGCGTTCGCTCGACGAGGAGACCGACGCCCCGACGCAGAACAATTTCGCAACGGCGTGGATAGATCACGGCAGCGGGTCCGTCAGCGGCGGCGGGTACGAATACATGCTGGCCGTGCACGCTTCGGACGAAGAGGCGGTCCGCTACGCGCGGGAACTTCCCTACGAGGTGCTGCGCCGCGACGCCTCGGCGCATATCCTGCGCGACAAGCCGTCGGGCATTACGGGCTATGCCCTTTTTGCCGCCGGTAAGGTGGGCGAGGGGTTGCTGGAAAGCGTTTCGCTGCCTTCGCTGGTGATGATCGGCGGGGATGGCGAAGGGCTGACGGTGAGCGCTGCGGACCCCGACCTGCGTTTCTACGAGGGGCCGAGCGACGAGGTGTTCGATGCCGACGGCAGGCGCGCCGAGCGGAGCGTCTACTCCCGCAAGTGGATCGACAATCCCTCGGGAGAGTCGCAGCTGGAGGTCGTGATCCGCGGCCGCTGGCAGTCCGCAGACGATAGGCCGGAGTGCCGGATCGAACCCGCGGGCGAAAACACCGCTTTGATCTTCACGAGCCGCGAAGGTGCGACGCGCGAAGTGAACCTGATTGAAATGAAATAAGACACGATGTTGAAAATTAGAATTGCAATTCCGTTTGCGGGCCTCGCCCTGACGGCCTGCGGGCAGTCGGAGGCCGGGCGCCCCAACGTGATCTACGTATTTCCGGACCAGTATCGCAACTCCTCGCTGGGGTTCTGGAGCGATCCGGAGTTCGCCGCCGAGGTGGGGTGGAAGGGCGATCCGGTCGCAACGCCCAACCTCGACCGCTTCGCCCGCGAAGCCACGGTGCTGACCGAGGCGGTGAGCAATTTCCCCGTGAGCAGCCCCCACCGGGGCATGTTGCTTTCGGGCATGTATCCCGAGCGGAACGGCGTGGTGCTGAACTGCATGTCGGAGCGTCCCGAAAGTTCGCTGCGCGAGGACGTCGAGTGTATCGGCGACGTCTTCTCGGCGGCGGGCTACGACTGCGCCTACATCGGCAAGCTGCACGCCGACTTCCCGACGAAGAACAACCCCCAGCGTCCGGGAACCTACGTCAGCGACGCCGTTCCCGAGTGGGACGCCTACACGCCGCCCGAACGCCGTCACGGGTTCAACTACTGGTACTCCTACGGCACCTACGACGTGCACAAGCATCCCCATTACTGGGATACCGACGGCAACCGTCACGATGTCGACGAGTGGTCGCCGCGGCACGAAGTTTCGAAAGCCATCGAATATATCGAAAACAAGGGCGGCGTGCGCGATCCCGAAAAACCGTTCCTGATGATGATCGGCATGAATCCGCCGCATTCGCCCTACGCTTCGACCGACGACTGCGACCTGGAGGGGTATGAACGTTACAAGGACAAGTCGCTGACCGAACTGCTCGTGCGCGACAACGCCGACACGACGATGGCCAAGGCCGCCGCCGTGCGTTACTATTTCGCCAACGTGAGCGGTATCGACCGTGAGTTCGGCCGCCTGCTCGCTGCGCTGGACAGGGCGGGGCTTACGGAAAACACGATCGTGGTCTTCGCTTCGGACCACGGCGAGACGATGACCAGCCATTCGACCGACGACCCCAAGAACTCGATCTGGCGCGAGTCGCTGAACATTCCCTTTCTGGTGCGCTATCCGGGGCGGGTGCCGCACCGTGTGGACGATCTGCTGCTCTCGACGCCCGACATCATGCCGACGCTGCTGGGGCTGGCGGGCCTCGGGGAGCGGGTTCCCGCGAGTGTCGAGGGGCGCGACTACTCGGCCGTGCTGCGGCAGGACGCCGTGCAGCCCGAACGCCCGCGCGCTGCCCTTTACATGCGCAACCTCGACGGCGGGCGCGATGCCGACGGACTGGTCCGCGGCTTCTTCGCCCAGGCGCGCGGGGTGAAGACCGCAACGCATACGATGGAGCTGCGTATCGGCCGCGACGGGACGCTCGAACGCGTGCTGATGTTCGACGATGCGGCCGATCCCTACCAGCTGCACAACCTCGCGCCGGAGGAGCATCCCGCGCTGTTCGCCGCGCTGTGCCGCGAACTGGCTGTGTTGCTGCGCGACAACGACGACGTGTGGTTCCGCGAGGGCGTCTTGTCCGACGTGGTTCCCTATGATACGAATAACTAACAATCAATCGGATATGAATAAATTGTTTTTGTGGATTGCAGCGGCCTCGGCCTTTGTGCTGCAATCGTGTGAGAACACCGACGGCATCCGCGACGAGATCGGGAGCCTGCGCGACCGGGTGATTGCGCTGGAGGCGAAGATCGGCAGCGTGAACACCTCCATTGTGGCGCTCCACAAGTTGATGGACGAGTCGACGATCATCGTCGGGATCAAACCCAACGCAAAGGGGTACGAGATCGAGTTGAGCGACGGAACCCGGCTGCCCGTCATCCTCGGTGAGAAGATCGAGGCGCTGGTTCCCGTCATGGGCATCGACGCCGAGGGCTACTGGACCGTGAGCCTCGACGGCGGAGCCACTTCCGAGCGGCTGAAGGTCGGCGGAGAGTACGTTTCGGCATGGCCCGTTTCGGGCGGCGACCATAAGCCCGGCGCCGAGGGCGTCACCCCGCAGCTGAAGGTTTCGGCCGACGGGGAGTGGCTCGTGAGCCTCGACGGCGGGGCGACCTACGCGCCGCTTTTGCAAAACGGACAGCCGGTCAATGCCTTGGGGGATAAAGTCGTCGTCAGTTACAGTTCGGCTTTCAAGTCGGTGACTTACGACGCGACGACCGGACTTTTGGCGGTCGAACTGCTCGACGGCGAAAAACTTACGCTTCCCGTCTTCGACGATTTCGGACTGACGGTGACGGCTTCCGACAACGAGACTTTCCGCCTCGGGGAGACCCGGGCCTTCGAGGTCGTGCAGAACAACGTCGCCGAGGCGGTGATCGACGCTCCTGCGGGCTGGACGGCCGTGCTTGGCGAGACGACGCTGACGGTCAAGGCTCCCGCGACGTTCGACGCCGCTTCGCAGCAGGCGGCGGTCTCGGTGACGGTCTATTCGGACAGGAAATACCGGAAACTCGTCACGCTGAACGTGACGCTGCTCGACGAGCAGGTGGATGCCAACGCCGCTCTGGCATGGCGGAATTTTAAGGCCGGAACTGCGGATAACGTCCTGCTCGATTATTCGTATGCCGGTTACAAGCACGGCGAGGAGGCTCCGGCCGATGTCTGGGGACTGGGCTACAAGGTTTACAACGTCGTCGACTACGGCGCCGATCCCACGGGCGTCAGGTCCTCGCGCGGGGCGTTGACTGCGCTGCTCAAGGAGCTGAAACTTTCCGGGCGGAGCGATGCGGGGGCGAACCTCGCGAATGCCAATGCCCGGGCGGTGATCTATTTCCCCGAGGGGCGTTTCGTCCTCCACAACGACGACGACAACGTGGTGGACCCAACCTCCGCCAACCAGAAATACACCGATTCGAAGGGGAACAACCGCAGCGAGGAGATTTTCATTCGCGGGGGGTATTTCGTGCTCAAGGGCGCGGGCCGCGGCAAGACGACGCTCGTCATGGACACGCCCAACCTGCCGAACAACTCGGAGCAGATGTGGTCGTCGCCCATGATGATCAATATCAAGCACAATTCGGGACTTTCGGACCTCACGACGGTGACGGGCGACGCCGCACGCGGCACGTTCTCGGTGGAGGTGGCTTCGGCGGCCGGCATCGGGAAGGGCGACTGGGTGTGCCTTTCGCTTTCGAACAACGACCCGACGCTGGTGGCGCAGGAGCTGGCGCCGCACCGGGTCGAGGGAAACATGACCGATATTCAGACCATTACGGTCGAGGACTATCACCAGGTGGCTTCCGTAAGCGGCAACCGCGTGACCTTCGCCGAACCGATCATGTACGCTGTGGAGGCCAAATGGGGCTGGAAAATCCGTAAATACCCCCATTATGAACATGTCGGCGTCGAGGACCTCACGTTCGAGGGTCGCTCGAAGGAGAACTTCGGCCACCACGCTTCGTGGGAGGACGACGGGGCTTACAAGCCGCTCAACATGATGCGTCTGACCGATTCGTGGATTCGCCGCGTCGATTTCAGGGGCGTCAGCGAGGCGTTGTCGATCGTGTCGAGCGCCAACTGCTCGGCCTACGACATCGAGATCAGCGGCAACCGCGGCCACTCGGGCGTGCGCTCGCAGTCCTCGTCGCGCATCTTCATCGGCAAGGTCTGCGACCGCAGCCGCGGGCAGGCTGTCTCGCCGCCCTATACGAGCACGGGGTATTTCGAAAACGCCGGACAGTACCACGCCTCGGGTGTGTCGAACACCTCGCTGGGGGCCGTGCTGTGGAACAACACGTGGGGTGACGACGCCTTCTTCGAGTCGCACTCCAGGCAGCCGCGCGCCACGCTCGTCGACCGCTGCACGGGCGGATTCGTGCAATGGCGTTTCGGCGGCGACGAAACCAACGTGCCCAACCACCTGGGCGACCTGACGATCTGGAATCTGAACGCCACGCGTGCGGCGCACGATTTCGGGGCCGAACCGTTCAAGTGGTGGCTCTCCTCGGACAAGTGGTGGAAGACCATGCCGCCGATCATCGTCGGATTCCACGGCGCGGCGGTCACCTTCGACGAGAGCGCCGAACAGGTGAAATACCTCGAAAGCAACGGCGCGGCCGTCGAGCCGCTGTCGCTCTACGAAGCGCAGCTGCGCCAGCGGTTAGGGTATGTCCCCGCATGGCTCAATTCATTGAAATAGAATAAAAAACCAAACATATTATGAAAAAGTATCTGATCCTGATCTTCGTCGCGCTGGCTGCGGTTTTCCAGTCGTGCGACAACAACGACGACCTGTGGGATGCGATCGACGACCTGAAGAGCCGCGTGCAGGCGCTCGAAACGCAGGTCGACGCGCTGAACGGCAACATCGAGGCGTTGCAGAAACTCTACGGCGGCGCCACGATCTCCAAGGTCGAGACCTCCGATGGCAAATATCTCATCACGCTGACCAACGGCGAGACCATCGAACTGGTGCAGGGCAGCGAGGCCGAGGCCGTGATTCCGATCGTCTCGATCAACGACAAGGGCGAGTGGCAGGTGTCGACCGACAACGGAGCCACGTTCACCTCGCTCGGCGTGAAGGCCGTGGCCGAGGACGGCACGACGCCCCGGTTCCGCATCGACGAGGCCACCGGCTACTGGCAGGTGAGCTACGACGGCGGCACCTCCTTCGAAAATGTGAAGGACACCAAGGGGCAGCCCGTCAAGGCCATCGGCTCGGGTACGGTGACCGACAAGTTCTTCGAGGAGGTGAAGGTCGACGGCGGCGACCTCTATATCAGGCTGCTCGGCGGCGAGGAACTGCGCATTCCGATCGTGAACGATTTCTTCTGCCGGATCGTCACGCCGACCGAGGGCGTGCAGACGTTCGACGCCGGGGCCACCAAGCGTTTCGTGGTGGAGATCCGAGGTGTCGAGCAGGTGAAACTGTCGGCTCCCGAGGGCTGGTCGGCACGCCTGACCGATGCCGTGGATGAGAGGGCCGAACTGATCGTGACGGCCCCCGCAGCCGTGACCCGCGCCACGGCCGACACGTCGAAGGACGTGGCGATCGAGGCCTTTGCGGCCGGCGGGCTTTCGACGGTGGCCAAAATCCAGGTTGAGAGCACCGGAACGGCTCCCGTCGCTCCGACGGTTGCGGTGACCAACTCCGCGACGGTCGAGCCCACGCAGTCGGCGCTGACCTTCGACGTTGCGCCCTCGGCCAATGCCGACGGCTGGAAATACCTCTGCTTCAAATCGATGGAAACGGCTCCCGACGCCGCCAGGGTCCTTGCCGAAGGCACGGCCGGTACGGGTACGGGCGTGACGGTCAGGAATCTCGAAGCCAATACGGCCTATACGATCTACGTGGTCGCCTATGCCGGCGATCTGACGAGCGAGGTGGCAAGCGTGCAGAACACGACGGCGGAGGCTCCCGTTACCGCCGAGGCGGACTACTACCAGGATTATCAGGACGGGAAAGACATCGCGCTGGGCGACCTGACGATCAATAAGACGGTCTATCCGGAAGCGCAGTTGCTCAAGCCCTCCGAACTGACCGCTGCGATCATTACGGCCGGAGGTTTGATTTTCGTCGACAACTCCGATGCTGCCGATCTGTCGTTCACGATTTCGGGCGCGTCGATCAATATGGGCGACATCGTGCTGATCGGCCGTTATCCCGAACGTGCGCAGGCGACGATCTCCGGGCCGGAACTGCGTTGCAAGTACAATGCGGCTTTCAAGAACCTGCATATCGCGGCTTCGGGCAATTACAACCTCTTTACGACGACCAATGCCACCTATGATCCGACGCTGCATGTCGAGGATTGTACCGTGGATGCCGCCTACAATGTGGTTTACGATTCGCACAATACGCAGAATTTCCAGAAGATCTATTTCGGGAATTCGATCGTGAAGATGACCGTCGCCAACAAGCCGTTCTATTCGACCAAGGCGAAGGACGCGCATACGCAGCAGTTGATTCGTCTGGATAACAACGTATTTTATGCCGAAACGCCTTTGCAGAACTACCTGATCAACTGCGGGGACAGGTCGCAGGCATTCCAGACGACCCGGCTTCAGGTCGAGGTGACGAACAATACGATTTATAACATTTACCAGCCGAACATTATGATCCGGGCTTATGTCCTCGCAGGGCTGACCGTGACCAAGAATGTCGGGTATTATACCGGTGTTACCGCGAAAAATTATCTGACGGGTGTGTATGACACGGCCGGATTTACGGCTGACAAGGCGGAGGTAACCTATAATTACCTCTACACCGCGCCGGTCAGCGATACGAATTTCTGGTCGGCGAAGCATACCGGAAGCTACACGCCTGCAAATAACCAGATGGGCGACGGCGTGGAAGCTCCGTTCTCTTCGATGGATGCGGCGAAGGGGTATTTCCCGGTCGACGCTTCGGTGGTGAAGACGGGTGCGGGAGCGACCTACGACACGAAGGCGTGGTTCAAGACGGAGTAATTCCGGCTTGCCGTAACGAAAAACTCCGGCCTGCATTTTCGCAGGCCGGAGTTTTTTCGTTGAGCCGAAGAGGCGGATCAGCCGATCCAGCTTGTCAGAATCTTCATGCCGCCGTCGGGCGTGAAGGCGAGCGAACGGGCCGAAGCCGGAATCAGGACCGTTTCGCCCTGGTGCACCGGAACCGCTGCGCCGCTGTCGTCGGTGAGCGTGCCGCAGCCCTCGATGCAGATCGCCACGACGAACGAGTCGAGCGACGCGAGGTCGAGCGTCTCGGGGCGGGTCAGATCGTAGAGCGACGTGGTGAAATAAGGGCACGACACCAGCTCCACGCGCGTGTCCTGCGCCGGCTCGTAATGCGTCCGGTAATCGGGCAGCACGGTGTAGTCGATGGCGCCCTTCGCCAGTTCGGTGTGCAGTTCGCGGGTGTTGCCGTTGGCATCGCGGCGGTTGAAATCGTAGATGCGGTAGGTGATGTTCGAGGTCTGCTGGATTTCGGCGATGAACGACCCCGCGCCGATCGAGTGCACACGTCCCGCGGGCAGGAAAAACACGTCGCCTGGTGCGATCTTGTAGTCGGCCAGGATGTCCGTGATGGTGTTGTCTCCGACGCTGGCCTCGTACTCGGCCGGCGTTACCTGCTTCGAGAAGCCCGAACGCAGGTGCGCGTCCTTATCCGCCGACACCACGTACCACATTTCGGTCTTGCCCTTGGATTTGTGGCGTTCCCATGCCAGCTCATCGTTCGGGTGCACCTGGATCGAGAGATCCTGCCGGGCGTCGATGAACTTGATCAGCAGCGGGAACTCCTCGCCGAAACGCCCGTAGTTGGCTTTGCCCAACAGCGCCGCGCCGTGACGGGCGATCAGTTCCGGGAGCGATGTCCCGGCTTCGGGGCCTTCGGCGACGACGGACTCGTTGTCCTTGACGCCCGAAAGCTCCCAGCTTTCGCCGATGTTGCGCTGGTCGGTGGCGATTCCCTTGTAAGGGGCGATCTTCTCGCCGCCCCAGATCAGGGATTTCAGAATCGGTTGAAATTTATACATGGTCGATCTATTTTATGCGTTTTCCGTGTCGAGCTGGCTCAAGGCGAAAGCGTATGCTCCGACCGAAATGGCTTGGCTCGCGCCGAGTTTCGAAATGGTCACGCCGATGCGTTTTTGCGGGTCGTAGGCCACGTAGCGGTCCGTGCCGTAGACTTTCAGGGGCCGCTGCGCGCCCTTGGCGAATTCGCGGAATTCAGTCTCGTCGTCCAGATCGTAAACCTTCATCTGCACGCGGTTCAACTCGTTGCCGTTGAGCTGGTGCATCTTCGAACGCAGCTCGTTCAGCAGGCTGGGCATGATCCATTTGCGGGCCGCAGTGATGCCGCCGCCGATGACGATCAGGCCGTCCACCAGCGTCACGGCCGTAGCCATGGCGTCGCCGGCGATCTCGCCCATTTCGGCAAAAGCCTTCTTCGCGGCCTCGACATCTCCCGGGCGTTTACCCTCGGCGATTTCGCAGATATCTTTCGGTTCGAAGGTGTGGTTCACGTCGCCCGAAGCTTCGCCGTAGACGCGTTTCACGGCACGGATCGACGCCCCGTCCTCGACGATGATTTCGGGCATTTTCTTGTGACGCAGGCAGAACGTCTCGACGCATGAGTTGTCGCCGCGGTTCAGCCGGTTGTCGATCACAAGGCCCACGCCGAGTCCCGTGCCGAAGGTGTAGCCGACGAGGTTTTTGTATTTCTTCGGGCTTCCCAGCGCTTCGAGCCGGGCGTTGACCTCGGGCAGGGCGCCTCCCAGCGCCTCGCCGTAGGCGAACAGGTCGCCGTCGTTGTTGATGTATACCGGGATGCCGAATTTCGCTTCGAGGAACGGACCCAGCGCCACGCCTTCGCGGAACGACGGGAAGTTGGGCAGATAACCGCCGATGATGCCGTTCGGATAGTCGGCCGGGCCGGGGAATGCGAAACTGATGGCTACGGGTTTTTCGGACAGACGGTCGATGACGGCCTGGAACCCTTCGACCATCGTCGCGAGGCATTTGTCGAGGTTCTCGGCATGCGACGGGAGGGTGATCGGCTCCACAATGAATTTGTTGGCCTGCATGGCGCCGAAAACGAGGTTCGTGCCGCCGGCGTCGAGGGTGATGACCACCCGGTTGTCATGGCTGTACATATTGAGTAGTTTTGTTTGGATTGCCGGTGTTCCGGCAGGCAAAGATACATAAAAATTGAACGGGTGCAAAACCGAATTGCGCGAAAAAGGCCGGCGACTGCTGCCGCCGGCCTTTTTCAGGACCTTGCCTTGTGTCAGTTGTTTTCGGGACGCAGCTTGCGCACGACGGCGCCGGTCTGCCACATCTCGCTTTCGCGCATCTCGCGCAGCTCCTCGTTGAGCTTCTCGCGGTAGTCGGGTTTGCTGTTCAGGTCGATCGAACGCTGGGCCTCGTTGCCGGCGGCCACCTCCCTGTACAGCTCTTCGAAGACGGGTTTCGTGGCGTCGCGGAACTTCTTCCACCAGTCCAGCGCGCCGCGCTGGGCCGTGGTCGAACAGTTGGCGTACATCCAGTCCATGCCGTTCTCCGAGACCAGCGGCATGAGCGACTGGGTCAGCTCCTCGACCGTTTCGTTGAAGGCCTCCGAGGGGGTGTGGCCGTTGGCGCGCAGCGTGTCGTACTGGGCGGCGAAGATGCCCTGGATGGCGCCCATCAGCGTGCCGCGCTCGCCCGTGAGGTCGGAGTAGACCTCGCGCTTGAAGTCGGTTTCGAACAGGTAGCCCGAACCCACGCCGATGCCCAGCGCCACGACGCGTTCGAAGGCGCGGCCTGTGGCGTCCTGGAACACCGCATAGCTCGAATTGAGTCCGCGGCCCTGGAGGAACATGCGCCGCAGCGAGGTTCCCGAGCCTTTCGGGGCGATCAGGATCACGTCCACGTCGGCCGGGGGCACGATGCCCGTGCGCTCCTTGTAGGTGATGCCGAAGCCGTGGGAGAAATAGAGGGCCTTGCCCGGCGTGAGGTGCTTTTTGATTGAAGGCCATACGGCGATCTGCCCGGCGTCGGAGAGCAGGTACTGGATGATCGTGGCGCGCTCGGCGGCCTCCTCGATGCCGAAAAGCGTCTGGCCCGGCACCCAGCCGTCGGCTACGGCCTTGTCCCAGCTCGCGGAGCCTTCGCGCTGGCCCACGATGACCCTGAATCCGTTGTCGCGCAGGTTGAGCGACTGTCCGGGGCCTTGCACGCCGTAGCCGATGACGGCGATGGTCTCGTCCTTGAGTGTTTCGAGCGCTTTTTCCAGAGGAAATTCCTCGCGGGTTACGACGTTCTCTTCGACGCCGCCGAAATTGATCTTTGCCATGATTTTCGTGATTTTGAGTTTGTTATATGTTCTGAAAGTTATTTTTCGCTTTTGCTCCCTTCTTCATCGGATTCGGCCCTTAAACGGTCGATTTCTTCAAGGTACTCGTTCAGCAGCTCGCGCCGCGACTTGATGATGGCCACCGTGCCGCTGCGCACGAACTGCTGTACGCCGTAGGGTTGCAGCAGGCGGAACAACGCCTGCGTGTCGGCTTTGTGACCGGTCTTCTCGACGACGATGTAGTCCTCGTCGATCTCCAGAATGCGGACGTTGTGTTCCCTGACGAGTTGTTCGACACCCCGGCTGCGGGTCACCTTGTAGAGGGCGATCTCCTGCTGCACGACCTCGTCGGGGGTGTAGACGAAGGTCTTCAGCACGTCGATCTTTTTCTCGACCTGCCGCACGAGTTTGTCGACCTGATCGGGTGTGGTGCGGACCACGATGGTGAATTTGTGGATGCCCTGCAACGCCGATTCCGAGGTCGTGAGGCTCTCGATGTTCACGTCGCGGCAGGTGAAGACGGTGGTGATCTGGCTCAGCAGGCCCACCTTGTTCTCCGAAAACACGGTGATGATGTATTCCTGTTCCATACGCTGTTTCGTTTTATTCGAACCGGATTTCCGATACCGGGGCGCCCGCCGGGACCATCGGGAAAATGTTCTCTTCGCCCTCGACGCGCACCTCCAGCAGGAAGGCGCCTTCGGAGGCTTTCATGGCGGCGATGGCCTCGTCGAGTTCCTCGCGCCGTTCGACGCAGCGGTACGAAAGGCCGTTGCCGCGGGCGATCAGCCCGAAATCGGGGTTGACCATCTCCGTAAAGGAGTAGCGGCGGTCGTAGAACAGCTCCTGCCATTGGCGCACCATGCCGAGGAACGAGTTGTTCAGCAGGACGATTTTCACGGGGATCTTCGACTGGAAGATCGTGCCCAGCTCCTGAATGGTCATTTGCAGGCCGCCGTCGCCGGCGAAAAGGACGACTTCGCGGTCGGGGGCGCCCAGCTTGGCCCCGATGGCCGCCGGAAGTCCGAATCCCATCGTGCCGAGACCGCCCGAGGTGACCACGCTGCGCGTGCGGCGGAATCCGAAATAGCGCGCGGCGTTCATCTGCTGCTGGCCCACGTCGGTCACCAGCACCGCGTCGTTGCGGTAGGCCCGGGCCACGGCGGCGACCGCCTCGCCCATGCGGATACGCCCCTCGGCGGGATGCACGGCCTTGCGGATGACGGCTTCGTATTCGATCTGGTCGCAGGCGCGGAATCCGGCGATCCATTGGCTGTGGTCGCGTTTGCGGATACGCTCGGTGATGAGCGGCAGGGAGCGTTTCACATCGCCCACGACCGCCACGTCGGCCGGGATGATCTTGCCGATCTCCGCGGGGTCGATCTCCAGGTGGATCACCTTGGCGTTGGCGCCGAAATGCGCGGGATTCCCCGTCACGCGGTCGTCGAAACGCATGCCCACGGCCACGAGCAGGTCGCACTCCTGGTTCTTGATGTTGGGACCGTAGTTGCCGTGCATGCCCAGCATGCCCACGTTTTGCGGATGGTCGGTCGGCAGGGCCGAGAGACCCAGCAGGGTCGAGGCGGCGGGCATGCCGCTCTTGTCGAGCAGCGCCCGCAGCTCGGCTTCGGCGTTGCCCAGGATGACGCCCTGACCCACCATGACCAGCGGACGGCGGGCCTGGTCGATCAGCCGTGCGGCTTCGGCGATGCGTTCCGCGTCGGGTGCGGGCGCGGGGAGGTAACTGCGGATCGAGGTGATTTTTTCGTAGCGGAACGGAGCTGTTCCGCATTGTGCGTCCTTGGTGATGTCGACCACGACGGGACCCGGACGGCCCGAGCGGGCGATGTAGAAGGCCTTGGCGATGGCCGCGGGAATGTCCTCGGTGCGCTTGACCTGGCAGTTCCATTTGGTGACGGCCTGCGTGATGCCGATGAAATTGGTCTCCTGAAAGGCGTCGGTGCCCAGCAGCGCGGAGCCGACCTGTCCGGTGACGAGCACCAGCGGCGTGGAGTCCATCAGCGCGTCGGCCAGCCCCGTCACGGTGTTCGTGGCGCCGGGACCCGAGGTCACCAGACAGACCCCGACGCGGCCGCTGACGCGGGCATAGCCCTGTGCGGCGTGCACGGCGCCCTGCTCGTGACGTACGAGGATGTGGCGCAGGCGGTCGCGGTAGTCGTAAAGCGCGTCGTAGACGGGGATGATCGCGCCTCCGGGATAGCCGAAAACGGTTTCGACGCCCTCTTGGAGAAATGATTCGATCAGGGCCTTCGATCCCGTCATCGAGGGGTCGGAGGCCGCGCGTCGCTCTTCGGGACGGAGTGTTTGAGAGGTATTCATTGCGGGTCCGTTTTTTATTCTTCGTTATCGTCGACGATACGTACGGCGCCTTTGTCGGCCGAGCTGACCAGCCGGGCATAGGCGCGCAGCGACGCCGGAACGCGGCGGTCGCGGCCGGCGGGGCGGAAGCGTTCCTGTGCGGCCATGCGGGCGGCGATCTCCGCGTCGTCGACCGCGAGGCGGATCGAGCGGCCGGGGATGTCGATCTCGATCTCATCGCCCGTGCGGACGACGGCGATCTCCCCGCCCGAGGCGGCTTCCGGCGAGACGTGGCCGATCGAAAGCCCCGAGGTTCCGCCCGAGAAACGCCCGTCGGTGATCAGCGCGCAGGCCTTGTCGAGGTGTTTCGACTTGAGGTACGACGTGGGGTAGAGCATCTCCTGCATGCCCGGGCCGCCCTTGGGGCCTTCGTAGCGGATGACGACCACTTCGCCCGGCTGCACCTCGTCGGCGAGAATGCCGTTCATGGCCTGCTCCTGCGATTCGTAAACGCGCGCCGGGCCGCGGAAGACGAACAGTTTTTCGTCCACGCCGGCGGTTTTGACGACGCAGCCCTGCCGGGCGATGTTGCCCGTCAGCACGGCCAGTCCGCCGTCGCGGAAATAGGCGTGCTCCACGTCGCGGATGCAGCCCGCCGTGCGATCGGTGTCGGGTTCTTCGTAGTAGGAGTGCTGTGCGCCCAGCTCGCGGCTGTAATGGCCTGCCGGGGCGCTGAGCGCGCGGCGTCGCGCGGCGTCGGCGGCTGCCGGGTTGAGAATGTCGCAGGCCGGGATCGCTTCGCCCAGCGTGCGCCCGTCGACGCGCAGGACCGAGGTGTCGAGCAGTCCGGCACGGTCAAGCTCGCCCAGAATGGCGAAGATGCCTCCGGCGCGGTTGACGTCCTGGATGTGGTAGTGCGAGTTGGGGGCGACCTTGCAGAGCACCGGGACCCGGCGCGAAAGGCGGTCGATGTCCTGCATCGTGAAATCGACGCCGGCCTCGTGGGCCACGGCCAGCAGGTGCAGGACCGTGTTGGTCGAGCCGCCCATGGCGATGTCTAACGACATGGCGTTTTCGAAGGCGGCCTTCGTGGCGATCGAACGCGGAAGCACCCGCTCGTCGCCCTCGAAGTAGTAACGTTCGGCATTGCGGACGATGAGCGCCGCAGCGTCTTCGAACAGCCGGCGGCGATTGACGTGGGTGGCGACGATCGTGCCGTTGCCCGGCAGCGAGAGACCCAGCGCCTCGGTCAGACAGTTCATCGAGTTGGCCGTGAACATGCCCGAGCACGATCCGCAGCCGGGGCAGGCGCAGCGCTCGATCTCGGCGATCTGCGCGTCGCTGCACGTCTCGTCGGCCCCCATCACCATGGCGTCGATCAGGTCGACGCTGCGGCCCTGAAATTTTCCGGCCTCCATCGGCCCGCCCGAGACGAAGACCGTCGGGATGTTGAGCCGCATGGCGGCCATCAGCATGCCGGGGGTGATCTTGTCGCAGTTCGAAATGCAGACCAGCGCGTCGATCTTGTGGGCGGAGGCCATGTACTCGACGCTGTCGGCGATGATCTCGCGCGAAGGCAGCGAGTAGAGCATGCCGTCGTGGCCCATGGCGATGCCGTCGTCGACGGCGATGGTGTTGAACTCCGCGGCGAAGCACCCGAGGGCTTCGATGCGCTGTTTGACATATTGTCCGATTTCGTGCAGGTGTACGTGCCCCGGCACGAGTTGGGTGAACGAATTGGCGATGCCGATGACCGGCCGGCCGAACTGTTCCTCGCGCATGCCGTTGGCGCGCCAGAGGCTTCTGGCTCCCGCCATCCGGCGGCCCGTCGTGGTGACGGCGCTTTTGAGTGTGTGTTTCATCTTTCCGTTTTCGTTTCAGTCTCCTGCCGGGTCCGGTCCTGCAACAAAAAAACCTTTCCCCGGTGGGAGAAAGGCTTTATTTTCAATCAACTATGCACGCCACCTTTCTCCCGTTATCTCCGAAGGACGACGAGCAGCAGGGTAATGACGTGAATATTCGAATGATTCAGGGCGTTCATAGCCGGTTTTCCGTGTTTGTTCGTTTTCTGCGACAGTGCATCCGCGTGCAGGCCGGGTCTCCCCGTTATGCCGGATGCTTTCTGTCTGACTATGGCAAAGATATGAATATTGAATCAGTTGAACAAATAATTTCCTAAAAAAATTTAATATTGTAACAGTCCGGAAGCATATTCTTTCCTGAAGTTCGCAACTGTGCGTGACGGCTCGTGTTTGCTTACAATTTGAAACCGGTATTTTGGCCTCCGGATGCGGTTCCCGGGCGTTTTCTTCCCGCGGTCCGGCGGGTGTGGGCCGAAAGGCTTTCATTTTTATTTTCGAAATCTCTGTTGCGGCCTTTTTGCGCTGCTCCTATATAAATAAAAGGCCGTCTGCGCAACGGCGGGCCACTTACAAATTGTTACATGGATTTGGATTATTAAAATATTTGTTTTATATTTGCCGACGATGGTTACCAAACGGCATAACACGACGACAGGGCGAGGTTGCGGATTTATCGGCAATCCCGTAGGCTGTGTTTATACCGCTCTCTTCACGACCGCCACAACTGCCACGACGACTGCCACGACCCCCGTGGGGGTTCAGTAGTCAATATTCCGTCCGCATACCTGCGTGTGCACATCCCGGCCAAGGCTGCCGGAGCGGAAACAGAAAATCAGGCAAAGGTAGTTCAATTCATCAAAAAAAAATGGTATGAAACATATTAAGGTTTTCGCGCCGGGAACGGTCGCGAATCTGGGGTGCGGTTTCGATGTGATGGGCCTTACGCTCGACGGCGTGGGCGACGTGCTGGAAGTGGGCGTTGCGGAAAATGCCGAAGGATTCGAAATCCGTAACCGCAGCGGGGTGGAACTCCCCGGAAATGTCGAAGAAAACGTCATCACGCCCGCCGTACGGGCCTTGCTCGAAGCTTACGGCCGTCCGGTGCGGATCGAGGTGGAGATCCTCGAAAAGATCGCTCCCGGCAGCGGCATCGGGTCGAGCGCCGCCTCGTCGGCCGCCGCCGTCTACGGGGTCAACGAACTGCTGGGCCGCCCGTTCTCGGGCAAGCAGCTGGTGGAGTTCGCCATGATGGGCGAGGCGTTGCTGGGCGGCACGCCCCATGCCGACAATGTAGGCCCCGCGCTGTTGGGCGGCGTGGTGCTGGTCCGCGGCTACCGGCCGTTCGACATCGTGCGGCTGCCCGTGCCCGACAACTTTTTCTACGCCGTGGCGCATCCCGGCATCGTGGTCAGCACCCGGGAGGCGCGCGAGGCGCTTCCGAAGCGGATTCCTCTGTCGGATGCCGTTGCGCAGTGGGGCAACGTCGGCGGACTGGTCGCCGGGTTCGCGCTGCGCGACGTGGCGCTGATCGGCCGTTCGATGCACGACGTCGTGGCGGAGCCGTACCGCAAGGGATTCATCCCCGGGTACGACGCGCTGAAGGAGCAGGTGCTGGCCGGAGGCGCGCTGGCCATGAACATCGCCGGATCGGGCCCCTCGGTTTTCGCGCTGGCCTCCAATTACGAGGCTGCCGTGCGGATCTCCGGGGAGATGAAGCGGCATTTCGAAGGGTTGGGAATCGGTTGTAATAGCTATGCGGGCCGCGTGTCGAATGCCGGGGCGCGGGTTGTCGAATAACAAAAGCGAAGGACGATGAATTATTACAGTACGAGAGATCGGGAACGGGCGCACGGCTGTTCGCTGCGCGAGGCCGCGATGATGGGGCTGGCCCCCGACGGGGGGCTGTTCGTCCCCGAACGGATTCCGCAGGCCGACATGGCCCTTGCGGAGCGTCTGGCCGGCGAATCCTATGCCGCGTTGGCGGGTTATCTGACGGGGTTGTTCTTCGGCGGCGATTTCGATTCGCAGGCCGTGCAGCGTGAACTGGACGGCCTTTACGACTTCCCCGTGCCCCTGCGCGTGGTCGGCCGGGGACGCTATACGCTGGAACTGTTCCACGGTCCGACCTGCGCCTTCAAGGATTTCGGCGCCGGGTTCATGGGCCGGATGACAGGCCTGCTGGGCGCCGCCGATGAAAAACTGGTGATTCTCACGGCCACCTCGGGCGATACGGGCAGCGCCGTGGCGCACGGGTTTCACAATGTGCCGGGCGTCGAGGTCGTGGTGCTCTATCCCGAAGGGAAGATCAGCCGCCTGCAGGAGTGCCAGATGACCGCCCTGGGCGGCAACATCCATCCGCTGCGCGTCGCCGGAACGTTCGACGATTGCCAGCGGCTCGTGAAGGAGCTGTTCGCCGACGCCCCGTTCCGCAAGCGGCGGCGGGTGACGTCGGCCAATTCGATCAACCTGCTGCGCTGGATTCCGCAGGCGTTTTACTATTTCTACGGTTATTGCCAGTGGCGGCAGGCCACGGGCGGCGACCGTCCTGTCGTCGTCGTGCCGAGCGGCAATTACGGAAACCTCGCCGCCGGAATGCTGGCCCGGCGCATGGGACTGCCCCTCGGGGGCTTCGTCGCCGCCTCGAACGTCAACGATGTCGTGCCCGAGTTCATCCGCACGGGCGTCTACCGCCCGAGGCCGTCGGTGCGGACTCCGGCCAATGCGATGGATGTCGGCGCACCGAGCAATTTCGAACGGATGCTGTGGCTCTGCGACGGCGATCCGGAGATGCTGCGCGCCGAACTGGAGGGATTCCGCTGCGACGATGCCTCGATCCGCCGCACGATCGACGAGCTGTATGAGCGCCACGGCTATTTCTCCGATCCGCACAGCGCCGTCGGCTATGCGGCCTCGGCGGCCGTGGACAAGCCGGGTTTTTACCTCTCCACGGCGCATCCCGCCAAGTTCGGAGAGGTCATCGAATCGGTGACCGGATCGCGGGTGCCGCTTCCGGAGCGGCTCGAACGGCTGACGCGGCGGCCGCAATGCTCCGAACCGCTGGCGGCCGATCTTGCCGCCTTCGAAGAGTTCGTGGCGAACGTCTGAATGTGAAAATCCTCCGCCCGATCGGGCAGAGGATTCTTTCTTTTGTTGTGTTTTCGGTTGTGTTTTTGGTTGCTTTTGTTTATATTTGTTGCGGAAAAGCAAATAAATCCGATACTAACGTAAAAAAAACTTCCGATGAACCTCAAACGTCTGCTCCCTTTGCTGATCGTTCCGTTGCTGCTGACGGCCTGCCCGTCGGGCGCCAACCGGACGAAAAACGGTCCCGATCTGCGTAACCTGCCGCGCGAAATCCGCTCGGGCGAACAAGGTCCGTTCCACGTGCAGGGCATTGCCGTCGATCTCGAACGCGGCTACATCTATTTCTCCTTCACGACCAAACTGCTGAAGATGGACTTCGAAGGCAATCTGATAGGCAGCGTGGACGGCATGACGGGCCATCTGGGCTGCCTGACGATGAATCCAGCCGACGGCCGCGTTTACGGCTCGCTGGAATACAAGGACGATGCGATCGGCAAGGGCATCCGCCGGACGCTCGACGCCGGGCAGGTGGCGCCTGAAGACGAAAAGGACCGGACGGGATTCTACGTCGCCATTTTCGACGTGGACCGCATCACGCGTCCGGACATGGATGCCGAAAAGGATCGTGTGATGACCACGGTCTATATCAAGGAGGCCGTCGACGACTATTTCGCAACGGCGGAGAACGGCGGACGGACGGTCGAGCACCGGTTCGGCTGTTCGGGCATCGACGGCGTGACCTTCGCGCCCCGGTTCGGAGCGAAGGAGGGCGGCGATTATCTCTATGTGGCCTACGGCGTTTACGGCGACACCCTGCGCACGGACAACGATTACCAGGTGCTGCTCGCCTACGACACGAAGGGCTGGAAGCGTTTCGAGCAGCCGCTCTCGCAGGGAAGTCTGCATAAAAGCGGCCCTGCGGCGCCCGATCACAAGTATTTCGTCCGCACGGGCAACACCTCGTGGGGAATTCAGAACCTGGCCTATGATCCCGCGTCGGGAAACTGCTATGCCGCGGTTTACAAAGGTAAAAAATCTCAATACCCCAATTATTCGCTCTTTGTGATCGACGGCGGTAAACCGGCTCGCAGGGAACTTTTGCAGGGATTCGATACGCCCACCGAGGGCGAGGTGCTCTCGCTGGTTCCCGCCGGGAAATCGGCCGGCGGCATCTACGGCTGGGATTTCAAATGGGGAACGACGGGACTGTGTCCGCTCGGCGGCGGCTATTTCTACATTTCGCAGAACGCCCGTTCGAAGGAGACCAAACAGCAGAGCAGCACCGTTCGCCTCTATCGGTGGACCGGCGATGCGGATGCCCCCTTCCGGCCGGTCGAATAGCCCCTCTCCGGTTGTGCCATGCGCCCGGCCGCTCCTGCGAGCGGCCGGGCGTCTTCTTGTCGGCTGCATGAGGGGCAGCCAGCGAATGCTGCGGGGTAAGCCTGCATGTTGCCGGGTTATCCCCGGCTTTCCATGCTGTCGACCGACGGGTTGACCATCACCACGTCCTGTTCCAGCTGCCGTTCTGTGGGCGTCCCGTCCCCGGTTGCAGGTGTGATCGGGCCTCCGTCGTTGAGAATGTCGTCGGGGGTGACTTGCGTTACGGTGATTTCCTGCGTCGGTTCCGGCTGCCGGGCGGCGGTTTGTTCCGCCCCTGTTCTATCGGTATGTTTCATGGCTCCCTTTTTGGACGGGAGCCTTGCAAAGGCCATACCGTTTCCGGTGATGGCGGGCGCCTTTACGTTTCCGGGTTCCCGAAGTCGAACCGCAGCTGCACGCACTCCGGGCAGGCCTCCGGCGAGTTGCCGACCGTAAGGCCGATCAGCCGGATTTTACGCCCGTGGAAATCCGCCGCGGCCAGCAGTTCTTCCGACACGCGCCGGAGGGTCTCTGCCGAATCGACGGGCGTGAATAGGGTTTTCGAGCGGGTTATCTGCCGGAAGTTGTCGAACTTGAGCTTCAGGACGACGGTCTTGCCCCGAAATTCATGCCGCATCACCCGGTTCCAGACCTCCTCGCGCACGGCCGACAGTTCGAGCCGCAGCCGTTCCCGGTCGTCCGTGTCTTCGGCAAAGGTCGTTTCGGCTCCGAGCGACTTGCGGACCCGGTTCGGCGTGACCTCCCGTTCGTCGATGCCCCGGGCATAGCCGTAATAGCTGTGTCCGGCCTTCCCGAACTGCTGCACGAGTGCCGCTTCGTTCCAGAGCCGCAGGTCGGCTCCCGTACGGATGCCGAGGCGGTGCATCTTTTCGGCCGTCACTTCGCCGATGCCGAAAAAGCGTTCGACGGGCAGTCCGGCTACGAACTCCTCGATCCGCTCCGGCGGGATCGTGAACAGTCCGTCGGGTTTCCGATAGTCGGAGGCGATCTTTGCCAGCATCTTGTTGACCGAGATTCCGGCCGAGGCCGTCAGTCCGGTTTCGGCGAGGATGCGGGCTTTGATTTCGCGGGCGACCAGCGTCGCCGAACGGACGTGGCTCACGTCGAGAAACGCTTCGTCGAGCGAGAGAGGCTCCACGAGTTCGGTGTATTCGCCGAAGATGGCGCGGATCTGTCGGGAAACGGCTTTGTAGACATCGAACCGTGCCGGAACGAAGATCAGTTCCGGACACAGCCGCTTCGCCAGCACGGACGAGAGGGCCGAATGAACCCCATAGGGGCGGGCTTCGTAGCTTGCCGTGGCGACGACCCCGCGCGGTCCGTCATATCCGACGGCGATCGGACGGCCCCGGTATTCGGGGCGGTCGCGCTGCTCTACGGATGCGTAAAAGGCATCCATGTCGATATGGATAATCTTGCGTTGGGACATCGGGCGTTTGTCGGACGGACGCAAAGATAATGCAAATTATTTCTTTTTTGCCGGTCGAATCCGGCGTTTCATACCGGCAGGTTGAGGCCCGGTTGGCTGCCGGCGCGTATTGGCGGTTGAAAATCTCTTCCGGATTGAGGGAATGCGAACGGATTGCGTATCTTTGTCCTCGTTTATATATCCGATGAAAAATGGCAGATGATTATTTAGGCCGAAAAATGGAAGAGTACCTGGCCCGTTCGGCATCCGGCCAGGCCAGTCGCCGGCCGCTGGTAACATTGAGCCGGCTGTTGCTGAAAAACCGCAGCCATCGCGGCTACGATCCCCGCTTCATCGTGCGCGAAGACCAGCTTCGCCGCATTATCGGGGTCAATACCCGCATTCCCTCGGCGCGGAATCAGCAGGTCCTGCGATTCCGGCCCGTCCTGGCGGACGAAGCGCCCGGGGTCTTGGCCGAAATCCGCCTCGGAGGGGCCTTGCCCGAGCTTCATTTACCGCTTCCGGGAACCGGGCCGAACGCTTTCATCATCGTCTGCTCGACGGTTCCGGAAGATCGTTATGTCGATATTGATTTGGGTATTTCGGTTCAGAGCATGCTGCTCCAAGCGGCTGAAATCGGACTGAACGGCATCTGTATCGGCGCGTTTGACAAAGAGCGGATCCGGCAGAAATTCCATCTGGAGTCCGAGCCGCTGCTGATCCTGGCCATCGGCAAAGGCATCGAGAAAATCGAATTGGTGGAGATTTCCGAAAACGACGATCACCGTTATTTCCGCAAGGACGGCATACACTATGTCCCTAAAGTCCGTGTGGAAGATCTGATTATCGGGTAAGTCGGATTTTACGCCGCCCGCCGCCCCTTCCCTCGGGGCGGCCCGCTGAACAGCGCAGGTTCCTTGTTGTGGGTGAACGGGGCGCTGGTTCCCCAGGACGGATAAACGCGCCGGAGACCTCCTCGGAGTCGTTTCCGCCGTGCTGTTATTCTTTTTCTGCCCGAATGTCGCGGCCTCCGATGTCCGAATCTCCTGCGTCAGCCGAGTTCGGCAAGGATCTGCCGCACGACGCTCTCGTCGGCATCGGTCAGGGTGTATTCGGGAACGCCGGCGCACCCGCCCATCGAGACCTGCGGATTGCGGAAGCGCATGCCGCTTTCGCGTTCCCGGCGGGCGCTGAAATGCAGGGCGTCGACCCCTGTGGCGGCCAGCAGCCGGGCATTCGACGGACCGACGCCGCTCCCCGCCATGACCTCGATGCGGCCGGCCGCCTGCGCCGCCAAGGCTCGCAGCGTCCCGACACCCTCCTGCGCCGTATTGCGGCCTCCGGAGGTGAGCACCCGGCGGCATCCGGTGCGGATGACCGCTTCGAGCGCCTGCCGGGGATCGCGCGTCATGTCGAACGCGCGGTGGAACGTCACCTCCATCCCCTCAGCCTCGCGGACAAGCTGCGCCGTGCGCGTCTCGTCCACCTCTCCGTCGGGGGTCAGCACGCCGAGGACCACCCCGTCGGCTCCGCAGGCACGGGCGAAGCGAATCTCTTCGGCCATCAGCGCCGTTTCGGCATCCGTATAGCAAAAATCCCCGCCCCGAGGGCGTATCATCACGCTCAGCCGCAGGCCCGGCAGGCTCCGGGCGTAGCGGATCAGCCCGGCGGAAGGGGTCGTACCCCCTTCGAAGGGCGCGGCACAAAGCTCGATGCGCGTGACGCCTGTCCGCCGGGCTATATCGCACGCATCGCAGGTATAGGCGCAGAGTTCGGTCGTCATCATCCGGTTATAATTGGTGTATGGTGTGCAGGAAACGGTCGCCCAGGCCGATCGTGTAACCGTGGGATTCGAACACGACGCGGTTGAACGTGTCGCCGACGATAAACACCGGAAGCGGAACGTTCCCCGGCAGATGCATCGCGTCGAGGATCTGTCTGCGGACGGAGCCGTCGCGGTCGATGCCGAACGTGACGGTTTGCGGCAGCGAGGCAGCGGGTGACGCCGCGTATTTCGCGTATGCCGTTTCATCGGGGAAGAGCAGGATGATCGAACGGCCCCATTGCTCCAGTTCGGCGGCCTTGGCGGCGATGTCCTTCAGCGCATGATCGGTGGGTTCCTGCCCGACGCCGACCAGTCCGACCACGAAATAGCCGCGTCCCGCGGTGAGCAGCACCGAGGTCTCCCGGCCGGTCCGGGCGTCGATGAATTTCGATTCGGAGTTGAAACTGCCGATCACGCGGACCGCTTCCGAGTTGTCGCGCATCGGTAGATCGGTTTCGGTCGTCCGGTTCGGCCCGATGTTGAGGAACGACACGTTTGCCAGCACGCTGCCGTCGGCCAGGCGGCTGCCCGTTGCGAGCATGTAGTAGCCGGTTTCCAGGTCGGTGGGTGTGTCGAAGCGCGCGCTCCATGGCTCGAAATCGGGGTAGTTCAGCAGCGCGAACGACTGCCCGTCGAAGCGCGAGAGCGTGAAGTGTCTGAAATATTCCGGATCGTCGAGACGCGGAATCGGCTC
>OCHG01000831.1_pt1 | contig 24672 bp, 20 predicted proteins | sample 1538801 | NCBI WGS metagenome assembly OCHG01 (sample SAMN04571727, study PRJEB22368) | human gut metagenome | biome: human gut; material: stool | host: Homo sapiens | place: Luxembourg | collected 2012-09-20 | reverse complement strand
CTCAAAATAAAAGCTCAAATCTGCTATTTTTTGCTTTTTTTACCAGTCTTTTTTGAAAAAATCATCCCGTCCTTCCTTACCCTTAAGGAAGGCTCCACCTCTCACCCCGACCCTCTCACCCTCAGGGAAGAGGGAGGAAACCGCTCCTCCTCGTCGCTCGGAACCGCTACGCTCTAAGGTTGGCGGACCAAAGCGGTCTCGCCAGATTGTACGGGATAGGACCGCCGGGAGAGGAAAGTTTACAGTTTATAGTTTACAACTTATATTCGGGGGATTTTGTTGATTTATTGTGAATTTCTTGGTGTTGTAATTTGCAGATAACTTGCAGATTTATTTTGATTTTCTTTGGCGGTTTCAATAAAAAAGCGGAACTCTGCGGCAATAAACTATAAGATGAATAATGACTATGATGGGAATATTACAAGTTGCCTCTTATATATACAAACGCTATATGGATGATTTTGGCGTTCGTATTGATGAAATAAAGTTGCAGATTTGAGAGAAGCTAAGAATCAAGGAAGAGGGTATGGCTTATGACACACCCTCTTCTTTGTAAAACAGCTGTTTTTTATACTTTAATTATATATAAGTAAAAGATGTTATTGTATTTATCACTTATCTGATGTTTATTTCAGAATCAAGCGTATTGGCATCGCCTTGTAGCGGCCATTGTTCATGCCGTTGCTACCACTCACGAATCTCATATTGGATAATCCTTTCCTCTTGTTGTAAACATCAAAGTATCTATACCAGAAACCATATTCAGGACTGTTGGTACCGAAGCCCTGCGTACCTGACAGCAAAGTCTTGGTCCAGAGATTTACATGGATAGGGTTCTTATGGCTCTCGCCATCCAAGAATCCACCCATAGGCAGATAGATGTATGGCAACTCGGAATCCACCGTCTTGATACGCACGCAGTTGTAGGTTTCTCCTAACGATGTGGACTGTGGTACCACCTCCAGATTGCCTGCATTAACTAATTCTTCGAACACGGCATCAGTTGGAATGGTATAGCCTGTTGGTGCCAAGGTGCTGGAGAGATCCTGAGTGACATCGCTGGTGCTCTTTTTTTCAGAGATACAGAAATAGCCACCAATGGCTTTCTTGTTCTTTGCCAGTGCCACCACATCTGGGGCATAGTAACCATTGTTGGATGCACCTAGGTTGCGGTCTAACATATAATAAGTAGTGGTGGTTTCATCGGCCTTCTTTCCCTTTACCTTTACCACACCATAATAGAACCAGCCCTTCACCTTCTTCTCGTTATCTCCGTTTTCTGCCAACTGATAATCCTTATATACCTTGGATTTCTCATCTATCTTATGGAAGATACCAGTATGATAAACAGGATAAGTGATCTCGATGCCAGCCTGGTTGGTGATGGTAAATGAAGACTTCCACAAATCTTCATTTACCGTAGTATTGGCAAGGCTTACCTTCCACTTACCTTTATCTTCTTCCACTTTGATTTTATCATCCTTTTTAGTAATCTTATCACCATTAAGTTTAGGGATAAGATACGTGATATCGGCTGTTCCCACGCAGAAATGCAAACCATCATTTCTCACAGCCCCTTGCATTTCTTCAGGAGTGATGCCTTGCACAGTGTCCAACCATTTGAAATAGTTGGCAGCTACGGTGAAGTTATTATACTGCATGGTTACGATTCTAGCAGGATCCTCTCTTCTAAAATCAAAACCAGCCTGCTTGATGGTTATATCCAGAGAAAGGTCGCCAGAAGTAACGGTGATGGTTCCTGTACGTGGTTCCTCTGATTGGTTATTCTTTTCAAGCGTAAGCTTCAAGGTATATTTCTTGCCTTTAGAAGATCTGCTTGTCTCTGGTATATCATTCACGGTCTCTTGCTGACAAGCGGTTATCCAAGAATCATTTTTCGTGACACTATATAGCGCACTATTACTACTCGTTGCCTTTGGCAAGGTAGTAACAATGGTTACGGTAGCCTCTGTTGTGTTTGCATTTATCTCCTGATAATCGCTCACTCCCAGTTCATAGTCTTTGCAAGCTATCATTCTGGTGATTTCAGGATTATCGTCCCGCACCTCTACTTCCAGTCTATTCTCTGGCAGACTCTTCTTAGCCTCTTCAAGCGTAGAGAAGCCATAGTCGTTTACCTTGGTTACCTTGATGGTATAATGGTGGTTACGGAGCAAGGCATATTGGGTTGTCTTGTTGGCATCCTTGTAGAGTGCCACCTTATAATATCCTTCTCTAGCATGTCCTACACTATCCTTATAATTCGCCTTGATAATCACCATTGCCTTGCCTGCAGAAGTTTCATTTACTGCCACGGTGGTTGCGGTACCGCCGCCCAATGGGTTGTCCGTTCTGAGATCGGTAGATTCCGCCAAGTCATCGGTCGTTGGCTCAATATAATTGGCAGGAGCTATGGCTGCCTTGGTTGCCATGTTATAGACATACAAGCCTGCATTAGTGAAATTACTCTGGATGCTATTGTCTATCTCCAAACTTATCTTGGCGCATTGGCGCAACATCGTCACTGAAGGATTAGCTTCCAAAAGTTTATCTATTGAAATTTTACCCCAGCAGATAGGGGCATCAAGCTGAGGGTCTCTCTTCTTAGCAGCAGTGAGAGACTGCAAGTCTTGTGCCTCGCTCTCCGTCATGTCGCTGGCATTGGCTACAAGATGTACATTCTTGGTACCAGCAGGTACATTGGTTATCTTTACCTTGTAGCTGCCATCAGACTGCTGTGATAAGGTAGAATCGCAATCTGTCTTGCCTAAGTATTTGTCCTTATCTCCATAGAACACAGCGCAGAGCGAATTGAATGTCTCCGAGGCCCCCGCTCTTGTACCAATCTGTTGCTTGGTGAAGTTAGTCAATTGAAGGTTCAAGACAAGTCCCTCGGCAGGGATTTCATCCCCGCCGAGTCCGATAGCCTCCATCGTATCCTTGCAGGAAACAAGGCTTAGGAGCAATCCAATCCATATCATTAAATGTTTGATCTTCTTCATTGCTTAAACTGATTTATAACAGTGTTCAAATCTGATTCTAATCTTATTTAATCCACATCAGATGGCGTGCCAGCGTGCCAAGAGGAGCCATCGTAATAGCCTGTGTCATTATGCTTCTCATAGCTGTTGCCATTGAAAAGCAGGACGCTTTCTCCACCTGTATTTTTGTTGTCGCTTTTGATTCTGATGTCCTTCTCGTGGTCTCCCTTAACAGCCTTGAGGGTAATCACAGTCTTATACCAACCATTATTCAAATTATCGCATGACCAACTTTTATGCGCTGTATCATAGATGGTAAAAGACTCGCGCTCTTTATTACTGTCATCACCATTTTTGCCATTGGCGACACCATATACCTTGAACCATCCGTAAGTCTGGAATCTGGTGTAAATGGTAAAGTTGATGTTCTCAATAGTTGGCATGGCATCATATATGTTCCAAGTAGGATCTGATGTTGGATCATAGACAATCCAACCCTCTCGATCCTCATAGTCGAAGAGAGGAATACCTGGTTCCAAGTGGTGAGGGCAACGATGAAGCGTATAACCTACGTTCGTATTGTGATTGTTACTGAACATAATCAATGTTTCACCAGGCTTGATGGTCTTTTCTCCCTTAGCATCATAATCTACAGATATCGACTTGAAATCCTTGCTGAAGTCCTTGTAATACCACCCTACATTCGTATTATCCGGATTCATTTTATCACCAGGCCAGCTTCCTGTAAATTTCCAAACAGGAGAGTTGGCTTGAGTTCCAGTTGTCTCACCAATCTGGGTATAGACATAAACATAATGATTGTCTGGTTGAGATGTGTAAATTCGGTTCTCATCCCATGCAGATTCAAACCATCCATCTGCCCAGTTGGTATTTCCTTCAGTTCCATTATAAGTCTCTTTCTTTTTTTCTTCAAGTGTACCCTCATAATTATCAGTTCCATTACCTCCTTTATAATGTGCGCGGTCGTTGATGGCACGGAAGTTGATACGATAGTTACCCATTGCAGGCTTTACCGTTACCTTGATTTTCCTCTCAAAGCCGAAGGCTGCTGCAGGTTCCTTTGGCTTCACGGTGAGATAATGTACTGTCGTGGTAACAGGGTCACTGGTTGCCTCAATCTTGAAGGTTCCTTCTCGGGTATCAGGAGTATCGCAAGATGCCTGAATGGTTGACTTACCTACGGTGGAAGAGGTGTTACCGGTGAAAGCCAAACCGCCGAGGTTGGTCTTAAACTGCACCACTTTGGTATTGTTGTCGCTACCCCAATAGATGGTTACTTCCTGTGGATTTACCTCAAAATAAGGAGAGGCATCATAGGTTACATCGAGATACTTCTTAATGTTACCAGCCTTAATCCAAACCTTTGCCGTACCCTTGTACTTTCCATTATAGTCGGAGAACTTAATGTCCTCGTTGATTTTGAATGTGATTCTATGATTCTTCACTGCATCTAGCTTGCTCAACACAATCACATCTTTCTCACCACTGGATGTTGTTACCTTTTCATCGCAACCGAAATCAGCCTCTGTCAGCATTACGTTCGACTCATAGTTGATGGAATCTGTCGTGGTAGATGTTACGCTCGCCTTCGTCTTGCTTACCCACAAAGTAGTATGGTTGAAGTCGGCATCTATCGTTACAGGAGTCCAGTCCTTTACGCTCACATTACAGTCGAGAGTCATGTTTCCCAGACTCTTGATGTTGCCGATAATCTCATAATAGGTGCCACGAGGAAAGGTCGGAACTTCGGTGGAAGTTGGGCTCTCGGCCTGACGATGTCCCAGCTTAATCGTATAGTTGTTCTCAAAGCTACCATTCACAAAGCCATTAACTTTGAGGGTAGACTGCTGAGAGGCATTGGCGATATAACGCTCAGGCAGATAGTAAGTGCCTTGGAAAAGCCACTTATCGGCGGCATTCTGTGGAGCAGCTGTAGGAGTAGCACCCTGAACAAGGGTGATGATGTTCTTATTATTCACATTGGCATTGTCTGCTTTCTCTGTCCAGTCTCCCGCCTTATAATAACCACCCTTATTGCTTGCCTCAGAAGAAGTTGCATAAACTTCATTTTCAAAACCTTTGGCATAATCTGTGCTAACATTAGAATTGCTAAATGCTCCATTCCAACTCAGCGTGGTGCTAGGAGAAAGCTTTTGAGCCAGAATATCCTTGATGCGATAGCTCTTGCCTTTGAATGCAGAATCTTCAGCAGTAGGGTCGAAAAGCAGGTTGAGCTTAATCTTTACGCATGTAAACTTCAGGTTAGCTGCCACCTCGGTATATTTATCACCACTTTTTTCTATTTTTGTATCGATGATATTACCGTTCACATCCTTTGGCTCATAAATCATCGGGATGTTTGTAGAAACCGGCATTCCCGGTTCTGTTCCAGCTACATAGTTCAGTACTATATTTTTGAGATCATTTTCTGTTTGGATAGTCTTACCACTCAACACCTTGTTCATGTTGGCAACCACATAGATATGGTAAGTGCCCGGCTCGATATTGAGCTGATAGTTAGCTACATGCTGCTCTACCATCATCGTAGCCAGTGGGGCAGGGAGCGTCTCTACCAGGAGCTTGCCATCATTTCCATTTCCTGTAGGGACAGGGAAAGCATAGAGGGTCAGGTCGTTGATCTGGCATTCATCTACCGTAGCATTATAGGTAGGAAGGCCGGAAGCATCGTCGGCACGGGTGCCGGGGCTGCTGAGCACGGTTGGCACGAGTACATGCAAGTTGCTTTCTGACGAAATGGGAGCGCGCTCGCCTCCAAGTTCGTCAGAGCAACTTACTGTAACCAACAATATAAACCAACTAACTAAACTTAAAATGAAATCTCGTATTTTCATTGTTCCTAATTTTTAAAGTCAAATACTCTTATGAGCTAAATGCCCGGAAGGGGCTCTGACACCTGAAACGGTTAGAAATCGACACGCTGGATGCGCTTGACCCAATCCAGGATGGAGATTCTGATCTCCGCATATCTCCACTGGTTGCCCTGGAGGAAGAAGTCGAGCTTGTAGTCGTACTCACGGTCCAGGAATTCCTGCTCTGAATAATGCTGGGCTTCGAAAGCACCACGGCATTGAGCCAGATAGTCAGCAAGATTGATGCGTGCCACCTCTTCGCCTGTAGTCTTGTTCGTGATGGTGAGGATGGCGTTCTTGTCGTTTTCTTCTGCCGGATGCCAGAGGAGTCGGGAGAACATGAGGGCGGCATGAGCGGTGCGCTCCTTTACATTGCCCTCGGTATCCTTAAACTCAGTGGTCCAGGTGTAGTATGGGGTATATGTCAACTCCTCGTCGGGGAGGAGAGAGTTGTCGTAACTGATATCGCCGTTGGCATTGGTTATCTGATAACTGAAGTCATCGGCATTGATGTTGGCAGGCTCGTCGGTCTGATGCAGGCTGATGGTGAGCTGCTTGGTATCACGAACCAGACCGATGGTATGGCGTGTAACCTGCAGGTCTTTTACTTCAACCAGTTCGTTGCTGAGTCCTTGCCAGAGTGTATCGAGCGGTTGGCTCTGGTTGTTCACCTTGCCCTGTTCGCGGTCGAGTCGTGCATGGAGGGCGGTGATGTTGTCACCCTGCTGTGGCAGAGCTATCTGGAATTTGGCACCTGGCTGCGCGAGTGCATCTTCGTATTTCTTTTGGAAGGCGAAGGTTGCGAAGCGGTATTTGCCCGGTTCCAGATTGATTCGCATGGCATAGTTAGGGTCCTTGAGCGGCTGTGATGTCGCATCGTTATAGGCATCATGGCGAGCAATGAAGTTGCCCTGCTCGTCGTATACGAACACGCTGAGTCCGCCCACATGATCATTGAACATGTCGGCACGCTGCACGTTGTAGTCGTACTTGAACTGCAAGTCAACACCCATGTCACAAGGAGGCAGGTCGTCGTGCATCAAGTCGTTGCAGCTGCTGAGCATACTGCCCGCCATGATGAATCCCCATCCCATGCATATATTCTTGATCCAACTGTTAAACTTCTTGTTTGCCATGATGCTTATCTGTTTTATGAAAAAGTAAAGTGTATAAATTGATTCTTATTCTTCCGAGATAGCCAGCCGCTCCTTAACGCTAGAGCGGCTGAGCTATATATAATAATGTGAAATGGATTACAAATTGACATCCTGAGAACGCTTAGCCCAAGAGAGGATCTTCACGCTGACGTTGATGTAATTGTCGTCTTCATCATCTGGAGTGTTAGGCTTAACCTCAGGAACGCTAGGGTAACCAGGACCGCTAACGCTTTGTACAGTCAACACATACCAGTTGTTACGGAGTACACCATAACGACCTAAGTATTCCAGATTTTTCTCGTCGTAAGTACCAGATTTCCACTTAGTCAAGTCATCACCGAAGTGCTTGATACGGGCGATGTAGTAAGACTCACCACTTTCGTATGTGCTAATACCGACCTTTTCAGTCTCTTTGAGACCCAACTGGGTATTAATGTCCTTGATGTTTTCAGGTGTAATGGTAATGGTTGCATCAGTTACGCTGATATTATCTTCTGTTATATAATGAGTACCTGCTGCAGTGATATTATTTTTAGGAGCATTCAAAGTGACAGTGGTTTTTCCTGCTGCGCCTGAGACAACACTAGCAACTGCTGCTTTGATTTCTTTCTCAAGATTGTCTTTACTCCAAATAGCAGTGTTCTTACCAATCTTGTAGAATGTTGTTTCTCCTGTAGGTAAACTTGCTGGCTTATATGTAGCTTTGAATACAACACGAGTTGTCTGTCCCTGCTTCATATTGTCAAGATTGAATGTATTCTCAAGACAGTACAATGTTTTAGCTGGATCTTCTTTTACGTTTGCATTTGCAACACAGTTGAACTCTGCTTTAAGAGCAGTCTTGTCAACGTCTTTATTGTCGTAGTTAGGGTCTTTACCCCAATATACACGCTTTACTGTGGTTTTTGGATTATTATCTACGAAACGCTGAGTGGTAGCATTGTTGGTTGTAGATGGAGTGGCAGTGTTACTCCAAATGCCAGCGTAGTCATCGGTCAATCCATCAACATTATGGATAGGGAAGGCCTTCTTGTTGGTAACATCCAAAGCCCAGTTATTGATTGTAACCTTGTCACCCTTATATGTGACACCAGTAACCGTCTTTTCTTCTGCTGTACCTGTTACGGTAACCTTAGCAAGACCACGCTCTACATAGACATCTGTTGCTGCATTCTTAGCAGCCTCTTCCTCTGTAGGGTAAATCTTAGTACTCTCAATAGGAACTAAAGTAGTAACATTATTATCCTTGAACAGAGGGGCATTTGCCATATAGAAGCCATCCTCGGGTTTTGCAAATTTATCCGTAGTTTTTGCGTTCCAAACAGAGAACTTTTCACCCACTGAAGGCATAGCAACCTTGACATTAGTACCAGTACCGTTGTTCAAGAGCACCAATGCGAAGTTGTTTTCGTTTTTATTTACGCTTTCCAACTTGGCAGTAATTTTAGCATGAGTGGTTACACCTGTCTCATCTGGATTTGGCTTTTGCCATGGTGCCATTGAACCCAACTCTGCACACTCAACGAAAGTATAATCACCTTCTTTATCTGTTGCCTTCACCTTCTTAAAGATGAGTAAGGTTGCATCATTTACCTTGTACTCATTGTCATCACCATCATCGAATGTAGGGTCGCCAGCTGCACGTGTTCCGCTTGTTGTAGGCAAGTTGATAGAGAAAGTTGCATAACCAACACCTGCTTCGTTATTACCTGTACCTGGACCTGCGGTTCCCAGGTCCTCATTGCTTGAACAGCTTGCTGTCATAGCTGCGATGACAGCCAAGCCAAATAAATGTTTAATCTTCATAATTTTTGAAAGTTAAGCTTGTTTATAATCGTTATTCTCTAATTTTCTGTTATTCCAATTCCTTTATCTGCTTGAAAACATCTCTTACACGCTCTGCCTCTTTCGAGTTGCCTGCCTTGGCAAGATGCTTTTCGGCAGAAGTAAGATCACCTTTCTGCAAATCGGTGCAGGCGGCATTGAGATTCGCTGTCTCATCATCTGGGAAGAGACGGACAGCAATGTCGAATACCTCGTTAAACTCTGGCGAACCCGGCTCGTAAGTCTGTGCCACCAGGAACATCTCCTGCAGAGAAAGCTGCTGAGGCTTGGTCTTCAATATCTCCTTGGCTTCTTCGATGCTGAACGGACGAACCGTGTAGGTTACCGTATAGTCGCTATGACGGAGACGAGGATAGATATGCTCCAGGATGTAGCGGTAACTTGCCGGATGGAGCTTTCTGATCTTCAGGTCCTTATCGTCGGGAGCCAGCGAGGAGTTAGCAATCTCGAGTATCGCTTCCTTATCAGCCAGATGACTAGCCTGAATCTTCTTCTTGAATCCTTCCCAGTCTTCCGGTGTAGCCTGATAGGTAAAGAGCTTGCTGTTTAAGGTGTAGAGGCTGCTCACATAGTTGCGGAGGGCAGCTGCACGCTCGTTGGCAAGGCGCTTGTTGTTGGCATACGAACCATCAGGCGAAGCAAAACCGTGGATATCAATATCAGTGATTTCAACATTTTTGTCGTTCTTCACCAGGTCGATGGTGGAAGTAATCTTCTTCAGCTCAGTAGCATTCTCACGGAAGTTGGCAAGGATATTACTCTTGTTAACCACAAAGCTGAGATAGGCTTCACCCTTTTCGGCTCTCACCTTCTTGGCTTCCGCCTTCGGCTGCACGAAGAAATCCTTCGTAATCTTCGGTGTACGGTCGATATCCGCAATCGGCGTATTGTCCTGTTCTATCAGGTTGCCGCATCCGCAGAGATCTTCTTTCACCGAGAGTTTGAACTTCTTCATCCATTTCTGATAAGGAACAGACTGGGCGAAGTAAACCTGCTGACTGGTCTTGTTCTTGCGGGTAAGAACCTGTGCCTGCGGATTCTTCTTGCTGTCGGCAAGTCGGCGGTATCTTACAGCCTGGTTTCTACCCTGGATGATGATAGGGTTGAGAGCGATAGAATCAGTTCCTTCCATTACCGGTGTGAAAACAATCTGCTGCTCTGATTTCATCTTCAAATCGTTCAGATTCATACGGAAGGCAACGTCCATCCGGTTGCCGTTCTTGCGTGCCGAGACGCTTTCTACCTGAACCTTACCCCCTGCCAGCTGTTGAGCCTGAGCAGGCATGATGCCCTGAGAAAAGAGTATGCAGAGAGGCGAAATGACCGCATAAAGCTTCATTTTATCCATATTATGATTTCCCTAAAATTTTTTGTATTCTGTCTAGTTCTTACGTGTTTATATTGTCAGTTAAAACAACAGTTAAATAAAATTCTTAGAACACGTATATGAGAGATAGTGCGGCTTTTGTAGGGCCCACATAGTTGCGGTGGTCTTTGTCGAGACATTTTTCGCATCGTCCGTAAAGCTTGTAAGGACTGTAGGCATATCCCAAACCGATAGAGCCTTCGAAATTGAGGTGCTTATTAAGCAACCACTGATAGCCGTAGGTAAGGCCTCCACCTACATACCAGCCTTCATAGTGCCTGCCCTCCAGAGTTTTCGGCAGGATGCCGAAGGGCATGTCAATGTTTTTAATGTTGTATTCACCGCCTAAGGCATGGATTCCGAAGAAATGGCCTCCAAACTTCTGGCAGGTGTACCATCTGTATTCTGGCATAACATTCCAGAATCTCATCTTCTTGTCGCCCGAGAACTTCCAGGGGTTCAGGGTGCCGAAGAGTTGGAAGGTTGTTTTCTTGCCCATGCCGATTTCGATGCCGGCGTTGGCAGATGTGGAAGCCCATCCCAGTAAGTTGGTCTTCAGAGCGACCTCCTGCGCTCGCGTCGTTGCCATTGAAAGGATCAGCAGCAGCAACATAGCTGATTTTATGAATGTTTGCTTCATCATATCTTTACTTTTATATTTGGTTTCGTTTATATTAAACTTAGCCTTCGTTTGTTAGTTGGTATCTATTTTCGGCTGCAAATTTAAGAGGAAATCCAATATGAAGCAAGAAAAAGTTTCAAAAAGGTTACATTTCTATGTGCAAACGTTTGCACGTTTTATGCAACCTGTTTGCGTACACACATCATAAAGCACATGATTATCGGCGTCTGCTTGCCGTCATTGGGAATCAATGAATCTCCTATTAATATTAATGGATATCAGTCTCTTCCGCTGCAGATGCTTTGTTTTCCTTGGGTTGTGGATTGGGTACGAAGCCAAGGATGGCAACCAGACAACTCATCAAAGGACTGATGATATTGAAGAAGCAGAAGGGGAGATAGACAAGTGTCGGGATACCAAGAACCGTACTCTGCGTCATACCGCAGGCTGTCCATGGAACCAATACGCTCGTTACGGTAGCGCTATCCTCTGTACTTCGGCTCAAGAGTTCCGGCCGATAGCCTCGTTCGGCATATTCATCCTTATAGATGGATGCATTCATAATAATGCTCAGGAACTGGTCACCCATAACGAGATTGAGCAAGACGCCTGATGTCACGGTGCTGCAGACAAGTGATACGGTGCTGTGGATGCTTTTCAGGAGCATGTGGGTAATGGCGTGGAGCATGCCGCTGGCTACCATACATGAACCGAAACACATGGCACAGAGGATGAGCCAGATGGTATTGAGCATGCCAGCCATGCCTCGGGTGGCTACGAGATCATTGATGTTAGCCATACCGCAATCTACCTGGGTATGGGTATAGCAGGTGGTCATGATTCCTTCAAAGAGGCTTTTGGCAGAGATGCAGTCTTCACCTGCTATCCCTACAAGTACTTCCGGCTGGAGAATGAGGGCACAGATGCATGCTGAAAGGGCTGAAAGAAGAAGTGTGATGAGAGATGGAGTCTTGCGGTAGATGAGCCATCCTGTAAAAGCCGGAACCAGCATCGTAAGCAAGGAGATATTGAAACCATGACTCAGACCGGTGAGATACTGGCTGATATCCACTGGCTTGGAATCATAACAGAGTCCGATGATGAGATAGAGTACCAGCGAGAGCAAGATGCTTGGTATGGTAGTATAGAGCATATAGCGGATATGTGAGAAGAGATCCGCTCCGGCTATACTCGAAGCAAGGACGGTGGTATCGCTCATTGGCGAGAGTTTATCCCCGAAATAGGCACCGGAGATAATAGCTCCAGCGGTGTAGGGGGCTGGTATTCCCAGGGCATCACCGATTCCCATCAGAGCAATACCGATGGTGGCAATAGTGGTCCATGAGGTTCCCGTCATCACAGAGATGATGCTGGAGATGATGCATGCGCAGGGAAGGAAAAAGGTTGGCGACATGATCTGTACACCATAATATATCAATGTGGGTACCACACCACTGATCATCCAGGTAGCTGACATCATTCCGATGAGCAGCAGGATCAGGATAGATACTCCGGCATCGCCCACGGTCTTTTTGATCATCTCTTCAAAGATATTCCATTTCATCCTATAGATGCCCATACCGAGTGCTACACAAACGGCTGTGGCTATCATGAGGGCCACCTGAGAGGCACCAGCCAGGGCATCATCAGGGAAGATTTTGACAACCAGGACGATGAGGGTGATAAGTACTGCCAGCGGTATGACAGAAATAAAAGGATGTGGTGCAACTGGCTGCAGAGACGAGCAGGATGCCTGATTCTCTGCAGCTTGAGATTTCTGTTTCTTTTCTTCTTGTTCCATTTGTTAATATTCTCTTATCATTTTAGTTTTTCATTTACTTTGCATTTTCATCCGTTTCTTCAACGCTTTTCTTCTGTGTATTCGGCAAGAATCCTGCTATGATGCCGAGCAATGGCAGGAAGGCACTCACCTGGAAGATAAACTCGATGCTCGTCTTGTCTGCTAACCAGCCGAAGAAAGCAGAGCCCAAACCTCCCAAACCAAACATCAGTCCGAAGAAAATGCCGGCTATCAGTCCTACTTTATCTGGCATCAGGTCGGTGGCATATACCACGATGGAAGAGAAAGCCGAGGCAATGATCAATCCTGACAGGAAGGTAAAGATGATGGTCCACGTGAAGTTGACGAAAGGCATGGCGATGGCGAAAGGTGCTGCTCCCAGAATGGAAAACCAGATGACATACTTTCTGCCGAACTTGTCGCCCAGCATTCCTCCTGCCACAGTTCCTATGGCAAAGGCTGCAAGGAACACGAAGAGACACAGCTGTGAAGTCTGTACCGAGACACCGAACTTATCCATCAGGAAGAAGGTGAAGTAGCTCGTGATGCATGCCGTATAGAAATACTTGGAGAACACGAGCATGATGAGGATAAACAGTGCCCAATACTTCACCCTTTTAGAAATATGGGTATTGAGAAGCGGTTGTTTCTGAGGATGGTTCACCACGTAAGCCAGTCGTGCCTTGTACCAGACTCCCAATCTTACCATGATGATGGCAGCGAGGAGGGCTGCAAGGGCAAACCAGGAGATGGCATGCTGTCCGAAAGGCAGGATGATGATGGCAGCCAGCAGCGGACCTACTGCCGATCCGCCATTGCCGCCCACCTGAAAGATAGATTGTGCCAGACTCTTCTTGCCTCCCGATGCCATCTGTGCCACTCTTGAAGCTGTGGGATGAAACACGGATGAGCCCAGACCTACGACGCTCACAGCCAGGAGAATCAGAAAATAATTCTCGGCAAAAGCCAGCAGGAGCAAGCCCACCAAGGTGAAACACATGCCGAGGGAAAGAGCATAGGGACGGGGATGCTTGTCAGCATAAAGCCCCGTAAAAGGTTGCAGGATGGACGACGTCATCTGGAAGACCAGCGTGATGATACCTATCTGTGCAAACGAGAAGTCGAACTTATCCTTCACAATCGGATAGATGGAAGGGATAATCGACTGAATCATATCATTCAAGAAATGGGAAATACTACAGATGATGAGCATGGAATATACCGTACCCTCTACCATCTTAGGATTTCCCTTGATTTTACTACCTATTGACTTGATGTTCATTGTATTAATTTAAATTATTATTTTTCATACAGTTCTATCGGCAAACCATCTGGGTCACTGAAGAATACAAATCGCTTGCCAGTATATTCATCTGTACGGATGGGTTCATGAGCGATACCTTTACTGTCAAGTTCATCAATTGTATCCGAAAGATCATCCACCTCAAAAGCAAGATGGCGCAGACCGGCAGCTTCCGGATAGGAAGGACGTGCAGGTGGATTAGGGAAGGAGAAGAGCTCTATGACATACGAGTCATCAAGCCAGCAGTCTGCCTTCCAGGAGTCACGTCCTTCACGATAATTTTCACTTACTATCTTCATTCCGAGCACATCTGTATAGAAATGCTTGGATTTCTCATAGTCGGAGCAAATCACGGCTACATGATGGATTTTGTTAAGTTTCATTGGATATTATTATATTGTTAATCAATGATTTATCAACTACTCATGTCTTGATAGTCCGGGAATGATTACCCTTCATGGAGCTCATTCTGATTTACGATTGAATCTTTGAATTCTTTCTTTGACTATTCGCAAATAGGTACGTTTCATCTTTTCAGTCAAAAAAAGGATAGCTTTTCTCATATCCTACTATATTTAAATGGTTTGACGAATCTCATATTTAACCTCCATGCCAAGGATATCCATGATTTTTTCAACCGTCGATAGGGATGGGTTGCCTTTACCGCTCTCTATTTGCTTGATGGTAGAAATGGCTACCTCAGACATGTCAGCAAGGTCTTGCTGGGTTATTCCCAAGGCCTTACGCTGCAATTTCATTACTTCTTGAATTTTCATACCAAGTAGTGTATTATATTGTACTTTTCGTGCAAAGGTAACAATAATTTCTAGATTATGCAAGAAAAGGTCCAATATAATATTCTTTTTATAAAAAATTATTATTTCATGGAATTTTTCTTGATTATTTGCCATTGTTAAGCATTTTTTCTTAACTTTGCATGCACAATTCATTATAGAAATCATGACTATAGAAGAAGCTATCAAACAAAGACATAGTGTACGAAAGTACATACACAAACCTCTTTCAACTGAGGTAGTTAGAGCACTTGAAGAAAAAATCATGTTTGATAAGGCAGACAGGAAGCTTATGGTAAATAGAATGTTTGCAGTACACCCTATTGAGAGGAATCACCATATAACTTTAGCTATTAGTTTTTTTAATGATAAAGCATTTAAATTGTATTGCAAGGATTATTATCTTAAATATCCGTAAAAAAATTACGGCGTATTGATATTTTGTATATCTTTGCAACTGCTTAGCTGCACTTGACATTATAATAAAAGATGGTTTGCATTGTTTAAGTGTGTATTAGCTTTGCACCAACAAAATTGTTATCAATTAAAAATAAAGTATTTATAAGCATGCTAGTAAAATTTGCCGTAACGAACTATAGAGGATTTGCCAATCGTATAGAATGGGATTTGTCGAAACCAAGTAACTATTCGTTCAATACTTTTGCCATTAAAGATGGTATCATCAAGAATGGCATCGTATATGGACCTAATGGTTCTGGCAAGTCGAACTTTGCAATGGCCATCTTCGACATTACCAATCATCTTTCACAGAAGTGGAAGAAGGTGAACTATTATGATAACTTTACATATACGGGAAAGTTGAACTTCCCCGTAAAATTTGAATATACATTCAAGTTTAGAGATGATACGTTACTGTATACATATAGCAAATCACCTGATGGAAAACTGGAGGAAGAAGAACTTGTTGTGAATAACAAGCTTATTTTCTGCAACAAGAATTCTGTCTTGACATTGGATGATGTTGAGTTCCCGATGGATTCTGCGGTGAAGGCAAACCTTGCCAATAACGCCAATAATGTATCCATCGTAAACTTTCTGCTTACTTCCTATCCTCTTGCCAAGGAACATTATCTTCTGAAACTGCAGCAATTCGTAAACTCAATGTTATGGTTCAGAAGTGTTGAAAAAAATGAGTTTATGGGGTTGGCTACTGCTCCGGCAAATCTCGATGAGTATATCATCAAGAATAAGCTGACTCGGGACTTTGAGGAATTCATCCATCGGGTAAGCGGACAAAGTTTTGAGTTTCAGGAGCCAAAGGATGATGATAAAGAGTTGTATTGCGTATTTGGATTAGGTCGCATTCCATTCGATAAGATTGCATCAACGGGTACTCAATCTCTGATGCTGCTATATTACTGGCTGAAACAGATGACAAAAGCATCGTTCGTTTTCATAGATGAATTTGATGCATTCTATCATTTCAGACTCTCTTATGAGGTTTGCAAAACCCTCTTTTCCCTTCCATGTCAGGCTTTTACGTCATCACACAACACCTATCTGATGACCAACGACTTGCTTCGCCCAGATTGCAATTTCATCTTGCAAGACAACAAAATCAAGCCGTTGAGCGACTGCACTCAAAAAGAGTTGAGATTCGGGCATAATATAGAAAAAATGTTTAGAGGTAACGCATTCGAAGTATGATACTATTCGTTTTTGAAGGAGTAAAACGGGAGCCGGATTTGTTCCGCACCATCCAGCGATTATACTTTGCAAATAGAGATGAGCAGATAGTATGTTCCTATAACAACAACATCTATCAGCTATACAAAGATTTGCAGGAGTATGATGGCGATGGAGATATTGTGTCTTTGCTGATGGAGAAATTTGCTGGTCAAGCAGACAATCCGCTCAAGGATATTGATGCATCTGCTGACATTTCTGAAATCTATCTGTTCTTCGACTATGACTTTCATAACCGGAATTTATCTCTCGAAGAAATCAACAGGCAGGTAAAGGAAATGCTTGAAACATTCAACAACGAAACGGAGTTTGGTAGGCTATATATTGACTATCCGATGGTTGAGTCTATACGATATACTAAGCAGTTGCCCGATGCAAACTATTGGACGTATTCTGTAACACGTTCTGAGTGTGGTAAGTTTAAAGGTGTATCTGCAGATTTTTCTGCGTATGACAGTTTCGATTTCATCCTACTGAAAGATCATCGAGAGCCAACAGAAGTAGAGATGGAGGAAGTTAAGCAAAATTGGGAATATTTAAAGGAAATGAATGTGGGAAAAGCGAACTATCTATGTAAGGGGAAGAATACGATGCCTGCATCTAAAGAAGACATACTTCAAGACAAAATATTCAACTCACAAGTAGAACAGTATGTGAATACCGAAGATTGCAAAGTAGCTGTACTCAATGCTTTCCCAATTTTTCTGTTTGACTATTTCAAATAATATTTTAAGAGAAGGTTATCATACGAGGACATTCTATTAAGCAACAAATTTGGACTATCTAAAATTATAGCTGTCTTGCGAATTGATAAATTCGTTTAAAAAAAAGGGCTAGCCCCATAATCAGGACTAGCCCCCAGTTTTAATTATTTTCTCGATGCAATGAATGTATCTTGAAAGCTGCATAGCACTTCAAGAAAGATTACTTAACCTCAATGTGTTTAACATCGTCTTTCTTCTCCTCCTTGGCAATCTTAGGAATCTCAATCTTCAAGACACCGTCACTGACCTCAGCGGAAATCTTCTCCTGATCAGCATCCTCTGGCAAAGCATAACTCTGAGAGTAGCTGCTGTAAGAGAACTCACGACGCAAGTAATGCTCTTCCTTCTCTTCCTTCTTCTCATCCTTGTTCTCGATGGATACATTCAGATAACCATCCTTATCGATGTTCATCTTGACCATATCTTTCTTCAAACCAGGAGCTGCAACCTCCATCGTGTAAGCTGTAGCACTTTCCTTGACGTTGACTGCAGGAGCTGTTGCGTTCATGTGTGGCATCAAGCCTGTATCAAAGAAGTTGTCATTAAACCAACTGTTCAACCAATTTGAAACACTGTTATTTCTACGAGCTAACAACATCATGTAAAACCTCCTAATTCTATTTTACTCGTCCTCTCTTCGCCTTCCGGCTCAGTCGGGATTTCTCATTGTTTTTAATTTATCCTTATAACGATTGCTTCGGCTTACGAGGCTCAAGGATTTCTAGAAACCCTCAACTGTCATTACTTAGGGTTCTTGTCGTTCCCCTTGCCCTTTCGGCTTCGGCTTTCATCCTGGGTAAGAGCAAGTTATGTGCCAGTCTCGGTTTGTATATCTAGAGTGAGCCATTTTTGACAGGATTGGCATCAAAGGATAATTAATTTAAACTTTGCTGCCAAATTTATCCATTTTCATCCGTTTATTCTCTGCTCTCCTATCCGTTTTCTAAGGGTGATTATGATAAATAGGCGGTACGTATATATAAATATTTATACTTCGGAAATATGCGGGTGTCAAATATTGTTTCTTAATTATCGCAATTTCCGTATTTTCAATCTAGAAGGTCATGATGATAAAAATCTTTTGGTTTGATAGCGTATTACTTGCTCTCTGCAAGACGAATCACCTATAGTTGTACGACCGTAAGGCTACAGTTGTACGACTATATAGGCTATAGTTGTACAACTCTGGAGTTATAGTCGTACAACTATAGGGGTTATAGTTGTACGACTACAGAATTCCGGATTTCCGAAGAAATTAGTGAAATTTATAACACGTTGAATATCTGACGATTACGAATTTCGCCATATTTCCAATATTCTTCAAGAAATATTTTCCGAGCGGAAATTCGTGATTTTCAGAGGATTTAAATCATGATTTTGTAAAAAAAATTAAGCCTGGTCAACTGACGGAACATGACATCTGTATAATGACCACTTATACCTGAAATAGGGCTATTTTTGATTAATTAATAGTTATTTTACTCACATTTTAGCAAATATCATTACCTTTGCAATCTGTATGGTTATATCATCGACTCACAGACGGGTAAACTGACAGAAAAACAGAATAAAGAAATTAGTTTAAATTAAAACACGTAATATTAAGAATATGATTTCATTTGAAAGTGATTACAACAATGGTATGCTGCCAGAGATTCTAGAAGCTCTTGGCAAGACAAACGGTGATAAAACATCTGGTTATGGTTTTGATCCATACTCAGAATCTGCAAAAGAGAAAATCCGCAAGGCTGTGGACAATGAGAATGCAGAAGTGTTCTTCCTGACAGGCGGTACGCAGACCAACACCACGGTCATTGATTCCGTCCTCATGGGATGCGAAGGAGTAATCTGTGTGGAAACCGGTCATATCGAGGTACATGAATCAGGAGCAGTAGAAGCTTTCGGGCATAAGGTCATTACTCTGCCAGGAAAAAACAGCAAGCTGACAACCGGTATCCTGTCAGCCTATATGGATACCTTCCTAGCCGACGAATCGCATCCTCACATGGTACAGCCAGGCATGGTTTATATCTCGATGCCGACAGAATTCGGAATGGTCTACACCAGAGAAGAACTGGCTGCGCTGTATGCAACCTGCCAGAAATATGACCTCCGTCTCTTCATCGATGGTGCACGACTGGGATACGGTCTGGTTTCAGCGGCATGCGACTATGACTTGCCATTCCTTACAAAACATTGTGATGTATTCTATATCGGTGGAACCAAGGTGGGTGCCATGATGGGAGAAGCTGTGGTATTCTCGGGCATGAAGGCACCGAAATACTTCTTCACCAACGTGAAGCGTCATGGAGCCTTGCTTGCCAAGGGCAGAATGCTCGGCATCCAGTTTGACACACTGTTTACGGATGAGCTCTATTTCAAGATATCGCGCCATGCCATCGCTATGGCTACCCGCATCCGCAGCATCTTCGAAAAGCATGGTATCACCATTGCCTACGATTCTCCAACCAATCAGCAGTTTGTAGTACTCTCACCTGCCCTCTACGAAGCCCTTTCCCAAAAAGTAGCATTCGAGATATGGGAAAGAAAGAGCGAACATGAAATCATCTGCCGATTCGTGACAAGCTGGGCAACAAAGGAGGAAGAACTCGACGAGCTAGACCATATTCTTCAAGCTTACGCTTAAGAAGGCTAAGGATGGTTCTCCTCCAGAATCATCCTTAGCAATTCTTCATTTGCCTCGTTGTTAATCTCTGCATCCTCCAACTCGGAGAAATAGTCAAGCGTTGCTGAACATTCGCCTGTGATATCTATCCCTATCACTTTCTCATGGGCATAGATGATGCGAAGCACGGCTTGGAGCTGCATAAGTGTCATATCTCCATTGCTCCAGTCGGTGATGGCATCCTGCTTTCTCAATACATCCTTGTCGATGGATATGTAAACCGGCTCATGTATAAGTTTACCAGCCTTCGACGGCCAAGCCTGGTGATGGTCTATCTCTGCCTGACTGTAGAACAACACCCTCTCTCTTAAGTGAACAGGCACCTGGGCTATCAACTCGTCCGATGCCCCCACAATGATAATGTGTTTGACAAACGGGTTCTTCTCCAAAACATCTCTCACCCAACCACCACATGACACAACACCCTCCCATTCCGGTTGCTGCATATCCGGATGATGGTCGAAAACAATGAGCGAGAAAGGTTCATGAATTCTTGACACCCAATATTCCGTAAGATAATGGAAATCTCCGGAATCTATGAAATGAACGGCTTTGGCAGGAAAAGGAGCCAATCGGCGGTGCAGTTCCTCCCTACCCTCTTCGTCACAATAGCAGTCTACCCCTTTCATGTCCCGGCAATCTACGTGGATAATATTTTTATTTGAGGCAAATGCCTCCAATTCGTATACGCCGGTAAAGTTAAGGAGAATGATAGGTATTTTCTTTTTCATATTGAATCAATTTTCTAAATGCTGATTGCAAAAATACCTAATATTCATAAATACTTGATGAATTATACATTATATTATTGTTAAAATTAGATTTTTTTATACTTCTACACAAATTTACCAAAATCATATTAAAACAATTTAATTTTCAACAAAAACATAGTAAATTCGTATTTTTATCTATATCTTTGCAGAAAATTGAAACATATAGTAATGGTATTTAAAAATGCACTTATATTGGATAAACATAGATGTAATGTTCCCCATTACATCCTCAACTGTAGTCTTCGGAAATAATATCTATCTTGCTTGAGATAACATATTATTAACGAATTTAAAATTACATGGGTTTAATCATTTTATATTTTTTAGGTGCTCTGTCACTATCCTTTTTGTGCTCCGTCCTGGAGGCGGTATTACTTTCTACTCCGATGTCGTTTATCTCGATGAAGGAGAATCAAGGCAGCAAGACTGCCTCACTGATGAAACAGTATAAGAACAACGTAGACCGTCCGGTGGGTGCCATTCTTTCACTCAACACCATCGCCCACACCATCGGTTCTGCCGGTGTAGGAGCCGAGTCTATGAAACTCTTTGGCGAAGAATACTTCGGTATCATTTCCGCCATTCTCACTCTGTTGATTCTGGTACTTTCAGAAATCATCCCGAAAACCATCGGAGCTTCATATTGGCGCTCTCTTGCCATGACATCTACCAAGATCATCCGTGTGCTCATCTTTATCACCTATCCTTTGGTACTGCTTTCGGAACTTATCACTAAGGTATTTACTCCGAAGAACCACCAGGCTTCCGTGAGTCGCGAAGAGGTATCGGCCATGGTAGACGTAGGTACTACAGAAGGCATCTTCCGCGAATCGGAAAGCAAGATCATCAAAAGCTGCATTCGCCTAGCAGGAGTAAAGGCAAAGGAGGTGATGACTCCATCCATCGTAGTAGAATCAGCCAACATGAATCTGACTACCAAGGAGTTTTACGAACAGAAAGAATGGAAATTCTCACGCATTCCCGTTTATGACAACAACAAAGATATCATTGTGGGATACGTATTGAAAGATATGGTTCTCAAATTGGTTTCAGACGATGAGTTCCAAACCAGATTATCCGAGCTGATGCGTCCGATTCTTTCCTTCAACGAGGATGAATCTCTATACCAGATATGGGAAAAGATGTTGGAAAAACGAGAGCACATCTCTATCATCGTAGATGAATACGGATGTCTGAGAGGAGTGGTTTCCATGGAAGACGTAATCGAAACGATGACTGGCGTAGAAATCGTGGATGAAGACGATGTGGCTGTAGACATGCAAGCCTTGGCTAAGGAAAAATCGCGTATGATGCACCAAGGTGTTGCTTCTGCCATTTCTGGCAGTAAAGCTTAATATTTACAGAACATTGCATTTTAACAAGAGAGGGTGGGTCATGGAGTTATGACCCACCCTCTCTTGTTTATCCCGGAAATATCGCCACCTTGATGACTCCATCCTTGCGGTTTTCAAAGACATCGTATGCCTCTTCTATTCTTGAAAGCGGGAAACGATGGGTAATCAGAGGAGTGGTATCTATCTTTCCCTGGGCTATCAAATCAAGGATTTCCTCACAGTCGCATCCATCCACACCTCCCGTCTTGAAGATAAGGTTCTTGCCATACATATCAGGAAGCGGAAGCATCTGCGGCTTGTCATACATCGCAACGATGGTGACGATGGCATTAGGACGGGCACATCTCCAGGCAAGCTGGAAGGTATCAGGTCCACCTGCAACCTCCATCACCACATCAGCTCCCCCATGCTGACTATGTTGTTTGACAAATGCCTCACAATCCTCCGGTTCAACAACCATCACCTGCGGATAATGCTTCTGGATAAACTCTCGCCTATCCTTTGATTTCTCACAGACGATGATGTTTCTCGGATTCTTGAGCAGAGTGCAAAGCAAACAGCAGACACCCGTAGGGCCAGCACCGATAATCAAGACAGTATCCTCCTCCGTAATTTCAGATATTCTCGTAGCCCAGAATCCAGTAGCAAGGATGTCGCCAACGAAGAGCGCCTGCTCATCGCTTACCGAATCAGGAATCTTGTTCAAGCCGGTTGTAGCATAAGGAACCCTCACATATTCCGTCTGCCCTCCATCGATTCTGCATCCCAGAGCCCATCCGCCATGTGGAGAAGTACAATTGTTCACGTATCCATGCTTGCAATAGAAGCATTCTCCACAGAAGGTCTCTACATTTACGGTTACTCTGTCTCCCGGCTTCACATGGGAAACCCTCTCCCCTACTTCCTCTACAATGCCTACCATTTCGTGGCCAACAGTAATCCCCGGTACTGCGCGAGGCACAGAACCATGCTTGATATGAAGATCACTGGTGCAGATACTGCTCAGCGTTACTCTTACGATGGCATCCTGCTCATCTATTATCGTAGGCTTCCCTTTTTCTGTGAAGCCAAACTTTCCTTGCTGGATATATGTAAATGCTTTCACCTTAATTATATATATAAGTATTATTATTCACGTTAAATCATGCTGCGAAGTTACAAAAAACATTTTAATCATACAAGAAAAAATACAGATTCTTTCTCACCTTTTGACCTGTAAACTATTAAAAAGTCTGTCTTTTTTACAAGTAAGACCATTTTTTGTGATTTTTCAGCAAACAAAACCATAAAATATACTCTGATGTTCAAATAGTTAGCCAAAAATTTGGAGAATAGAATATTTTTTCTTACCTTTGCAAATGAAAGATTTGAATTCAATTTTTTACAGAATATAGCATGTATCAAGATTTAGATTTTACTGATAACAATTACTATCAGGAAGATTATATAGATTCGCCGGTTGATGATTTCGACTGGATGCCTAATTTATTTGCCAAGCTCGCAAATCACCTGCGAACTTCAACTTCTGCTGATGTTATCAGACTGGGAACCATCGGCTGCATCAGAAACCATGAGCCGGGAGATGATTCACTTCTCCAATGGGAAGAAGTAGAAACAATGCGTCGCTATATAGATAGCGTAAACAGAGGCTTGGGTGCACCAGAAGATCCCACACTCCAGCAGTTGCTCCATTCTACAGAATGGACTAACTATGGTATTTTTACCATGAACTTTATCTCGGATAAGAACCTCGACTATAAAGGAATCTGTGAGGTTGAAAATACAAATCTCTCATACGCCAGCATGGCTTTTTTAATTGCTCTGGTAAAAGGGATGAGTATGATTAATCTCAAACATCCTTCAGCAAAGGGAGAAAACAATCATATTTTCACATACGTAATTCCAAGTCAATTCTCCACCTTCTCCTTTGCTTCATTCCTCAATGTGGCCAATGCACGTCTCGCTAACAAAGAAGATATTTCAGAACAGGAGATTGAAGAGTTGACCCAACTTGCTTTCAAGAGTCGCTACTGGAAACAAGAGACCTCACTCAAGAGTAAAGACAGCGAGTTGTTCATCTATGTCCTCAAGAACATCATTTCGGAAATTCTGGGACTGAAGCTTAACATCAATGCGGAATCCTTTGCCAAACAGGCAAAGAAGGAAGAGAAAAAGACTGCCACTCCAACTGTAGATAACCAAAAGAAGAAGGAAAAGAAAAAAGAAAAGACTATCCTGAAAGATAATTCCAAACCTTCTTTGGCATCTACGATGGTAAAAGTCTTAACAGAGGAGTCCCTCCCGCAAACCAAAGAGAGTCTTATTGATAAGACTATGCAACTCTATCCTACTCTCAAGATAAATTGTTTCAACACCACCCTATCAAGACTCCATAAAAATGAAGTTCTGAATTATTATAATGGTGGACTGATTGGAATAAAAGGCAAAAGATACGGAAGAGGCTACAAGATAGTTAGCCGTTTACATAAACATAAGGAAACAGATTAAGGCTAAATATTGTGCCAAGAAAATCCAAAGGCTAAAAGACCATTGGGTTTTCTGGGGGTGTAATTTAAACTGTGTCAAGGCTTGTTCTTAACTTTCATTCCCACTCCCTGCTGGGGGCA
>OCHG01000815.1_pt1 | contig 24988 bp, 18 predicted proteins | sample 1538801 | NCBI WGS metagenome assembly OCHG01 (sample SAMN04571727, study PRJEB22368) | human gut metagenome | biome: human gut; material: stool | host: Homo sapiens | place: Luxembourg | collected 2012-09-20 | reverse complement strand
AAAAAGCCCAGACCACCAAGCGGTCTGGGCTTAATAAACGATGGTGCTCCATGGCGGATTCGAACCGTCGACCTTGGGATTAGAAGTCCCCTGCTCTATCCAACTGAGCTAATGGAGCAAATAACCGCACGCCCAAGCAAGCACAAGCCTGTCAGGCGCAAGTAATTATAACCTAGTTGAACTGCTCGCGGTACGCCTTGCAGACCTCATCGACCGGGCCGTCCATGCGAAGGTCACCCTTCTCAATCCAAACGGCACGCTGGCAGATGCGCTCAACCTGCTCCATAGAGTGCGAAACGAACAGAACCGTCACGTCGCCGCTCTGGATAAAGTGCTGGATGCGGGCCTCACACTTTTGCTGGAAGAACACATCACCGACGGACAGCGTCTCGTCAACGATCAGAATATCGGGCTCGGTAATCGTCGCGATTGCAAAGGCGATACGCGCCACCATGCCCGAAGAGAAGTTCTTAAGCGGCATATCGACAAAGTTCTGCAGCTCAGCGAACTCGATAATGCCGTCAAAGTTGGCGTCGATGAACTCCTTGGTATAGCCGAGCAGGGCGCCGTTCAGATAGATGTTCTCGCGGGCGGTCAGCTCGGGGTCAAAGCCGGCGCCAAGCTCAATCAGCGGCGCGATGTTACCGTGCACCTTAACGCTGCCCTCGCTAGGCTCAAGAACGCCAGCGATAATCTTGAGCATCGTAGACTTGCCGGAGCCATTGGTGCCGACCAGACCCACAACCTCGCCGCGATGAATATCAAACGAGATGTGCTTGAGCGCCCTAAACTCCTCAAAGAACAGCTCGTGCTTGGCAAGCTTAATGAAGTACTCCTTGAGGTTGGTCAGCGACTCGGACGCCATGTTAAAGATCATGGTGACGTCGTCGACCTCGACAGCCAGAGGCTGCTCGCTGTAATCAACAACAGATTCAGTCATCACAGCACTCCTTAGATGTAGAGGATAAATTTGCGCTCGGACTTATGGAACACGGTATAGCCAATAATAAGCGCAAGAACCGCCCAAGCGACGCACATACCAAACGTCATAAGCGAGGGCGTAGTCTGGAACAGGAAGATATCGCGCATAAACTGCAGGTAGTTGAACATGGGGTTCGCATACATCAAGATACGCACGAGATGCGGCATTTGCGCAATATAGTCAGTCGTCCAGAAGATGGGCGTAATGTAAGTCCACGCCGTAATGACGACGCTCCACAGATGCATAACGTCGCGGAAGAAGACCGTAAGGGCAGAGAGCATCATGCCCAGGCCCATGCAGAAGCACATAAGCAGCAGCAGGCAAACCGGCAACAGAATCAGGTGCCAAGAAGGCATAACGCGGAACCACAGCATGACGATGGCGACGGCGACCAGCGAGAAGGCAAAGTTGACCAGCGAGAAGAGCACCTTCTGCACCGGGAAGACCCAGCGGTGCACCTTAACCTTCTTGAGCAGAGGGGCAGCGCCCACGATCGACGTCAGGGCCTGGTTCGTAGACTCGGACATGACGGCAAAGGTAATGTTACCCACGATCAAGTACAGCGGGTACATCTCGGGCGTCATTGAGCCATTGCGGCCCTGGCCAAAAATCGTCGAGAACACGATGGCCATGACGATCATCATCAGCAGCGGGTTGAGCACCGACCATGCGACGCCCAGAACGCTACGGCGATACTTGATCTTAAAATCCTTGGTAACCAGCTGACGAAGGATAAACGCGTCCTTCTCAAACTCGTTCTTAGCAAACGTCGCAGGCAGACTGCGAGCTTCTTGTTGCTTTGTCTGATCCGACACGGATGCAACTCCTTTACTCGTAATCGTTGACAAACGAACAGTATAGACCCGACGGCCATGCAAAAGATTCGCGCAGCAAAACTGGAGAACTAACCCACATCTTAGGATGCCATGACCAAACGGCTATACTTTCAAGGATTGAATGTATAAGGAGCATTGAGTGAATTCTGAATCCATCGCCGTCATCATCCCCTGCTACAACGAAGCGCTCACGATCGGCAAAGTCATCGACGACTTTCACCGCGAGCTTCCGCAAGCGACGGTCTATGTCTATGACAACAACTCGTCGGACGATACCTCACGCATCGCCACCGAGCACGGCGCCACGGTCCGCTTTGAGCCCCGTCAGGGAAAGGGCAACGTGTGCCGCCAGATGTTTCGCGACATCGACGCCGATTGCTACCTGATGGTCGACGGCGACGACACCTACCCCGCCGAGGCGGCCAAAGCCCTCTGCGAGCCTATCCTCAGCGGCACGGCCGACATGACCGTAGGCGATCGCCTTTCCAACGGCACCTATGCCGAGGAGAACAAGCGTGCCTTCCACGGCTTTGGCAACAATCTGGTCCGTGCCATGATCAAGTGGATCTATGGCTACAGCTTCGATGATGTCATGACCGGCTACCGTGCCATGAGCCGCCCGTTCGTTAAAACCTTCCCCGTGCTTTCCGAGGGCTTCCAGATCGAAACCGAGCTCTCAATCCACGCCGTCGACCACCGCTGGCGCATCAAAGATGTGCCCATCGAGTACCGCGACCGTCCGGAAGGCTCCGAGTCCAAGCTCAATACCGTGAGCGACGGCATTAAAGTCGTTGCGATGATCGGCACGCTGTTCAAGGACTACCGCCCGCTGAAGTTCTTCAGCCTCGTCGCGCTTCTGTTTGCGGTGATCGGCCTCGCCTTGGGCATGCCCATCGTTGTCGAGTATTTCCAGACCGGCCTCGTTCCGCGCTTCCCCACCGCCATGCTCGCCGCGTCGTTTATGTTCCTGTGCGGTCTGAGCCTTGCAACCGGATTCATCCTCGATTCCGTGGCAAAGGTCGAAAAAAAGCAGTGGGAGGTCAACGTGTACAGCAAATACACCTTTGGTGGCTATCGCAACGACAACACGAACGCGAGGTAGCATGTCATGCCGATCATTTCCATCGTCGTGCCGTGCTACAACGAGCAGGAATCGCTTCCCGTCTTCCTCAAGGAGCTCAATTGCGTTGTCCATACACGGCAGCGTCGGCGAGTTTTTGACCCGCTGTGCTGAGCCTATTTTTGCCGTCGACGCTCTGTCCTGACCACCGCACTGCTGAACTGTAATCCGGAGTGTCAGTCGATATTGACAGATAAGCGTAGACACAAAACCCTCTCAGCCATGAAGGTTGAAAGGGTTATATTTGTTATACGTTTTAAATCACTATTTTTGTTAAATCGCTAAAACACGGATAAATATTGAATGTTTCTTCTCCACATATAGCTGTGAACATCTCATGCTCATAACCAGTCGTTATGGAAGAATACTGTCGATACCTCAATTCGTGTTCATCATTTAGTTTATACGTCTCCGTATCATCTGGCTTTAGTATTCCAACAATTTTATCTGAGCCCATCTCTCTAAGCATGATTATCTGATATGGAGAATTGCAACAATCCAGAGATTGCTCATCTTTGTCAGTTCTATCCATTCTATCGCAGCTAAGCATTATCTGAAATTTGTCAGGTATGTTCGTCGGGTCTACCTCAACATAATGATAATGATTCTTTGGTGAGCGCATCGCATTGCAATCTTCTTCAGATTCAAACAATAAAAATGTCTTAGGATTATATGTTCTATGCGAAACATAATTATTATTATTTGTTGAGTAATACTGTTCTATAAAGGTTCTTGAATCTCCGAGTAAATCTTTGCAGTAATCCAAACTTTTTTTCAAGACATCAAGTGCATCTTCCTTAATGTGGAGACGGCCATCCTTAGTAAACGGAGGAATGCTCACATCTCCTGTGACGGATAGTATATCGATACGATTCGATACATAAATTTGATATCTATGTTTCAATGTATTATTAAAGTCTGCAATATAAAGATATTGGTCTTCATTTGGTATAGAAGATACTTTTCTAACAAACGCACCTGCATATTCCGGATAAGAAAGTAATTTCTGCGAAATACTCACTAATGTTGCTCTTTTAATTGGAAGAGCATCTTCTCCCAGAAGAGATGAGTTCAGCCACTGTGCGTATGTATCAAAGAAGCTATGAAGCAGACCCATGATCTCCATCGTCAATTTATCCATAGCTGATGTGACGTTCATTTGAACACCAAAGTAATCAACAGCATTATCGTGAGCGATGTATTTCCCAACGCCAGTTGTAACGGCATCTGAATACACTTTATTAACTCTTTTCGTTTCTGTTTGCTGATATTTATTGATAATATTCTCTAACGCTTGAAAGCTGGACTCAGCAAAATACAGCTTATACTCACAAGATGTGTAAAACTGATAAGAATCAGCCACCTTTTTATCTTTTAATAGTTTATATAAAGAATCCTGCATATTTCTCGTCTCCTCTTTGCACCTTGAATATCAACTTCATCTGAACACCTCCCACATTCATCCGTACATGTACGGATGAATGTGGGAATCCGATACCCTGAGGGCCGGATCGGCAGGCCCCGGGAGTTCGGAGGGCGTCATGTCCGGAAAGAGCGGGAAGGGCGCCACGAAAGCGGTCTCGAAACATACCTATCGTACGAGAATACTTGCAGTTTATTACAAGCACCAGCCCCTAAACAAGAATTGGTTCATTGGTTTAAAATTCAGACAACCTTTGAACCAGTATCAGATACAGGAGAGCAACATGTTAAATAAAATCAAACAATTCCTGCCAGGCTCGTCGAGATCACTTCACTCAATGCACGAAGACCTTCACGCAATGCACGAAGACTTTCACGCAATGCACGAAGACGTTTTTAAGTTGTGCGAGGAGGTAAATCGCTTATACCAGCGAATAGAAATGGCCGAAAATGGCATAAACTATCAGTTTGATGCTAGGGTAATCCCAATGATTGAATCGCTTACGAGCGATGTTGATGCGCACGACGAACATATGAAGATGTTTGCCTGGGAGAACTACCGGCAACAAGGGGAAAGCGTTCAGGAAGCAAAAGAGCGGTTTTTTAGAACGCTTCCCAAAGCAACTGGGGGTTTAAGGCTTTTGCAGCTTGGATGCGGAAAGCTGCTTGGAGAATTCGATGCGTTATGCAAAGAACACAATATTAACTACTGGATCAACTTTGGAACCCTAATAGGGGCGATTAGGCATCAGGGTTTTATTCCCTGGGATGACGACACCGACCTTGGAATTATGCGCGACGATCTCGACAGGCTCCAAGAAATTGTAAAACATGACACCCGATATAAAATCACGCTTATTTATGACCGTTATGTCCATTGCCGCCAGGTTAGGTTTTTATACAACGATGAAAATATACCCTGCTTCTTAGATTTGTTTATTTACGATTGGGCGCCCTCAACCGATAACAAATATGCTGAACAGCAACGAGAGCTGCGTAAACAAATGATAAATGAAATGGATTCAAACGACGAGCTTTCTTTTTGGCAAAACGAACCCTGTTATTCGGGCATTAAAAACTCGCTAATCCAGGCTTATTACGACCGCTACATTGAATTATCTAAGGAAGCTGGCTTTATATGTGAAAAAGAGCAGGCCAAAGCAATAATGTGGTCCATTGACAATCTGGATGATGGCAAACAAAAACAATGGGTCTACCCCATCAACGACCTATTTCCAACAAAATCTATGCCTTTTGAAGGAAATGGACTTGAGGCACCGAATCGTCCCGAAACATTCCTGTGGAGTCGCTACGGGGATATCTATAAACTTCCAAACGACATCAATAGCCATTTTGAACATGTCGACCATAACAGCTTGGAAACAGGTCTTTCCAATCAAGCAATGAAATCGCTTCTTGAAAGCTAGAGTAACTATGGCCCGTGCATTCCCGACAAATGCACGGGCCTTTTTAATGAGCAAGTCTGCCCTTAACTTCAGTCGTAGAAATGCCGGGGGTGCGGTCCAAATAAACGACATCGCAGTATGGCCTAAGCGATTCAAAACGAGAATCCCCCGCCCAGTCTCCTCCCATACAAACGATGTCGGCGTGATACGTTTTGATATCGTTAGGCTTTTGATCCCATGAGTCTTCGGGAATGACAAGGTCAACATAACGTAAGGCCTCAAGCATCTCACGCCGCACATCATAGGAATAAAAACTTCTTTTGCCCTTTAAAGCATTAAACTCATCGGTCGATAGGCCAACAATCAAGTAATCGCCAAGCTTAGAAGCCTGTTGAAGAAGACGTACATGACCATAATGAAGTAAATCAAACGTGCCGTACGTAAGCACCCGTTTTAACGAATGACGTTTTTCTTCACACGGCAATCCAGCCTCAAGCAAATCTGAATTGGCTTCAATTTGAACAGAAGAAAGTGTACCCATTACATAACTCCAAAAGAAAAGCCGTCAAAGCGACGGCTCGTAAAATCAAAGGATACCCACGGCGGATTCGAGCCTTCACCCCTGGAAATAAAAATCTTCGACTCTATGCAACTGAGCCAATGGAGCATAACGCCGCGTGTCCAAACGCATACAAGTTCGCACGGCACAAGGATTATAACCTAGTTGAACTGCTCGCGGTATGCCTTGCAGGCCTCATCGACCGGGCCGCCCATACGAAGGTCACCGAAAGACACGCCTATCATTCGTTTAAGAAATCTAAATCGCATTAACAAAAGGCGTTCTCCCTGTCTTATTAACTCGGAGAGAACGCATATAAGTGCAGCCTGAACAGCGGTAGAATACGCGAGCCTGCTCACACTCCTGCTTGCGCCTCCAAGATACATTACACGGCTATTTCAATGTGTCCTTAGCCATAAAGCGCGCATACTCACCTTCGAACTTCATGCACTCACGAACACAGAAAGCATCGTCAATTGCATAAGCATCGTCGAGAGTAGCATCTTTCTTGCTATGCGGAATACCAAAGAAAGCTCGAACACTGGATGCAATGTCCGCGCGAACACATCCCAGCGCAGCTCGACGACCATACTGCGCTGCTGTATATGAGTAAAAGGATCGACGAGAAAACAACGTGCACGGATCGCTCCCTTCCATAACGGCTTGCGACCAAATTCCGCTAGGGCATCCAGAAAGCTCGGAAAACGATCCAAATTCTAAAAAGTACCGAAGAAGAATCGCCCGATATCGATCGCAGAGAGAACAAAGGTCGGAAGTCATCTTAATTTCAAAGAGGTCAGGGACGATGAAGTCGGATACAAACCGCGCCATCTTCATTGCGCTATCCCCTTCCATTCGACCCTGCAATTCCCACTCATCCAAAATGGCAGATGCAACGGAAAGATGGTGTCCAATTCGAGCCGGGTAGTTCTCCGCCAACATAGCCATCGCAGAATCTTTTCGTGAAACACGATAACGGTAAAGCCGAGCAGAGGAAAACATTACGCCAGAGGCTCGTGAAACAGTGGCGAACGAGAACACTTGGTCCTCGCCCAAGGGAAGTCCCTCTGGAAAATGAACCCCAGCATTCTTGATAAACGAAGCCCGATACGCGCCATTCCAGGGAAACGGCCTGCACGGCTCATCAAACATGAGCGAATCCGAATACGAACGAAACACTCGATCCGGCAGGCGAAGCGTATAGGACATCCATTCATTTGGAAAAGGCACCGGGAATGGATCTGCGGAAAACTTCACAATATCAATCGTCTTATTGCGAAACAGTCGAACGATCGTCTCACAATGCAGCGGACTCACTCGATCATCAGCATCAACAAAACAGAGGTAATCGCCACACGCCGCATCAAGTCCAACGTTGCGCGCATGGCTGACCCCGTGATTCGGTGTGGTAATGACGCGAAACCGAGAATCAACCCGAGCATAGCGCTCGAGCAGCTCGCCCGATTCGTCCGTCGAGCCATCATTTACGCAAATGACTTCAAAGTCCTCAAAAGACTGTTCACGAATTGAATTGAGACACTGGGGTAGATAGTGGGCGACGTTATAGACCGGAACTACGATTGAGACAGCAGGCATCCAGACTCCTAGTGAACAAACTTGTCACGAAATACCCTCAAGACATACTTCATTCCGCCCGCCTTGAAGTAGTTGATCAATGTTCCAATCTTTCCAGTATCATCGCAAGCAAACTTAACACCAAAATAATGAGAATCGAATGCGATATCATGCGCATCTTGGTATTCCTCTTTATTGAAAGCATAACGAGCACCCTCCCCCTCATCTAGTGCTATGACAGAGTCCATCTTAAACTCATTACGGAACTCCTCCGAATAACGTGCAAGGAACTCAAGCTTTAGAGGATTTGCAAGCCTATGCAGATTCCACTGATAGTTATAGAACTTCATTTTTGCGCGAATCATATTGAGCTCAGGCTTCAAATCAGGACGATCCTCGGTAAGGAAACGCTCAATCTCAGCATGCTCGTCACAAACGCAGAATACCTTACCCGGATTGTTGACGGACGACTTCTCATTGTCCTGTCGATAGTGAACGAAAGCGCGGGACGAGCAGGCAAATCGCTCGGCTTGGGAAAACGCTTTAAAAGAAAAACTCGTATCCTGGAACGAAGCGCCCGGAGTGGGAAGGAAACGGATATTGTTCTCGTTCAAAAAATCTCGGCGATACAAAGCAGACCAAATGGACGCCTTTGCCCAAAAAATCTCAGGGGTATCAACAGCACGATGAACACCCATGAGCTCCATCTCGGGGCTCACGGCCGTAAAGAACCAATTATGACGATAAAGAAGCTCTTTTCCTGGATTGGACCAATAGAGCCAGAAATTGCACTTCAGTAAATCAAGCTCCTCGGATTCGCACCTGTCAACCATGTATTCAAGCGCATCAAGCTCCATGAAGTCATCGGACTCAAGAATCGCAATGTACTTACCCGAGGCCGCCTCGATTCCCTTATTCATAGAGTCACCGTAGCCAGAGTTGGGCTTATCGATCACCTTGAAGCGATCATCGGCAGCAACATACTCATTGATGATCGCGAGCGAACTATCCGTCGAACCATCGTTGATGCAAATAACCTCAATATTCTGGAGGGTTTGGTCACGAGCAGAATCTAAACAATCACGAAGATATTTTTCCACATTGCAGATGGGGACAAGAAGAGAGACCAGCGGAGTTTCTGCCATAGAGATAATCCATCCTCCAAAAGTGTTTACAACATGCAAAGACGTAGCGAAAAGTACTGTCGCGGCGGTTATTGTGCTGCATGCACAATAACCTTCACTATCCTACTCGACAACAAATTCGAGACAAGACACCGAGGATATGCCACTAAACCATCATAGTGGACACGATGACCAAGCCGGAGGAAAACCTGTACAGCCCCGCCAGGGACCCGGGGAAGTACGTTCCCGAGCGCAGCTTCGGTATCCTGAGGCTAATGGTGCCCACGCTGGTGGTGAGCTTGCGCTCGCGGTAGCCGTTTCGCCGGTTGCCGGCCTCGCAGGCGTCGTCGGCCTGTGCATCCATGATCTCGTTGACCAACGATTCGGCCATCGTCCTAATGAGCTCGGACATGTTCGATGGCGTCGTGGCCGTGCACGAGCTTATCCAAAAGCCCGGTGTCGCAGATGTCGCCCACCACGAGCTCCATGCGGTCGGAGAGCAGTCCCGCGATGTTCTCGGGGTTGCCGGCGTAGGTCAGCTTGTCCAGGACGGTCACGTGCACCTCGGAGTGGTTGTTCACGACGTAGTGCACGAAGTTGCCACCGATGAAGCCGCAGCCGCCCGTGACGATGATGTTGGTGGGTACGAAGTTCTCGGACAACGTCGTACTCCCCTATCGCCCGAGCTTATCACGAGACTTAGACTTCCCTTGTTTGCGAAATGAAATCAGACAAGACATAGCATCTGAGCCACACCATAGAACACGGACGGACATGTACTCGCCAGATCGCCATAACGATCGGGAGACAACAAAATCCAAAACCCCAAAAGGATTGTCAGTCCGATAAGTGGAACCGCAATCCTAAAAATCACACCATTACCTTCCACAAAACCGGGGGCCTGAAGCAGCACTCCAAACACAAGCAAAATCAATAACCATGAGAAGTCACTGAAGTACCGCATTGTAATACTCGCAATCTGGAAATCCGCAAAAAGGATTACCGATGCGACAATGAGCGAAAAGATGATGGCAGCCTTCTGGCTCTGCTTACTCTTGGAGAACACGGACGGAATACAAGCAAGGCCCACGAGCAAAAACGGAGCGATAGCCAGCAACCCTCCAAGATAAGGCTCATAAAACCAATAGCCCTGGTAATCAACAGCCATGTCTACGCCGAAAACATACGGGTATCGCGCGCAAATATTCAAAGGCTGAACCAAATACTGGAACAAAGCGGGAAGGGACCGCGATAGGTCAATTCCTCGCGAAGTCATATCGCTACCAGTCAGGTTATATGCGGCACCAAAATCAAAGACCGATCCAAACCTCATGCCGTTATACAGCATGACTGGAATTGCAACGAGAATAAATGGCGCAATTACCGACACTGTGTTGATGGTCCCCTTTTTTGAGAAAAACAGACGTTCCCGAAATATCGCATTCCAAAAAATCGGGAAGGCAAGCAAAGAGACCAGCACGTATTGGGGCCGGCAGCCCAATGACAGGGCAATCAGAAATGAACCAAGCATGAGGTAACTCTTCCTGAAGCCCCCGTGGTCTCCATCCAAACGCTCCGCAGACACCCAACACGACAAGCCCAGGAACACAACAATTAAGCCAGATAAAATAGGGACAGAATAGAGCTGAGGGAGAAAAACAAGGTACAGAAGTCCGCTCGCAACAAAAAATGACACTGAAGAAAGCGCGAACAGACCAAGGGAGACATCTCGTCGATAGCGCTTTGCCAAGCAATACAGCAACGCATTAAAAGCGAAAATGAAGATCACTCCCAAAGCGAGAACGGCTTGATCCGTTCTAAGATCACAACCAGTTAACAACTTGAAGGGAACAAACGCAACCAATGCCGGAAGCGCACCAAAATACGAGTAGTAATGCCCGTTATAAAAAGCGTAATCAAGGTAGTAATACTCACCAGCCTGAGATAATTCCCGAGCTCGGGCTGAAGTATCGTACGGATTTTCCATATCAGAGAGAACGGCGGACACGGGAAGGTCTAAAGAAACCTTGCCCGACAAAAACGCATCCGCAAGATGATTGTACTGATTGAAGTCAACTGCAACCGGCCCGCTAATTGTTGGACCGTTAGCCGGATTGTCAACAACCCCAGACAATCGGCTGACAACAACAGATCCCGCCACCTCAACGGTCATTAACGCGACAATGCATCCGATAACAACAGGACGAATTGGAAACAATCTAGTCCTGTAAAGACTAGACGAGGGTCGGAAAGCAAGGAGCGCACAAACCGATAATGCAGCAATCCCAAATCGGATGAGCTCGAAGCAAAACGGCCTCATGACATTAATAGACGCGCCTCGGAAATCAAAGCTGAACCCCGATTCTTCTTGAATAAGCACCCGCATCTTATGTGAAGCCCCAGAAAGATGCAGGCGAACGTATTTCGAGCTTTCCATACCGCCGCAGTAATTGTAAGAAGGAAGTTCAAAGAAAGATGAGTTCGCTTCGTCAGTAGCAAGAACCTTTATTGCCAAATAAGGGCCAGTCGACGTTCTCCATGACGAAGATGTCCAGCCTGGAACAGCAATATCAAGGTAAAGATTCTCGACATGGCATCCATCGGCATCGAATTCAATATAGGCGGTTTCGGGATCTACGACCTTAATCGTCCTGTCATCCTGAATCTCCAGTCCAGGACCAAGGTTCCAATCCACTTCTTTCGCGTTCCCATATAGCAGAGATTCCCAGAACGGAAAGTTGAATACGAGAATCTCCAAAGCCATTGCAACCATAAGTGAAATAGCAACACAGCGAAGAATCTTCTGCAAAGCACTGGAACCATCGTGGCCAACAGGCTCAATGTTATTTCTTGCGCACTCTATAGGAGTCATCAAGTTCTCCAAACTAAACTATGCGGACTTCGCACGTCTGGCCGGATAAAACAAACCAGACAGGAAGGGCGGTAAACAATAAACCACGCCAGCGAACAACCCCGTACACGCAACTTGCATCAATACCACAAGAACCCATGCATGCGGAATCTGAGACATGGTCTCCCAAATCAGATCCCACCGAATCACATCTAACTCAACGAGATGCATGCAGAAAAAGGCAAGGGAGTTCTTTCCCACGAACTTCAACATGCTGGACAAGATGGGAATTTTGGAAATGCATACATCAGACAGCTTTAGGAGGCAGATGGAACCACACACTCCACCAATAACATCCATTGCCCCTGCAGCATACGTGTTGGAAACCATGTACAGAACACCATGGTATCTAGCGCAATACAGCCAAATACAGAAGGAAAAGTCCCATAGAATTGGAGACATGCCACCCCGCCTCAAAAGAGACGATTCCTTGATCTTGAACCCAATATATAAGAACAGAACGGCGCACATTGCGGGCTGAACAGCCAAGGGCAACCAGATAGAGTCCGCAGAACCAATGCCAACGATAAAGAGGGCGAGGCATACCAAGGCTGGATAGTCAGTCTTCAACGCCGCATTTAGCAACAACCGCGACCAGAATAACGCAAGTAGAAACCAAATAGCCCCAATCGCCATTACCCCTTCCGGCATAGAGTCAAGAACAGCCCCGGATCCGTATAAAGCCGCCACGGTCCAGGAGCGGACAGTTTCGACAACTAACCCACCGTCAAATATGGTTCTAAATACCATTAAAACAATCAGGATGAGGCTTGTCCCCAGATATGGAACCAGCAACCCACTCACACTCTTCCGAAGCAGGGCTCTCTCGTCTTCCTGCTGTTTAAAAAAATAGCCGCTCACAATAAAGAACAGTGGCATGTGAAAGGAGTAGCACGCTTTTACAATGCCTTGGGGCACACCGGCAAAACTGCAGTGCCCAACGACAACTGCAATCAAAGAGACCGCCTTCGCGATATCAAAAGAGGTAAGTCGTTTCGACATATCATTCACCAACGTTCTCGCTCAAACCGGGATCAACCATTCTAAAAACTAATTTCGCTTCCGCATCGGCGACTTCATCATCATGACCGCTCTTCCCAGAATTCGCCATCCCGAGAATCCAAGGCAGCGCCAACAACAACGGCGTAGAGTATACCGGGGTTGCCATGTAACGAGGTAACGCAATTGGACCTGCGAGCAGAGACAAATACACAGCAATAACCGGCGCAAAAGAGAGGAGGACCTCCAGAGGAGATCGCTCAGTCGTCATTCTTGCTCTAGACATGCAGTAGCAGAGCACGATTATTGGAATATACAAGGCATACGCAACCTTATGAAATAGCAGTGGAACCAGCTCGGCGATCTTGAGGTAAAAGCTATCAAAAATGTCGGAAATCCGAGCAACTACCGGAATACGGAACGAGCCGGCGAACAAAGAATCCATATCGCTCGCGGAAGCCGGACCGCCAGAATAAGACTGGATAGCCCCCACTAGCCCCGGATCCCCGGTAGCGGCCGACGCAAGGTTATCTCGATAGAAAATGAAGCTCTCATCACCCTCGGTAACCCCATCTGGATAGAACAGGGGAAGCATTGTTGCCAGAGCACCGTCGAGAAATGTCTTCGGATGCTTGAGCGCCGTCCTGAAATACCAACTTAGAAATTCAATCTTTGCCTCAGTGGTCGACGTGTCTTTCCAGTACATCTTCGTTGCATCAGCACGCGCAGGCTGATACACAGCCCCAAGCACTTCGGGTGAAGCATAAACACCTTCAAGAACCCGCCAGTCATCCTGCGTCACTTCGTCCGAATATCTAGATAAGTAATACCCCACCTGCTGCGATGGAATCGACATCATCTCAGCAGAGCTGCCTTTCACAACGCCCCAAGCAGGCAGTGCGATGTTAGTCCAAACAAAAAACAAGCACACCACGGACCCCATGAGCAGAAGAAGCCGAGCCTTATTAGCCCGACAGATAAGAATCAGGGGCACCAGAGAAAGCGCGAGCAAATATATTCCGGTCTTTTTCGTAAGCACAATAAGACCCAAGAGCAAAAACCCACCAGCAACCACACGAAAGTTCTTAAGCACTTCCCCCTTTGTGCGAACGGTCTCAAAGTAGAACAGAAGGAAAAGAACCCACACCGCTGCAAATAACGTGTCCTTCGCCATTGTTTGTGCAAACATTGGAAAAATCGGGAGAAGAGAGACGAGTGCAACAATACCCCTCCGCAAAACACTGGGAACTTCCAGCCATCTAAAGTAACAAAAACAAACAGCAAACGAAATCGCAGTGAGCACAGCCTGCGACACAGAATACGCCAAGAGCGAGAAGGCATGACTGCCAAAAACATCCCCGATAGACCAGAAGAGGCCAAACAAGACAGTGTCGAACCAAGGATGGTGATCGCTTGTCAAAGCGAGGCCCCGGGTCTGGAGGAGCTGCCAAAACGTATCCGGATCTATGTTTCCAGGAAAACGAATGAGCATGACCGGGAGCCAGCATGCCAGCACAATTAAAGAGTAACGAAGCAGGTTTGTTCTAAGTACACAGGAAAACGGAGAGCGACCGCGAACCTCGTCCTCATCCAGAGATTTTCCTGGGTGAGCGTCGACCCAAGTAAAGACGCAATCGATCAAGACATATAGAACAAGGACGAGCAGGGACGTCACGAGAATGCAAAAGACAATAGAGCCGACACCCTGAATCAAGGACTCATTTAAATATACGGAATGATAGACCTGAAGCCCGACAACAAAGCAAACTGCAATCAGAAACGCTGCAACCAACGCAGCAACATCGATTTCGCGAATGCGCTCCTTAAAAAACATAAGCCTCCACATGCATATAGAACTTCTTGATGTCAGACACAGTCGCATCCGACGATCAGCCCTTCCATTCATTATGACGAAGTCTCCAGAATTATAATCCAGCTCGGATTCGCATCATCATGGAACAAGACCGAGAGGCGTGACGTAATTACGCAGATAGCATGCAAGGCGAAATAACGGTATATTCTTAAGCAGGTTTGTTCCACTCTGAAAGGTACCTACTTGACTATCTCTATCGACGCATCACGCGTTGCCGTCATCATCCCCTGTTATAACGAAGCCGTCACTATCGCTAAGGTAGTAGCCGACTTCCGCTCCGCATTGCCAGGCGCACCCATCTACGTCTACGACAACAACTCAAGCGATGAAACCGCAAAACTTGCGAAGGAATCGGGCGCAATCGTTCGCCACGAACCCAGGCAAGGCAAGGGCAACGTCGTGCGGCAGATGTTCCGCGATATTGACGCAGATTGCTACCTCATGGTCGACGGGGATGACACCTATCCGGCGGAAGCTGCCGCAGCGCTCGCCGCCCCAATCCTCTCTGGTGAAGCGGATATGACCGTGGGCGATCGACTCTCTAACGGTACCTACGCAGAGCAGAACAAACGCGCCTTTCATGGCTTTGGTAACGACCTCGTCCGCACTATGATTCGCTGGATCTATGGCTATTCCTTCGACGATGTCATGACCGGCTACCGGGCCATGTCTCGCCCCTTCGTAAAGACTTTCCCAGTCCTCTCCGAAGGCTTTCAGATTGAGACGGAACTCTCCATTCATGCGGTCGATCGACGCTGGAGAATTGCCGACGTCCCCATCGATTATCGCGACCGCCCAGAAGGTTCGGAGTCCAAGCTCGATACCGTTGGAGATGGTGTAAAAGTTGTGTGTGCCATCGCCAGCCTGTTTAAGAACTATCGTCCTCTCAAGTTTTTCAGCCTTATTGCATTGGTACTCGCTCTCGTTGGCCTGATTCTCGGCCTTCCAGTCGTTGGAGAATTCCTCGCAACCGGTCTTGTTCCACGGCTCCCCACTGCAGTGCTTGCAGTGGCCTTCATGTTCCTGTGCGGACTCTCACTTGCTACCGGCCTCATTCTTGACAACGTCGCCAAAACTGAGCGCAAAGAATGGGAGCTTCAGGTCTACCGAGTATTCCAAGAGGCCAGGAAAAACTAACCATTCAATTAATAAGAAGAAAAGGGCTGAAACCAGATGGTTTCAGCCCTTTTGCATTAGCGTTCAAATAACAGGCTAGTTGCCCAAATACTGATTTGCCTTCGCGACCAGCCAGTTGACATCCGTTCCAGCAGGGCAACTAGTCGATGAATACCACTTGTGAATTCCGACATTATCACCCATCGTTAGATGTCTCCAACCCTTAGATCTTGCAAGCGCGGCCATATGCTGCGCACTCGTATCAAGGGTAGCGTACGAAGGCGGATTAGCCGTAGTACCCACATGCTCAATAGACACCGAACGCTTATTCCACTCCCAGTTGCCTACTGCCCAGGCCGTATCGTTAAGGCCAACATACTGGTGAATCTGCCCTGGCGCCACGCCATAATGCGCAGAGGCTTCGCGTGTTCCCCAAAATGTATTATCAATCTGGGAAAGCGATGTGCACTCCGAGATGTGAATCGCAATCACGCTCCAATCTTCGCCATAACGAGTTGAAGAATAGTGAGCGCAGCCCTTCCACTGCACGCCGCCAAGAGCCGGCGGAATATAAGTCGCTTTCTCAAACGCGAACCTCTGATCGGCAGAGCCATTGTCCTGACGCAGCGCAAGCGTACCGTTGGAGAAGCCTAGTACAAGTCCGCTTGACGCCTGAATCTTATAGCCCTCTCCCCAGTTGTAAACCAAATTCCATTTTTGAGCGTTGCCTTCGTTACGGGTCCAAATTTGGACACCATTACCAGCCGACTGATTGCCGCCCTTGATATCGAGAGGCTTGCAGGATTTAGCGCTAGATATCTCATATGTTCCATCGGAATTCTTGCGAACATCCCAAATCTGAGCCGCCGTTCCGTTCGAACCATAAAATAAAACTGACGTTCCGGTAGCCGTTGATCAACCAGACACATCGAATACCTGCGACCGGTTCGCCATAAGCTGGATGGTATATGACCCCTCAGAAAGAACCCCGACGCTCTTTACGTTAAATCGAACACCGGGCAGCTCCAACGAATTAACCACGCCCAATGTCGAGGAAGAGCCAGAAACACAGAGATACTGACCTGTAGCTGCATTTTGCAACGCAACCTTGCCGCCAGACAGCGCACTGTGCCACCGCTGAGAATCGGCGCCGCTTGATGTCTGCTGGACAAGTTTCCCGTCATCAGCAAGGGAGAGCACCTTCGCAGAGCCGATGCACTCAATCTCAAACGTGTTGTCCAACCCTGCCACTTTGCTTACATACCATTTTTGCGCAAGCGTATCGTTCGATGTATATAGCTGGACCGGAGCGCCGTCCTCCACGGATCCGCCAGCAACATCCAAGACTTTCGAGGCCGTGGCCGACTCAAAGGAAAAAGCACCTTCACTCAAAAACGCTGTAACCTGATGAAGCGTAAACTTTTGAGCAGCGCTTCCATTGGGGAGATATGCGTCCAAATTCGCCTGAGCGTTATCAGAAGCTCCAGCAACATCCAATACCAAACCGGTCGACTTGCTTACAAAGGAGAATGTGCCATCCCCATTATCCACTGCGGCAAAAAGCCTATTCGCATTAACAGTATCGCAAGCCCACTGTTGAACATTATTACCTGGAATAAGGCCGCCACCAGCAACATCAAGCGCATTCTGGGATTTGGCATTAAGAATCAGGTAGTAGCCATCGTGATATTCAAAGTAGAACAGCTGAGCAAGCGTACCGTTACTGCTGTAAAGCTGAGCATTTGCCCCGTTGGAGTTTGAGCCTCCGGCAATATCAATGACCTTACCGGAGGAACTACAAGCAGGACTCAGCGTGAAGTACCCTTCCGGAAGAATGTCCTCGCATTTGGCAACACGCGGAGACGTGCTTAACAATGCGAAGCGCGAATTACCATCATTTGAACTTAGCTCAACATTCACACCATTAGACGCATTTCCTCCCCTAGATCCAAGATAGAATCCGGGTCTAAGGGCGCTCTCGATAAGATATGATCCGTCAGACCGCTTGGTAACAATCCATTTTTGGGCATATGTGCCATTGGAGACATACTGAGCAATATTTGTTCCCGCAGAGGCATTTCCTCCCGCAACATCAATCACCTTATTGGAACCAACATTCGTAAACGTAACGTAGCCCTTATCGTCATGGGAAACGACCCAACGCTGAGCATTGCTCATATTCGACGTGTACAATTGGATGTTGGCACTGTTATCTTTTGACCCACCAGAAACATCCAGTACAAAGGAATAGTTCCTGCTCGAGCTGACGATATACTCGCCATCCAGCAAATCAGACATATGAGCCGCAGCGTCAGCATCCTGTTGGGAGCGCAAACATTTAAAGTCGGATGGCGCAAATGCAACTGATAGCTCGCGCGCATCGCCCCTGGAAACCGTTACAAGCTTGCCAGAATCACTTACACCCAAAACACAACCCGTTGCAGCGTTAACGATACGATACAGGCCGTTGCCCGCATCTTCGACAGCCCAATCATAAATCTGTGACGAGGGCGACAGGCTCCCTTGCTTAACCGCAGCCCCAGGAACAATATCCCCGTCCTGAGCATATAGGTAGCGGTAGGATTTCGCAGACTTTATCGTATAAAGACCTGATTCATCATCAAGTTCAAAGCCAAACGACTGCGCAATAGTACCATTGGCGCTATAAAGCTGAATGGCAGCCCCGCTATCCATGTTGCCGCCAGGCACATCAAATACGCGACCGTCGGAAGCCGTTACAACAGCAGACTGAGAATCGATTGATTGAACTATAGAAACTTCTCCGGCGGTATACAGCTTGAATCGCTGCGCGGCAGTGCCGTTGTCGTCATAAACCTGGACATTCGCACTATTTGCAGCGGTGCCACCGGCGAGGTCTAAGACAAAGCCTGTCCTAACCGCAGAGCAGATTTTGACAGAGTCATCACCGCAATCGACAAGAATCCACTTCTGAGCCCAAGAACCATTGGACGCGTACTGCTGAACATTGGCACCTGCTTGTTTGCTGCCGGCAGAAACATCTAAGACTTTTCCCGACTTCACATTCGTAATGGTCACATAACCATTCTTGTCATAGGAAAACGTCCAACGCTGAGCCTTAGTTGCGTTAGATGCATATAGCTGAAGATTGGCACCGGAATTTATAGATCCGCCAGCAATATCGAATACCTGACGCTCAGAGACAGAGCCGATGGCATATTCAACGCCCTCTTTTACAAGACCCTTGCCCGAAGCAGCGAGATCATTGAGCTCCTGGCGAACAGTGCGCGGGGGCGCAAGCGTCCATTTCTGTGCATCAGATCCGTTGTACGTATAAATCTGAAGCGCGGACCCACTCACGCCATTGCCACCTGGAACGTCAACGGCTTTACCGGATTTTGAATTAATGAAAGAGTACTCACCATTGCCGTGATCAATAACAGACCAATGCTGTGCGCACGTGCCGTTGGATGCGTACTGAGAAATCGCTCCCCCATTGGAGACGGAGCCGCCCTGTGCCTCGAAGGGCTTACCGGAGTTAACGTTTACGATTTCGTACAGGCCATTACCGACCTGCTTAAAAGAAAACATCTGAGCCTGGCTATTGTTTGCGTTATAAATCTGGAGACGCGCCAGGTTGTCAGAAGAGCCACCGCAAATATCCATGACAAGCTGCAGGTTAAGCGCGCTCTTTATAGCGAAGGCCGTGTCGGTTTTAACGGTTGAAGCAACCGCAAAGGTAAAGCGCTGCGCATTCGATTTATTTGGGGCCCAGATGCGAACCGAAGTTCCATCCGCGGTACTCCCACCATTAAGATCGAGCACCCAGTTACCCAAAGCAGACTGAATGTAGAATCCATTATCGGCAGCACGGATATGCCAAAGCTGGTGCCCGTCCTGAGCATAAGCGGCCTGAGTGACCGAAGATCCGCTTTGCGCATTATCTCCCGCAACCGAAAGATATAACCCAGTTGACTCACTCTTAATTCGATATGCCCCAGAGCCGTCCGACTCAAGATAAAAACGCTGATTAGCCGTTCCCTGAGCCCCATACAAAGAAAGACTGGTGTCGGCTGCAACGGTAACACTCGAGGAATCTTTTGCAATGGAATCGATGAAGTAAGTTCCATCAGCAAGAGAAAAATCAGGCATATTAAGAACGTTAACAAAATCAGCTGAGGAAAACGCACTCATGTCAACCGTATTAGCGGTAATGCCATTAAGATGTTCCGAAGATGTGTACTGCCATCCATACTGGCCAGTACAGCTAAATGAAGTCTTGAGTTTGGGGCTATATTCCGCAATCCAGGACACACGAGGACGCACACTTGCGGCCTTTAGGTAGGTATCCGTATACCAGCGACCGGAATAAATGGACACGTTGTTAATGCCAAAACCAGACAGCGTATTAAAATACGCATTCACGATGCCCTCATATGCTGAAGCGCTATTGGGCGATATTGCATTTCCGTTGCTGTCGTAGAACGTCTCAAGGTCATAGAAAATCGGGAGTGACAGATCATACAGACCGTATTTGCTCACGATTTGCTGGGTAAAGTATGCTTCGCTTGTAGCATCATTCGAATTCTGGGCAGTACTAAAGATATACAAGCCAAATGGAATGCCCAAACGGCGCACTTCGCTCAAGTTGCGCTCAAACTGTTTATCGAAATGACTCGTTGAATGCGCGAAACGCAAGATAACGGCATCGACGCCAGAGTTTTTAACCTTGCTCCAGTCAATCGTCCCCTGCCATTCCGAGACGTCAATAACCTTAAGGGCAGGAGATGCAAAGACCTCGTCATATCCGTTATAGAACGTCTTAGAGGCGTTAGTGCCGCCCCAATAGGGAGAGCCATTAGCCGAACGAGTATCAAGCGCAGCGACGAGCGGCTCCCCTTCCATTGAGCTGCCGGTAGTGTAGGTGCCCAAATCCTCGTCGGGGTGCGCCTCGCCATAGGCAAGACGTTCCTCCAGAGAGGCATCAACAGGAAGCGTAGCATCATCGGCAAAAACACGAGTTGCCCCCAGGCTGCAGAGCAGACCAAGGGCAACCAGTAGCGACGATGCAAGACAAGTTTTCTTGCGCATATCCATCAACCTAAATCCAGACTAGCAAAGGGCAATATTGCGGTACCAGCCCCAAAGCGGCGTATACGTTGTTCCATAATAGTTGACCCAGTCGTCGAGTCCACGGACATTAATTCGCCCGATGTTCTCAATTACCTTGCCATCTCCAATGTATATTGCGATATGTCCCCAAATGGAACCTGCCCACGTATTGGAGTGGGACGGGACAGCAATAATCATACCAACTTTTAAATTAGCTCGATTGCTATCGCGGCAATAAGCCCAGAACATATCGCAGGCATCGCCGTCTGCATAACCGTAACCCGCTGCATTGAACACCCGCGATATCCGCTCAGAGCAAAGGTTATATCCCGGAGAAGGAACGGAATAGGCAATATCCACGAGTCGCTTTTGTGCAGCATTGGCGTCAGCATAAGGCTGCTCAGAAACAACCGTCGAATCAAAACGCCAGAGCGAGCAACTCGAATCATCGAGGACTAGACCCGAGCTGGTGTCCGCCAAGGCATAAGCACCGTCGTTAAGTGCCGAATATATTGCGATTCCGCCTTCATCAGCAAGACGAAACACCCACATTTGAGCACCAGAGCCGTTCCAGTCCCACTGTTGAACGAAGCTGCCATTAGATGCGTTGCCACCGGGCACATCGAGCGCCTTACCAGAAACAAACGCCGTCAGGCTGTAGACCCCATTACCCAAAGCACGGACACGCCACTTTTGCGCATTCGTTCCATTGGCAGAATACAGCTGCACACGAGTCCCGGCATTGCAAGATCCGCCGGCGACATCAAGAACACGACCATCGTTCGATTGATTCACCACAACGTAATAGCCGTCATCAACAAGCGAAGTCGAAACAAAATGCCATGCTTGAGCGGCGGTAAGATTATTGAAGTACAGCTGAAGAGCAGTGCCAGCAGCGGCGTTACCGCCCGTCAGGTCAATCACGGTACCCGAAACCGCATTCACAAGAATAAGCCCGCCCTTTGGAGATACGCGCGGAACCCAGTGAGAACCCTCAGTTGACTCTTTAACGCTAGTCAGTTTTCCATCGCTTTGGGAAATGTACTTGCCCGAATTCGCACACTTAAGAAGCACCGAGCCATCGTCACAAACGCTAATCGACCATTTCTGCGCCAACGTACCATTGCGATTCCACACCTGCAATTTAGCGTCATCGGCCTTGGACCCACCAGCCACATCAACAAGGCGGTTTCCGTCCACACGCGAATAAATCTCGTACAGTCCGTCGTGCAAAAAAACCGATGGAACGGAGAGTGTCCATTTTTGCGCCATCGTACCATTCGCGGCATACAGTTGCAGCTTGCTCCCGTTTGAAGAATTGGCACCCGGGACGTCGAGTGCTAAACCGCTGTTAGCAGAAATGAGAGACACACTACCATCGGCATTAGCAACGACACGCCACCATTGAGCAGTCGTACCGTTTTCGACATACTGCTGCACCGCGGTTCCATTCGAAACGCCACCGCCGCGACAGCCAAGAACCTTGCCCGAAACCGCAGAGCGCACAGTATAATAGCCTGTCGATTTGTTGTATGCGAACGTCCAATACTGTGCAAGCGTGTCATTTGAACCGTATAGCTGAACTTGCGCCGTATCATTCAGAGATCCACCGGGCACATCAACAACTTGACTGCCGTCAATCATAGAGCCAAGACGATATAGTCCGTCATCGATAGTCTGCGCTATTTTAATGAGACTCCAGACCTGAGCGTTAGTAGCGTTCCAGCCAAAAATCTGAGCGTTCGCCCCATTAGAAACACTGCCGCCAGAAATATCGAGCACATAGTCGCCGAGGCAGGACTTTATAAAATAGCCGCCGTCCTGACGGGATACAAAATCCCAAAGCTGCGCATTTGTATGATTTAGCTCATATTGCTGAACATTTGTACCATTTGCACACTTTGCGCCGGACACATCGAGCACCCTGCCACTCGCGACATTAACGAGCAAATAATGCCCATTATTTTTTTTCAATTCTCCAACGCTGCGCTGGCGTGCCATTTTGACCATACTGCTGAACATTGGCCCCGCTATCGCATGAACCGCCCGAAACATCAAGCACCCTATTTGAGCCGACGTTAGAAATCTCATAGACGCCCTCATCGATGTCTGCCGCCGGCAGATCGGAAATCCGAGGTTCCGAAGGCAAAGGAGAAGGCTCCGAGGAAGTCTCGGGAACAGAAGAAGGGCTGCCATCCTCGCCATCAGCTGAAGAAGGCGTCTGCACATCATCCAATATGGCGCCATCGGAATCTCCCGTGGACTCCATGGGGTCTTTTGCGAAAGCCCCATTAGTCTCGATCGAATCATTGGCCTCAATCGAAACGCCTTCATTTGCAACAAAGGCAAGCGAAGAAGCCTCGCCAATCGGAGCCAATTGCTCAACTGAATAGGCTCGAACGGGGAAACAGACGATATGAGCAGGACATAAAAACATTGAGAGCCCCTGCTGCATGAAAGACCGCGGATTAGGCCGACAATGGTGAGTGTCTAATCCAACCGTGGCGGCCACGCCGCATTCATGGAAGGGGCTCCCATGCTCGATACTACCACCTTCATCGGCCTCGACGTCCACGCCCGCTCGATAAAGGCAGTCTCCCTCGACGTCATGACCGGGGAGGTACGTGCCGCGACCTTCGGCTACGACGCCGGCGCCGTCGCGGAGTGGGTCCGTTCCGTGGACCCAAAGGCCAGGTGCGTGTACGAGTCCGGGGTCACGGGCTTCGACCTGCAGAAGAGGCTTTCCGGCCTGGGGGTCGACTGCGTGGTCGGCGCCGTCTCGAAGATGATCAAGCCCAGCGCGGACAGGCGCAGGAAGAACGACCGCAACGACGCCGAGTTCCTCGCCCGCATGCTGTCGGTCGGCAACGTGGTCGAGGTGTGGGTCCCCGACGACGAGTGCGAGGCCGCCCGCGACCTGACCAGGGCGCTCGAGGACGCGAGGGACGACCTCTCGCGCGCGAAGCAGCGGCTCTCCAAGTTCCTGCTCAGGCACGGGCTCGCCTTCGACGAGAGGACGCCCACCGGCCGCAGGAAGGGCAACTGGACCCGGGCGCACTGGTCCTGGATCGAGTCGATTAGGTTCGCGGAGGGGGCCGACAACGACGTGCTCGCCTACTACGTCGACGCGGTCAGGCGGGCGGCGGAGGAGAAGGCGCGGCTCGAGGGGCTCGTCGAGGCCGAGGCCCGCAAGCCCAGGTGGAGGAGGAGGGTCGACTCCCTGCGCTGCCTCAAGGGCGTCGACACCGCGACGGCCGCCGACCTCGTGTTCGAGGCCGGCGAGTTCTCGAGGTTCAGGAACGCCCGGTCGTTCGCCGCATGGGTCGGCCTGACGCCCTCCGAGCACTCCAGCGGGGAGAGCGACCGCAGGGGCGCGATCACCAAGGCCGGCAACAAGCACCTGAGGAAGGCGCTGGTCGAGGCCGCGTGGCACTACCTGACGTGCTCGGGGCGGCCGAAGGGCCTCGCCAAGGGCCAGGCCCCGGACCGGGTCGCCCGCAGGCATGCCGCCAAGGGCGTGCGGAGGCTGGTCGAGAGGCGGGAGGCGCTGCTCGCGCGCGGGGTCCACGGCAACAAGGCGAACGTGGCCACGGCGCGCGAGCTCGCCTGCTGGGTGTGGGCGGTCGGCCTCATGGCCGAGGAGGCGTAGGGGGCCGGTCCCCCGCACATAAGCCGATCACCCCGGAAGCGGTTCGATCCGAAGCCGTTGAGGCGAACCTCAGGTCCCTTTTCTGCGAGCGCCCAGGGCGCCACACGCGTGCACAGACTGTCGGTTCGACGTAGAAGCCTCAGCCGTAGCAACGGATTGCCCAGCGAGAGATCGCCACGGGCGGATATTAAACTGCAAAGACGAGCGTCGGGAAGACACGCCGAGGTCGCCGCGGACGGGTTGATATAGGGAGAGGGCCTGACCCCATATCGTTGGGGCCAGGCCCGATTTTGCCTCTTGACAATGTCCTGCTCATATTAAAAGG
>OCHG01000757.1_pt1 | contig 26652 bp, 20 predicted proteins | sample 1538801 | NCBI WGS metagenome assembly OCHG01 (sample SAMN04571727, study PRJEB22368) | human gut metagenome | biome: human gut; material: stool | host: Homo sapiens | place: Luxembourg | collected 2012-09-20 | reverse complement strand
ACAGAAATTCCAGATGAAGTAAAAGCACCTGTGAAAAAAGGGGAAACAGTTGGTCGGATTTGTTATCGGATAAATGGGAAAGAAATTGGATCCGTAAATCTGATTGCTTCAACACCTGTGGAAAAGGCAGATTTTGGAGATTATCTAAAAAAGATTTGGAAGAAATTATTATAACACTTGTCGGGAACATGGAAAATGTTTTATAATAAAGGATACGAATGCGGGTAGCTCAGAATAATATTCAGTCTGTTTTATGAAATTTTACTACCCGCAATGGATATAAAAATACAGGAGGCAGATTAAATTAATGATTACAGAACGTATTGATCATACATTATTAAGAGCAGATGCAACAGAGGAAGATATCCGTGGATTATGTGAGGAAGCAGTTACGTACGGATTTCATTCTGTTTGTGTGAATTCAAGTTGTGTTGCGCTTTGTGCCTCTCTTCTGAAAAATACAGGAATTAAAGTATGTACCGTGATTGGTTTTCCGTTAGGAGCAATGTCAACAACTGCGAAGATTGCAGAAGCAACAGCAGCAGTGAAAGACGGCGCCAAAGAGCTGGATATGGTTATCCATATTGGGGCATTGAAGAGTGGAAACTGGGATTATGTAAGAAGAGATATCGGTGCAGTTGTAGCTGCTGCCGGGGATGACGTGATTGTAAAGGTGATTCTTGAGACATGTCTGCTTACAGACGAAGAGATTCAGGAGGCTTGTCTTGTAAGCCGTGATGCAGGTGCAGACTATGTAAAAACTTCTACCGGTTTCTCAACCGGCGGAGCAACTGTAGAAGCAGTTTCTCTTATGAAGCGTACGGTTGGCTCTGACATGAAGGTAAAGGCATCCGGTGGTATTCATACACTGGAAGATGCACGGAAGATGTTTTATGCAGGTGCAGACCGTATTGGATCAAGTTCCGGTGTGGCGATTGCAGAAGCTGAGATGTCCGAGATACATACGATATGAGCATCCTAGGTTTTTTCACAGTTCTTTTTCTGATTGTGTGCGCAGTTATATTAGCAGAAATGTATCGGGAGCAGCATTCTTTTTGTGTAACACATTACGAAGTACATTCACCAAAGATAACCTGCGCAGCAGAAAAAGACTCGGTGAACAGAATTATTTTTTTAAGTGATATGCACAACCATGTTTATGGTAAGCAGAACAATAAATTGTTCGAAGTTATAAAAGCAGAGCAGCCGGATCTGATTTTGATTGGCGGAGATATGCTGGTGGCAAAAAATGACGTGCGATACCAAGAGGCACTGGATTTTGTCAGTCGTCTGCCGCAGCTCTGCCCGGTTTATTATGCGAGTGGAAATCATGAACAGAGAATCAAAGAGAATCAGGAAAACTATTCTTTGTGTTATGAAGAGTATCGTAAAACGTTACAGGCAGAAGGGGTTCGTTTTCTGGAAAATGAAAGTTGCGATATTCTGTTGGGAAATCAACAGATTCATATCAGCGGATTGGAACTCCCACTGATTGTGAATAAAAAATTCCGCAAGGCGGATGTCACCGCTGAAGATGTACGCAGATGCCTGGGAGAAAAGCATACTACAGGAAATCAGGAGAAACAGCAGGAGACAACAGAGAATTTCTCAGACAACAGTTATCATATTCTGCTTGCCCACAATCCATCCTATATGGAAGCTTATAAGGAATGGGGTTCCGATCTGATTTTGTCTGGACATTTACATGGAGGATGTGTACGCTTGCCTGGAATTGGCGGCGTGATCACTCCGCAGGCATTTCTTTTTCCAAAATATTCAGGAGAGATGACCGTGGAGGGAGAACAGACGATCATCGTCAGCAAAGGGCTTGGAACACATACATTTAATGTGAGACTGTTCAATCCGGCAGAAGTGATTGCAATCACCCTTTGCAGATAAAAGGAGATTATTATGGGAATACCGGTAAAACTGGAAGTATTTGAAGGGCCGTTGGATCTGCTCCTTCATCTGATCGAGAAGAATAAAGTAGATATTTACGATATCCCCATTGTGGAGATTACGAATCAGTACATGGAATATATCCGTCAGATGCAGCGGGAAGATCTGAATGTGATGAGTGAATTTCTTGTTATGGCAGCGACGTTGTTGGATATTAAATGCAAGATGCTTCTTCCAAAAGAAGTCAAAGAAGACGGAGAGGAAGAAGATCCAAGGCAGGAACTGGTTGAACAGCTGCTGCAGTATAAAATGTATAAATACATGTCTTATGAGCTCAGAGACCGCCAGGTAGATGCGGATCTGATTTTATATAAGAATCCGACAATTCCGGAAGAAGTTCTGGAATATGTGGAGCCAGTTGATCTTGACCTTTTACTTGGGGATCTGACAATGGTACAGTTAAAGAAAGTTTTTCAGGAAGTTATGCGTCGGCAGACAGATAAAGTGGATCCGGTAAGAAGTAAATTTGGCAAGATTGAGAAAGAGGAAGTTTCACTCACAGATAAGTTTCTTTATGTGCGTGATTATTTACAGGAACACCGCCGGTTCAGTTTCCGTCAGCTTCTTCAGAAGCAGAAGAGTAAAATGCATGTTGTTGTTACATTTCTTGCGATTCTTGAAATGATGAAGCTGGGTGAAATTTATGTTGAACAAGAATCTACTTGTGGTGAGATCATGATCGAGAGAAAAGGAGACGTAGTGTAAATGGCAGGAGTAAAAACACTTCAGGCTGCAATTGAAGCTATTTTATTTACAATGGGTGAGTCTGTTGAACTAAGTAAAATTGCGAAAGCAATCGAACAGGATGAGCAGACAACCGAAGAATTACTTCAGGATCTGATGAAGAAATACGAATCAAAGAACAGAGGAATCCGCATCATTGAACTGGACAAGTCTTATCAGATGTGTACAAAGAAGGAAATGTATGACTATCTGATCCGTGTGGCAAAGCAGCCAAAGAAATATACTCTGACGGACGTTCTTCTTGAAACAATGTCAATCATTGCATACAAACAGCCGATCACTAAGATAGAGGTAGAGAAGATCCGTGGAGTAAAGTCTGATCACGCAGTAAATAAACTTGTGGAATATGGTCTGGTAGAAGAAGTCGGAAGACTTGATGCACCGGGAAGACCAATTCTTTTCGGCACGACGGAAGAATTCTTAAGAAGATTCAGTGTACCGTCGATTGATGATCTTCCGTCATTGAATCCGGAGCAGCTGGAACATTTCAAAGAAGAAGCAGAAGATGAGGCAAAGATCCGTATGGACATTTGATTTTTGAATTCTACAACTTGCATTGGAATCATAAAATTAAAAGAAGAATGGAGCTTCCAATATAAACAGGAAATCAATTGATGATAGAATTTAAAAAGTGGTATTTCAGAATCTATTTATTCTTTGTTCGCATACTGATTGTCAGCATGATCATTGGAATTTCTTTTCCGATTCATGTTTTTGGAACTACATCTGATCATGCAGGACAAAACTGGAAGATAAATGTCAGTTCTAACGAACGTCAGGTAGTTCCAAATGAGCTAAAACAATTATACGCCCTGTCTGCCGTCTTAATGGATGCAGACAGTGGGCGTATTTTATTTTCCAAAAATGGACAGGAAGAACGGGCAATGGCAAGTACAACAAAGATTATGACCTGCATCCTTGCATTAGAGAGCAGCATAATGGATTCAGAAAATCAGATTGTTACAGTAAGCGATCAGGCTGCTGCACAGCCAAAGGTACATCTTGGAATGGTTGCAGGAGAACGGTTTTATTTAAAAGATCTTCTTTATTCCTTAATGCTGGAGTCACATAATGACTCTGGGGTTGCAATTGCAGAAGCTGTTGCCGGAAGTGTAGAGAAATTCGCAGATCTGATGAACCAAAAAGCGCGGACGATCGGCTGTTATTCTACTTATTTTATCACACCGAATGGATTAGATGCAGCAGATTCAAATGGAATCCACCACACTACAGCAGAAGATCTTGCAAGGATCATGCGTTATTGTATTATGAATTCTAAGAAGCAGGAAGATTTTCTTACGATCACGCGTACCGAAACCTATCAGTTTCAAGATGTTGAAGGAAAACGGTCGTTCAGCTGTTATAATCATAATGCATTCTTAAATATGATGGACGGCGCTCTTTCCGGAAAAACAGGATTTACTTCAGATGCCGGATATTGTTATGTCGGTGCGCTGCGTAGAGATGAGCGGACATTTATTGTTGCGCTCCTTGCCTGCGGATGGCCAAATAATAAGAGTTATAAATGGTCCGATATGAGAACTCTTATGACTTATGCTTTGGATCATTATCAATATAAGACATTTGAAATTGAATTACCTGTCCGGCAGATATTTATTAATAATGGGATAAAAGCACATTCAGATACGATAGCTTATCCCGGTAAAAACGGAACCAAGATTTCTCTTACTGCAAATTTGACACCTGTTTCTTTCCTATTGAAAGAAGATGAAACGATTTCTGTTGACTATGAGATTCCTGATCAGTTGGATGCTCCTGTAAGGAAAGGAATGCAAGTCGGCAGGATTCGCTGCACGTTAAATGACAAATTGATCCGTGAATATCCCGTCTATACAACACAGAATGCAGAAAAGAGAACCTTCAAAAAATGTGTGGAATATATTTTCCACCTGTTTTCTATACAAAATTCGTACCAAAAAGCAGGAAATATTAAAAAAGATCAAGCGATGTGATTAAAATAGTCACTACAATCTAAGACTTTCCTGTGCTAATATAAACGAGTGTTAAAAAACAACAACTAAATTGATTAAATATAAGAGAGGTACACATTATGGAAAACTGGAGGAAATACGAAAAGACTTACTTTATGCCACCTGAGCCATGTTATGACTGGGTAAAGAAAGATTCAATTGACAAAGCACCAATCTGGTGCAGTGTTGACTTGAGAGATGGTAACCAGGCACTGATCGAGCCGATGAGTCTGGATGAAAAGTTGGAATTCTTCCAGCTGCTTGTGGATGTAGGATTCAAGATGATCGAAGTTGGATTCCCGGCTGCGTCTGAGACGGAATATCAGTTTTTAAGAACATTGATCGAGCAGAACATGATTCCGGATGACGTTACGATCCAGGTTCTGACACAGGCAAGAGAGCATATTATCAGAAAAACATTTGACGCTGTCAAAGGTGCTCCACATGCTATTATCCATGTATATAATTCAACATCTGTTGCACAAAGAGAACAGGTATTTAAGAAAGATAAAGAGCAGGTAAAACAGATTGCAATTGACGGTGCAAAGCTTTTGAAAGAGTTAGCAGAAGAAACAGATGGAAACTTTACATTCCAGTACAGTCCGGAAAGTTTTCAGGGAACAGAAGTTGAGTATGCCTTGGAAGTCTGCAACGCAGTTCTTGAGATCTGGCAGCCAACAGCTGACAACAAAGCAATCATCAACCTGCCTACAACAGTGGAAAATGCTATGCCTCATGTATTCGCAAGTCAGGTAGAGTATTTTAACAAGCATCTGCGCGACAGAGAGAATGTAATTCTTTCTCTGCATCCGCACAATGACAGAGGATCAGGAGTTTCAGATGCTGAGCTTGGAATCCTTGCCGGTGCTGATAAAATTGAAGGAACATTGTTCGGAAACGGAGAAAGAACAGGTAACGTAGATATTATTACACTTGCAATGAATATGTTTTCTCAGGGTGTGAATCCGGGACTTGATTTCTCTAATATGAGTGACATTTGTGAAGTCTATGAACGCGTGACAAGAATGAAAGTTTCTCCGCGTCAGCCATATGCAGGAGATCTTGTATTTACAGCATTCTCCGGCTCACATCAGGATGCGATTGCGAAAGGTATGACCTGGAGAGAGGAGCATGACTGTCAGACATGGACTGTTCCATATCTCCCGATCGATCCACAGGATGTTGGCAGAAGATACGATTCCGATGTAATTCGTATTAACAGCCAGTCAGGAAAGGGTGGCGTAAACTATATCCTGAAGCAGAGCTTTGGAATCAGCTTACCGGAAAAGATGAGAGAAGAAGTCGGATATCTTGTAAAAGATGTTTCCGACAAGGCTCACGAAGAACTTACACCAGACAATGTATATCATATCTTTGAAGACCATTACATCAATGCGAAACCAATTTTCAGTGTTGATGAATGCCACTTTAAACAAGAAGATGGAATTGTCGCAGAAGCAACGATTCACCACAATGGAAGCAACCGCAAGATCACAGGTGTTGGAAACGGACGTCTGGATGCTGTCAGCAATGCGATCAAGCATTATTTTGATATCGAATTTGAACTTGCATTTTACGAGGAGCATTCTTTGACAAAAGGATCTTCTTCCAGAGCTGTTGCTTATGTCGGCGTTATTTCCAACAAGAAGCGTTACTGGGGTGTCGGAGTTGATGCCGATATTATCAAAGCATCTATTGAAGCACTCGTTGTTGCAGTGAATAAATTGGATAGCGTACAGAGATCCCAGACATGCAAGGATGAAAGATTATTAGATATTACAAATTATATTTACGCAAATTATAAAGAAGTTACATTGGACGATCTTGCTGAGAAGTTCTTCCTTTCAAAACCATATTTGTCAAAATACATTAAAGAAAAATCAGGAATGACATTCGGAGATATTCTGAAAGAAATCCGTATGAAAAAGGCAAGAGCAATGCTTAAGAGCAGCAGTGCAACTGTAGAAAGTATTGCAGAATCTGTGGGATATCAGAATGTAGAGCATTTTAACAGAACATTTAAAAAACTGTATAATATCACACCGGTACAGTATAGAAACAAACCTTGATCCCGATTCAAGTTTGACTAAATTTGAAAATGTAATCTTAAAACAAATCGCCTGACAGTTACCATAAATAGTAGCTGTCAGGCGATTACTGTTATGCAGATTCATTATTCTGCTAATTCTTCCCACAATTCATACAATTCTTCTAATCTTGTTTCATTTGCAGCGCGTTCTGTTGAAAGTTTCTGGCACTCAATAGAGTTCGAATAAACTTCCTCTTTCGTCAGTTCCTCGTCAATCTCTGTGTTGCGATCTTCGAGTTTTGCGATTTCTTCCTCTGTTTTCTTCAACTCATTTTTACGTTTACGTTCACGTGCCTGCTGTTCCTTCTGTTCCTGCCAGCTTAATTTTGAATCCGAAGCAGGAGTGGATGCCATAGAATTGCCTGAATTGGATACATTTTCTGCATTTGTTTCATTTCCAGAAGCATAAGCAAGTGTCAGTGCTTCTTTTTTCTCCAGATAATAATCGTAGTTTCCGATGTAATTAACAAATGTCTGATTCACCAGTTCAAGGATCCGGGAGGCGGTCTGATTGATAAAATAACGGTCATGGGATACATAAAGTATCGTTCCGCTGTAGTTATTTAATGCTTCTTCCAGAATTTCTTTGGAAGTAATATCCAGATGGTTGGTCGGCTCATCAAGGATTAGAAAATTTGCTTCCGAAAGCATAAGTTTGGCAAGTGATACGCGGCCTTTTTCTCCACCGCTTAACGTATGAATTTCTTTGAACACTTCATCTCCGGTAAACTGGAATGCAGCGAGTGTATTTCTGATCTGTGTATTGGTAAGATCAGGATAGTCATCAGAAATCTCATCAAAAATGGTCTTATCATCATGAAGTACGTGATGTTCCTGGTCGTAATAACCAATCGTCACTTTGGATCCAAGTGTGAATTCGCCCTGATCCGCTGCGATAACCTGATTAATGATCTTTAAAAGTGTTGTCTTTCCGGTTCCGTTATCACCAATCACAGCGACATGTTCGCCACGTTTGATTTCAAAACTGATATCACGGAAGAGAACCTGACTGTCAAATTGCTTTGAGAGATGTTCCACTGTAAGAACATCATTTCCGCTGATCTGCGATGGTTCCAGCGTAAATTGCATTTCTTTCGTACTGTCAACCGGTTTGTCCAATGGCGTAATCCTGTCAAGCATTTTCTCACGACTCTCTGCACGTTTGATTGATTTTTCACGATTGAAAGACTTTAATTTATCAATAACAGCCTGCTGATGTTTGATCTCACGCTGCTGATTCATGTATTCTTTCAGCTGTGCATCTCGGATCTGCTGTTTTTTCATTGCATAATCTTTATAATTTCCAAGGTACATGCGAACCTGTGCATTGTCAATCTCAACAACTTTTGTGACAACACGATTCAGGAAATAACGGTCATGGGAGACGATAAATACCGCTCCGGAATAATTGATCAGATATGTTTCCAGCCAGGCAATGGAATTCAGATCCAAGTGGTTTGTCGGCTCATCAAGCAGGAGGATATCCGGATTTGTAAGCAGTAATTTTCCGAGAGAAACACGCGTCTTCTGACCTCCTGAAAGTGTATCTGTCTGTTTATTAAAATCGTCTTCCGTAAACCCAAGTCCCTTTAATACACCTGTAATCTCACTTTCGCAGGCATAACCGTTTCTTGCATCAAATTCAGACTGTAGACGATTGTAGGTCTCCAGGCGGCTCTGCAATTCCTCACCTTCCAGATGCTTCAGTTCATGTTCAATGGAACGAATCTGAGCTTCCATTGCAAAAATATCCGCTTTTGCACTTTTTACTTCCTCATAAATGGTATTTCCGGATTTTAAATCCTGACGCTGCGCAAGATAACCGAGTGTCTTTCCTTTCGCGAGAATAACATCTCCGCCATCAAGAGGTTCTTCTCCGATGATCATCTTAAGGATTGTTGATTTCCCGGCGCCATTCACACCGACAAGAGCAGCTTTCTCACGATCTTCAATATGAAAGGAGCCGTCTCGTACAATTTCGCGTTCCCCAAACGCTTTTTCTATATTGTGACATGCGAGTATCATATATTTTCACCTCGTTTTTTGACTTCTAACATTATCATTATATAGAAAAATGTCGAAAATACAAGGAAAATATATGGATTTTAAAGGTTTTTGCAAAACAAAAGTTTGACAGAACTTTAACTCTTTTATATAATAAAGGGTAGTTTAAGAGTGGAGGGCTAAAAATTGGAACAGAGAAAGATATCACGCGCAGTCATTTCCAGACTTCCGAGGTACTACAGATATCTGGGAGATCTGCTGGAGGCTGGCGTAGAGAGAATTTCATCCAGTGACCTGAGTAAGAAGATGCATGTAACGGCTTCACAGATACGTCAGGATCTGAATAATTTCGGTGGATTCGGCCAGCAGGGATATGGATACAATGTGAAATATCTTTATACAGAGATTGGAAAGATCTTAGGATTGGATAGAAGTCATAATTTTATTATCATTGGTGCCGGTAATTTAGGACAGGCACTGGCAAACTATGCTTCCTTCGAAAGAAGCGGATTTATTCTGAAAAGTCTTTTCGATGTGAATCCTCGACTGGAAGGCGTAACGATCAGGGGGATTCCTGTGCGTATGGTTGATGAACTGGAAGATTTTCTTAAGAATAATGACATTGAAATTGCTGCACTGACACTTCCAAAATCAAAAGCAATTGAAGTGGCTGATATTCTGGTAGATAACGGTGTGAAGGGAATCTGGAATTTTGCACATACAGACCTTTCCCTTCCAAAGGATGTGGTCGTTGAGAACGTACATTTATCTGACACACTGATGAAGTTATCTTACAACCTTTGTCAGCAAGATAAAGAATAGAATCTAGCAAAGCTGCAAGGATGCTGTGGGACCAACTGACAAAAGGAGGTTTCGCAGCATCTGTTCATGTTAAAAGGAATTAATAATGTTAGAAAGGTCAGGCGATAAGCATGAGATATCTTCCAAATGGGAAGCAGATGAGTGAAGCTGATGCACACACAATTCATGAAATTGGGATTCCATCCCTTGTACTTATGGAACGTGCAGCACTTCAGATTATCGAGACAATGCATAAGAAAAATATTTCCACAGAAAAAAGTCTGATTGTCTGTGGAAGCGGCAACAATGGTGGAGACGGATTTGCAGTAGCAAGGCTCTTAACCGAACAGGGAAAGCATGCAGATGTACTATTTGCAGGGAAAGAAGCTTCTTTAAGTGAAGAATGTCGATGTCAGAAACAGATTGTAGAAAATATGGGGATTTCTGTATTCACAGAATTCCCGGATGAAGAATATACTGTAATAATTGATGCTGTATTTGGTGTTGGACTCTGCCGTGAAATCACAGGACATTATAAAGATGTGATCGACTGGATGAATCTTCAGGATGCAGAAAAAGTTGCTGTTGATATTCCATCCGGAATCTGTGCTGCAACAGGAAAGATTCTTGGGACAGCATTTCGAGCCGACCTTACAGTATGTATGGCATGTGTAAAATTAGGCTGTGAGCTTTTCCCTGGCAAGTCCTATGCAGGAGAGAGCATTCCGGTTGCGATTGGAATTGATCCGAAATATTTTTCGAATCGCCTGGATGTTTGTTATACCTTTGACAAAAATGATCTTGGAAAACTTCTTCCTTCGAGAATGATGAATTCGCACAAGGGAAGTTATGGAAAAGTTCTTATGATCACCGGAAGTCCCGGGATGGCTGGTGCTGCATTTCTTTCTGCCTGTGCTGCCTATACAGTTGGTGCCGGGCTAGTACAGATTTATACAGCAAGTGAAAACCGTCTGGCACTGCAGGAACTTCTTCCGGAGGCAATCATATCCTGCTATGATTCTTATGATGACAGTCAACTGTCTCATCTTCTTGACTGGGCTGATGTGGTTTGTATTGGCTGTGGACTTGGAATGGGACAGATTTCCGAAAAGATATTGAAAAATGTATTGAAAAATGTATCCTGTCCATGTGTCATAGATGCCGATGGACTTAATTTACTGAGCAGGAATATAGAGTTATTAAATCAATGTTGTGCACCTGTGATTTTAACTCCACATATGAAAGAAATGTCAAGGCTGACCGGATGGAGTATTGATACGATCATGGAAGATCGCTTCCAGGCACTTGATCAGATCATAAAACAATCCGGACCGGATACAAAATCATCCATAATCTGTGTGTTAAAAGACAGTCGTACTGTTGTCGCACAGACAAATCGGCAGAGATTTGTAAATCTCGCTGGTAATAACTCTATGGCAAAAGGTGGTTCCGGAGACGTTCTCGCCGGAACGATTGCAGGACTTCTTGCACAGCATATGGCACCATTTGAAGCCACTACTGTGGGAGTTTTCCTACATGCCTGTGGTGGAGATGAAGCGAAAAAGAGCAAAGGAAGTTACAGCGTATTAGCCAGAGACCTGATTCAGGGTATGGCCGATGCAATGAAGAATGCAAAGGAGTGCAGATAAATTATGAAACAGTATAACAGAGTATGTGCCCGGATCAATCTGGACGCAATTGCATATAATATGGAACAGATGAAAAATCGCATTGGTCAGGAGGGACGTTTAATAGCTGTTATCAAGACGGATGCATACGGACACGGAGCAGTTCCTCTTGCGGAAATGTTTGAGGAAACGCCTTATATCTGGGGCTACGCTGTAGCATGCATGGGAGAAGCAAGAACTTTAAGAGCACATGGAATCAAGAAACCAATCTTGATTCTTGGCTGTGTTTTTCCTGATGAGTATGAAGAAATGGTTGAAAAAGAAATCCGTGCAGCAGTTTATACAGAAGAGATGGCCAAGGGAATGGCTGATGCTGCCGTAAGGTCAGGAAAGACCGCATTTCTTCACATAAAAATTGATACAGGAATGGGACGAATTGGATTCAAAGTAAGCAAAGAAAGTGTTGAGACAATTTCCAGAATCAGCAAACTTCCTAATATTAAAATGGAAGGAATGTTCACACACTTTGCAAAGGCAGATGAATTTGACAAGTCTTATACATTTGCCCAACATGAAAAATTCCTCTGGATGAAAGAACAGTTAGAAACAAATGGCGTTCAGATTTCCTATTATGATTGTGATAACAGTGCCGGAATTATTGATTTTCCGGATATGAAGCATGATCTTGCCAGAGCCGGAATCTCTATTTATGGAATGTATCCGTCAGATGAAGTGAAAAAAGATGCTGTTGACCTGAAACCGGCACTGGAATTAATCAGCCATATCAGCTTTGTAAAGGATGTGGAAAAAGGAACTTCCATCAGTTACGGTGGAACTTTCGTCGCGCCAAAGAAGATGCGAATCGCTACGATTCCCGTCGGATACGGTGACGGATATCCGCGTTCCCTTTCAAATAAAGGCTATGTTCTTATCCATGGAAAACGTGCAGATATTGTAGGAAGAGTCTGCATGGATCAGTTTATGGTAGATGTAACAGAGATTCCGGAAGCAAAATTCATGGATCCGGTTACTCTGGTCGGAAAAGACAAGGACGCCGTTATCCGTGTAGAAGATCTTTCTGATCTGAGTGGAAGATTCAATTATGAATTTGTCTGTGATCTGAGCAAACGTGTTCCGAGAGAGTATTATAAAAACGGTACGATCGTAAAACAGATTGATTATTTCGAATAACCGGAATAATTGAAAGAATCCGGTTGACATGCATACATCCGATAAAACCGGAGATACTTTAGTATGTTCTTAGAAAAAAACAAAAGGTTCTGAGAAGAATCAGAGAACAAATACGAAAAGTAACTGGAATATCGGAGTGTGAATGAATTGATAATTAAGCGGGGCGACATTTATTACGCAGATCTTAGTCCTGTCGTTGGTTCCGAACAAGGTGGAATCCGGCCGGTACTTATAATACAGAATAACATAGGCAACAGACATAGTCCAACCATCATCTGTGCCGCAATTACGTCGAAGATGAATAAGGCAAAATTGCCGACACATATTGAAATCTGTACAAATGATTATAATATTATGAAAAATTCAGTCATTCTGTTGGAACAGATCCGTACAATTGACAAGAAAAGACTGAGAGAATATGTCTGTCATATCGATCAGGAACGAATGAAAAAAATTGACCAAGCAATAAGAATCAGTCTGGATCTTACTACATAAATCCAACCAAATTCTTTACAGAACAAAAAAAGCGTGGTAAAATTATAAGGATAGTGCTTTACAGAACTTAGTGTGTATCTGTAAATGCAAGTGAATTTATATAAAATACATTGATACAATAGAAAAGGAGAATCAGAATATGTCAGGACATTCTAAATTTGCGAATATCAAGCATAAGAAAGAAAAGAATGATGCAGCGAAAGGAAAGATTTTTACAAAGATCGGACGTGAACTTGCAATTGCTGTTAAGGAAGGTGGAAGTGCTGATCCGACAAACAACAGCAGACTTCGTGATGTTATTGCAAAAGCAAAAGCAAACAACATGCCGAATGATACAATCGAGAGAAATATCAAAAAAGCTGCCGGAGAAGGAACTGCTGATAACTATGAGCGTATTACATATGAAGGATATGGACCGAACGGAACCGCTATTATCGTTAAGACTCTTACAGATAACAAGAACCGTACAGCTTCCAATGTAAGAAATGCATTTACAAAGGGATGCGGAAACGTAGGAACACCTGGATGTGTATCTTTCATGTTCGATGAAAAAGGACAGATCATTATTGATAAAGAAGAGTGCGATATGGACTCTGATGATCTTATGATGACTGTACTTGATGCAGGTGCTGAAGACTTTAACGAAGAAGAAGACAGCTACGAAGTATTAACAGCACCGGAAGACTTCAGTGATGTACGTCTGAAGATGGAAGAAGCCGGAATCCCTATGGTTTCTGCTGAAGTTACAATGATTCCACAGACATATGTTGATCTTACAAAAGAAGAAGATATTAAAAACATCCAGAAAACACTTGATCTTCTTGATGAAGATGATGATGTTCAGGACGTATACCATAACTGGAACGAATAATCAGTTATAAGAAATGGGGGACAATGATGAGTAATTACAAGATGGAAACTAAATGTGTACAGTCCGGTTACAATCCGGGAAACGGTGAACCACGTGTGCTCCCGATCGTACAAAGCACAACATTCCGTTACACCAGCAGTGATCAGATGGGAAGACTTTTTGATCTTGAAGAGTCCGGATATTTTTATACAAGACTTCAGAATCCGACGAATGATGCAGTAGCAGCAAAGATCTGTGATATGGAGGGTGGAGTAGCAGCAATGCTGACTTCTTCCGGACAGGCAGCAAACTTTTATGCGATTATGAATATTGCTGAAGAAGGTGATCATATCGTATGTGCCTCTGCCTTGTATGGCGGTACATACAATCTGTTTGCTCACACAATCCGTAAAATGGGTGTGAAAGCAACTTTCGTAGACCCAGACTGCACAGAGGAAGAACTGAATGCGGCATTTCAGGAGAATACGAAAGCTGTTTTTGGAGAGACGATTGCCAATCCGGCATTGACTGTTTTTGATTTTGAGAAATTTGCAAAAGCTGCACATGCACATCATGTTCCGTTAATCGTAGATAATACATTTGCAACACCGATCAACTGTCGTCCTTTTGAATGGGGTGCAGATATTGTTACTCATTCAACTACAAAATACATGGATGGACATGCAGCCTGTGTTGGCGGTGCAATCGTTGACAGCGGTAACTTTGACTGGGCTGCTTACGGAGACAAGTTTGCCGGACTTACAACACCGGATGAGACTTATCACGGAATTGTATACACAGAAAAGTTTGGCAAAGCTGCTTATATAACAAAAGCAACATCACAGCTGATGAGAGATCTTGGATCGATCCAGTCTCCACAGAATGCATTTCTTTTGAACCTTGGACTCGAGAGTCTTCATTTGAGAATGCCAAGACATTGTGAGAACGCTGTAAAGATGGCACAGTATCTCCAGGGACACGAGAAAGTGGCATGGGTAAACTGCCCATCACTTCCGGGAAGCAAGGATTATGATCTTGTTCAGAAATATATGCCGGATGGAACATGCGGTGTTATTACTTTTGGATTAAAGGGCGGAAGAGAAGCAGCAGTTAAGATGATGGACAAACTGAAACTGGTTGCGATTGTAACTCATGTAGCAGACGCAAGAAGCTGCGTACTTCATCCTGCAAGTCATACACACAGACAGATGAATGAGCAGGAACTGTTGGAAGCAGGTGTACAGCCAGATCTGATTCGTTTCAGTCTTGGAATTGAGAATATTGAAGATCTGATTGCCGATGTAGAACAGGCACTGGAAGATTAATATAAATAACATATGATTCAGGAGGTATGGATTCTCATGATTTTGTATCCATACCTCCTGTTTTTTGTATCCGAATTGTAGGTTTTAAACAGTAGTTAGTTCTTTTGCTTAAATTGTGGAGATTGATATGCAGAATTGGATACAATACATATTTTCCCCGTATTCTGTGCATTCTAGTAATAGTATTTATTTACTTTCAACAGGAGGCATATTTATATGAGCGAGGAAAAAAAGCAAAAATCAGATGAAATCAAAGAATTTGGTGCGTTAATGTTAAATGAAAATAAAAAGAATTACAAAATTCGTCTTCTGACAATTATAGGTGAAATTGAAGGACATGAAACAGTATCAAATAATACAAAAGCAACAAAGTACGAACATTTACTTCCACAACTGGCTGAAGCTGAAGAAAGCGATGAAGTAGAGGGGGTTCTCATTTTATTAAATACACTGGGTGGAGATGTGGAAGCTGGACTTGCAATTGCGGAAATGATAGCTTCTTTGGGAAAACCAACCGTTTCTCTTGTCCTTGGTGGAAGTCATTCTATTGGCGGTCCTCTTGCTGTTTCGGCAGATTATTCCTTTATTGTACCGACAGGAACCATGGTTGTTCATCCGGTTCGTTCAAACGGTACTTTTATCGGTGTGACACAGAGCCTGAGAAATATGGAACGTACACAGGACAGAATTGCCAGATTTATTGCTGCACACTCTAAAATCACAGAAAAACGTCTTGTTGATCTGATGTTGAACCCTACGCAGCTTGTAAAAGATGTAGGAACACTGTTAGAAGGAGAAGAAGCTGTAAGAGAAGGGATCATCGACGAAGTCGGAGGCATTCACCAGGCATTTAAAAAACTCTATGAATTGATTGATGAAAAACGGGAAAAACCTTCGGAAATGTAAATATAGAACAAAAAAATGGCATCTGATCAAAGAAATTTTGTAATGACATGAATTTTAATTGATGTTATACTTGAAATAGTATGTATTCAATCTATCGTTTGATTGAATCAGTACAATGGTATAATAATTAAGGGGGAATCAGATGGCTGCAAAATCTACAAATACGAAAAAAAGTTCTACGAACAACACAGCGAAAGCAGCAAAAAATGCAACAACTAAGAAAACATCGACAGCAAAAAAAGCTTCTGCCTCCACAAAGAAAAGTTCTGGCAGTAAGACAAAAAGAACTTCAAATCATATAAATACAGCACAAAGTCAGGAAATCCGTTCAGAGATCCTTCTATTGGGTTCCCTTGCCATCTGCATCCTTCTTATCCTGAGTAATTTTGGTATGGGTGGCATAGCGGGAGGAGCAATTTCTTCTGTAGGATTTGGACTTGTAGGAGCAATGGCATATTTATTTCCATTTGTATTTTTCGGAGCAGTTGCTTTTTATATTTCCAATAAAGGAAATCCTCATGCTTACATAAAAGTAGGTGCCGCAATTGTTCTGGTCATTCTCCTTTGTGGAATTTTAGAATTGATGTTTCATCCATATACTGCCGGGACATCTGTTTTATCTTACTACAAAGATTCCAGTGCTGATAAAAATGCGGGGGGATTACTTGGCGGAATTCTGATCAGTATTTTATGTCCACTGATTGGAGAAGCAGGTACTTATGTTATTTTGATCATTTTCTCAATCATTTGTATCATTCTGGTAACAGAACGTTCTTTATTAGCTCCACTTGGAAGACATGGAAAGAAAGCTTACCAGGAAGTGAAACGGAAACATCAGGAAACTGCTGAGATCCGTACACTGGAGCGGGATGCCCGCAAAGAGGCACTTGCGTTGAAGCAAAGAGAAAAAGTCGAAACTTCACAGGCAGATGCATCTTCTTCAAGTGAGAAAAAGAAACGCACAAAGCGGACAGACCTTAAAGCATCAGGTATTACGTTCGCCACAACGCTTCTTTCAGAGGAAGAATCACCTGTTGGTGGCTTTGGGCGGACTCCAAAATCACCTGAAATGACAGAACTTGTCCCGGAGAAAGAGCCGGATTCAAAAGATCTGACGGATTCCTTTGAAGATCATTTTGTCATTAACAGAGCAGAACCGGCAATGGATGTACAGGAAGAGATTCCGTTTGACGATGCACTGCACCTTGAACCGGTACAAACACCCGCTTCCCGACAAGAAAACGAGATGAGTTCTGAACATAATCCGGCTGCGGATCCTATAATTGAAAATAGCCCGGAGATAAAACAGGAGCATTCCAGAAAAAGCAGCAAAAAAGACGCACAGGCGGTTGCCGCAGAGACAGCCAGTGTAGAACAGACCATACGGGAACAGGAGCAAAAACCACGGCCGGTTTATCATACACCTCCGCTGAATCTGTTAAAGAAGGGGAAGAAAGGCGGCGGTGATTCGGATGAACACCTTCGTGCCACGGCTTTAAAACTGGAACAGACACTACAGAATTTTGGAGTTGGAGTACATGTAACAAACGCAAGCTGTGGTCCATCTGTTACAAGATATGAACTTCAACCGGAACAGGGCGTAAAAGTAAGCCGGATTGTTGGACTTGCAGATGATATCAAGTTAAATCTTGCAGTTGCAGATCTGAGAATTGAAGCTCCAATCCCTGGTAAAGCCGCGGTCGGTATCGAAGTTCCGAACAGTGAAAATACAGCGGTTATGCTGGGAGATCTGCTAGAGTCAAAAGAGTTCAAAAACAGTAAATCGCCAATTTCATTTGCAGTTGGTAAAGATATTGCCGGAAAGGTTGTTGTGACTGACATTGCCAAGATGCCGCATCTTCTTGTTGCAGGTGCAACGGGATCCGGTAAATCTGTCTGCATCAACACTCTGATCATGAGTGTTATTTATAAGGCAGATCCTGATGATGTTAAACTGATCCTTGTCGATCCAAAAGTTGTGGAACTAAGTGTATATAACGGAATTCCACATCTGATGATTCCGGTTGTCACAGATATGAAGAAGGCGGCAGGTGCCTTGAACTGGGCAGTTGCTGAGATGGAAAAGCGTTACAAACTTTTTGCACAGTACAATGTACGTGATTTAAAGGGCTTTAATGAAAAGGTCAAGCATGGGGAAACCGGACCGGAGATTCAGAAAAAGCTTCCTCAGATTGTAATTATCATTGACGAGCTTGCTGATCTTATGATGGTTGCTCCGGGAGAAGTAGAAGGTGCTATCTGTCGTCTGGCACAGTTGGCCAGAGCAGCGGGACTTCATTTGATTCTTGCAACACAGAGACCATCTGTAAATGTTATTACCGGATTGATCAAAGCAAACATGCCTTCCCGAATTGCTTTTTCTGTATCATCAGGCGTCGATTCAAGGACAATTATCGACATGAATGGTGCCGAAAAGCTCCTGGGAAAGGGAGACATGCTCTTTTATCCATCCGGATATCCAAAACCTGTCAGGGTGCAGGGATCTTTCGTTTCGGACGAAGAAGTTCAAAAAGTTGTTGATTATTTGATTGACAAGAACGGAAATACCTCGTACAGTAATGAACTAGAAGAACAGATTTCAAGCAGCGCAGATCTTCCGGGTCAGGGAATGCTTCCGGGACAGCAGGACAGCGAGAACAGCAGGGATGTCTATTTTGCAGATGCAGGGAATCTGATCATCGACAAGGAAAAAGCATCGATTGGTATGCTTCAGAGGATGTTCAAGATTGGTTTCAACCGTGCTGCCAGAATTATGGATCAGCTATGTGAAGCCGGTGTTGTAGGTCCGGAGGAAGGAACAAAACCAAGAAAAGTGCTTATGACAAAAGAAGAATTTGCAGAATATATGCAGAATCAGACTTCGTAAAATCTAAAAACACCAAAAGTGATACAAAGGAGAGGGAAAGATGAAAACAGATATTCAGATTGCACAGGAAGCAGAAATGAAACACATCAAAGAGGTAGCGGTACAGGCCGGTATTTCAGAAGATGAACTTGAATTTTATGGAAAATATAAGGCAAAACTTTCCGATGAACTCTGGAACAGAATCAAAGATAACGAGGATGGAAAGCTTGTACTTGTAACAGCAATCAATCCTACTCCGGCCGGAGAGGGTAAGACTACAACATCTGTAGGTCTCGGACAGGCATTTGCAAAACTTGGGAAAAAAGCAATGATCGCACTTCGTGAGCCATCTCTCGGACCATGTTTCGGAATCAAAGGTGGAGCAGCCGGTGGCGGATATGCCCAGGTCGTTCCTATGGAAGATCTGAACCTGCATTTTACAGGAGATTTTCATGCGATCACTTCAGCAAACAACCTTCTTGCAGCAATGCTCGATAATCATATCCAGCAGGGAAATACACTTGGTATTGATCCAAGACAGGTTGTATGGAAACGTTGTGTCGATATGAATGATCGTGTTCTCAGAAATATTGTTGTCGGACTTGGACGCAAAACAGACGGTATGGTCCGTGAAGATCATTTTGTCATTACAGTGGCATCTGAGATCATGGCGATCCTCTGTCTTGCAGATGATCTTGCTGATCTTAAACGCAGACTTGGAAGAATCATTGTTGCTTACAATTTCAAGGGAGAACCTGTTACAGCAGATGATCTTCAGGCAACAGGTGCTATGGCCGCACTTCTGAAAGATGCGATCAAGCCAAACCTGATCCAGACACTTGAGCATACACCGGCATTAGTACATGGCGGTCCATTTGCAAACATTGCACATGGCTGCAATAGTGTACGTGCAACAAAGATGGCTCTGAAGTTAAGTGACATCACTGTCACAGAAGCCGGATTTGGTGCAGATCTTGGCGCTGAGAAATTCTTTGATATCAAATGCCGTATGGCAGGTCTGAAACCAGACGCAGTAGTTTTAGTTGCAACAGTACGTGCATTAAAGTATAACGGTGGCGTTGCGAAGGCTGACCTTGCAGAAGAGAACCTGGATGCCCTTGCAAAAGGTATTGTAAATCTTGAGAAACATATTGAAAATATTCAGAAATACGGTGTACCGGTAATCGTTACACTGAATTCATTTGTAACAGATACGGATGCTGAAAATGCATTTATTGAAAAATTCTGTCGTGAACGCGGATGCGAGTTTGCCCTCTCAGAAGTGTGGGAGAAAGGCGGAGAAGGCGGTTTAGATCTTGCGCAGAAGGTTCTTGAGACACTTGAGACAAAAGAAAGTGATTTCCATACGCTTTATAATGATGAGCTTTCTCTGAAAGACAAGATTCGTACAATCGCACAGGAGATTTACGGCGCACATGATGTTGTATATGAACCTGCAGCTGAGAAACAGCTCGCCAAGATTGAATCTATGGGATTTGGTTCTTTCCCGATCTGTATGGCAAAGAATCAGTATTCTCTTTCAGATGACGCTACAAAGCTTGGAAGACCTGAAAACTTTGATATTCATATCCGCGAGGTATATGTAAGTGCAGGAGCCGGTTTTGTTGTCGCACTGACGGGCGCTGTTATGACAATGCCTGGACTTCCAAAAGTTCCTGCTGCAAACGGAATCGACGTTACAGATGACGGAAAGATCACCGGACTTTTCTAAAGTTTTTTATGATTGGCTGCCGGTCATAATATTTTTTGACCGGCAATGCCAATTGTTTTCGTGGAGTTAGATAATTAATTAAGGAGATACACATGGCACAGTTGATAGATGGTAAATTAATCTCTCAGCAGATTAAAGATGAGTTGAAAGAAGAAGTAGCACAGTTTAAGGCAGAAGGCATTGATATTTGCCTTGCTGTTATTCAGGTGGGAAGTGATCCGGCTTCTTCTGTATATGTCAGAAACAAGAAAAAGGCATGCGCCTATATCGGGGTAGAATCCAGATCATATGAACTTCCGGAAGAGACTTCGGAAGAAGAACTGATCAAGTTAGTAGAAGAGTTAAATGCAGATGAAAGCGTAAACGGAATTCTTGTACAGCTTCCGGTACCGGATCATATTGATGAAGATAAGATCATCCGTACGATTTCACCGGATAAGGATGTAGATGGATTCCATCCTGTAAGTGTTGGAAGACTCTGGATCGGAGAAAAAGGATTTTTATCCTGTACTCCGGCCGGAATCATTCAGCTTTTGAAAAGATCCAATATTTCGATTGAAGGAAAAGAATGTGTGATCATTGGACGAAGCAATATCGTCGGTAAACCAATGGCAGCCCTTTTGCTTCGTGAAAATGGAACTGTAACCGTTGCACATTCCCGAACAAAAGATCTTAAAGAAGTAGCAAAACGAGCAGATATCCTGATTGTTGCAATTGGAAAAGAGCGTTTTATCACATCTGAATATATCAAAGAGGGAGCTGTTGTCATCGATGTAGGAATGCATCGTGATGAAGCGAACCACCTTTGCGGAGATGTTGATTTTGCGGATGTTGAACCTCATTCTTCTGCAATTACACCGGTACCGGGCGGTGTTGGTCCAATGACAATTGCAATGCTGATGAATAATTGCGTTGAAACAGTTCGTAAGTAGGAGGAGCTTGTAAATGAGGTGTACACATTGCGGAGCAAATATACCAGACGATCAGTTGATTTGTCCCGTATGCGGTGCTGAAGTACAGATTGTACCAGATTATAACCCTTTGGAAGACGTACTCGCACGCGAAGTGAAAGGCTCAGTAGCCGGAGCTACACGTCAGATCCAGGCAGATGTAGTCCGAAGACAGAATGTGAGCCAAAACCAACAGAACAGAAATCGGCAAAATCAACGATCGAATCCTAATTCCACACGCGTCTTAAGCCAGGCGGAACTGGATAAAGTAAGAGAAGAGCGAAGAGAACAGCTACGACGCCAGAGAGCGCAAAGACAACGTCAGAAAACAGATGCAAAGCGTTATCAGGATGCCCGTCAGTCAGCAGAGAATCTGCGCCGGACATCTACTGAGAGCAGACGCCTGCAGCAGATCAAAAAACAAGAGGCTGCCAGAAAAAAACGCCAAAAATTACTTACGGTTTTTTTCCTGCTCATTCTTCTGGTTGGTGTCGGAATTTATATCGGATATCAGAATTCCTATACAGGCATGATCAAAAAAGGGAATGCCGCACTGCAGAATAGCAACTATACTTCTGCAGAGAATTATTTTAACAGAGCAATTATAAAGGATAAATCAAAGGCAGAGGCTTATACCGGACTTGCTAATATCTATGTTGCCCAGGATGATCTGGACAGTGCAGAGAGCGTCTATCTCAACGCACTGGAGACACAACCGTCGAATGTAAATCTCTATAAAGCTGCAGTAAAATTCTATGAGAAAACAGAACAGCCGAATAAGATTTCTGATCTCCTGCAGGATTGTGAAGATAAGAATGTATTATCCGCTATGAATGATTATGTTTCATCTGCTCCTGAATTCAGTTTGAAAGAAGGAACCTATGATGAAGTACAGCAGGTAACATTAACATCTGCTACAGGCGGAACGATTTATTATACAACAGATGGTTCTGATCCGACGGAGTCAAGTACAGAATACAAAGAAGCTGTTCTGCTCCAGTCCGAAGGTGACACAGAGATCCGTGCAATTGCTGTTAATAAAAAGGGAATACCAAGTGCTGTTTCCAGTGCAAAATATTCCATTGAATTTCCACTTGTAGACGCTCCGGCAGTTTCTCCATCAACCGGACAATATAGTACAGCCACACAGATCACGATTACGGTGCCGGATGGATATACGGCATACTACACGATGGACGGTTCAACTCCAACCGCATCCTCTGAGAAATATACTGACCCGATTGATATGCCAGAAAATTCACAAACAACTTTTTCAGCAATTCTCGTGAACGATAAAAATGGAAAAGCAACGGAAGTAACAACACGAAACTATATTACTACATATTAAGTAAACTGTGTAAAGTAACTAGAAAGCAACCTTGATTTTGGAAAATGTTATGTAAATTTTCCAAAATAGGGTTGCTTTTTTTAGCATACAGAGTTATAATAATATCTGTTAAAAAAATAACAATACTACATAAAAAAGGAGAGATTTGTTATGAGTAGATTTTGCTTACCAAGAGACATTTATCATGGAAAAGGATGTCTGGAAGAACTGAAGAACCTGAAAGGAAAGAAAGCCATTCTTGTAGTTGGTGGCGGTTCTATGAAACGTCAGGGATTCCTGGATAAAGCAGTTAATTATCTGAAAGAAGGCGGAATGGAAGTTCAGCTGTTTGAAGGTGTTGAGCCAGATCCGTCAGTTGAGACTGTTATGAAAGGTGCAGAAGCAATGCGTGCTTTCGAGCCGGATTGGATCGTTGCTATGGGTGGTGGATCACCAATCGATGCAGCGAAAGCTATGTGGGCATTCTATGAGTACCCGGAGATCTCCTTTGAAGACCTGATCACACCATTCAGCTTCCCGGAACTGAGACAGAAAGCTAAATTTGCAGCAATTCCTACAACTTCAGGAACAGCTACAGAGGTTACAGCATTCTCAGTTATCACAAACTATCAGACTGGTGTGAAATATCCACTGGCTGACTTCAACATCACACCAGATGTTGCAATCGTTGATCCTGACCTTGTTGCAGGACTCCCGGTTAAACAGGTTGCATATACAGGTATGGATGCTCTTACACATGCAATTGAAGCATATGTATCCACACTGAACGGACCTTTCACAGATCCACTTGCACTGCAGGCAATTGAGATGGTTCTTGATTATCTGCCAGGATCTTACAAATGTGATATGGTTGCAAGAGAGCAGATGCATTATGCACAGTGCCTTGCAGGAATGGCATTCTCTAATGCATTACTTGGTATCGTTCATTCAATGGCTCATAAAACAGGTGCTGCATTCTCTACAGGACATATTCCGCACGGATGTGCTAACGCAATTTACCTTCCATACGTTATCAAATACAACGCCAAAGACGCTGTAGCTGCAAAACGTTATGCTGAAATCGCACGCAGAATGGGACTTGCCGGAACATCTGAGCAGGCTCTGATCAACAGCCTTGTTGAGAAGATTGATGAGTTCAATGTAAGACTGAACATTCCTAAGACTCTGAAAGACTTCGGAATCAATGAAGAAGAATTCAAAGAAAAAGTTGACAAGATTGCAGAACTGGCTGTAGGAGATGCCTGTACAGGATCCAACCCACGTGCAATCGATCCGGCTGCTATGGCTAAACTTCTTACATGTACATACTACGGAACAGAAGTTGATTTCTAAAATCAAAAATTAATAAAGGTTTCGGTGTTCTTATATAATAAGATAACACGGTAAACTTGTCTTAAACAATACGGGTAGATGCATGAAATTGTGTGTCTGCCCGTATGTTTTACTTGAATTCATAGCTGAAGTGTCGTATTATTAACAAAGAGCGAATTGTTATTGTTTACACAATGTTTGAAGACAATAACGTCGATTTATTTACAAGGAGGAAAAACATGTATAAGATATTAAAAGCTGAAAAACTGGCTGATAAGATTTATCTGATGAATGTTCATGCACCACGTGTAGCAAGTCACTGTCAGCCTGGTCAGTTTGTCATCGTTAAAATGGACGAGAAAGGCGAACGTATTCCGCTGACAATCTGTGATTATGACAGAGAAGCAGGAACAATCACAATCGTTTTCCAGGAAGTTGGAGCTTCTACAGTGAAAATGGGAGAACTCAAAGCCGGAGACAGTTTCCGTGACTTTACAGGTCCGCTTGGATGCGCTTCTGAGTTTGTTCATGAAGACCTTGAGTCCCTTAAGAATAAGAAGATGCTGTTTGTAGCCGGTGGAGTTGGGGCTGCTCCGGTTTACCCACAGGTAAAATGGTTAAAAGCACACGAAATCGATGCTGATGTTATCGTTGGTGCTAAGACAAAAGATATGCTGATCCTTGAAGATCAGATGGAAGCTGTTGCAGGCAACTACTACCCATGTACAGATGACGGTTCTTACGGACACGCAGGAATGGTTACAACTATGGTAGAAGAACTTGTAAACAACGGAAATAAATACGATGTCTGCGTTGCAATCGGACCGATGATCATGATGAAATTCGTCTGTCTCTTAACAAAGAAACTTGAGATTCCGACAATCGTCAGCATGAACCCGATCATGGTAGACGGAACAGGTATGTGTGGTGCCTGCCGTCTTCAGGTTGGTGATGAGATCAAATTTGCATGCGTTGACGGACCAGAGTTCGACGGACACCTTGTTGACTTTGATCAGGCAATGAAGAGAAGCCAGATGTACAAATCTGAAGAAGGACGCGCAATGCTGAAACTTCAGGAAGGCGATACACATCACGGCGGATGCGGACATTGTGGAGGTGACGAATAATGGCTGATATGATGAAAAAAGTACCTGTAAGAGAGCAGGATCCAAAAGTACGTGCAACAAACTTTGAAGAAGTTTGTCTCGGTTATAACAAAGAAGAAGCAATGGAAGAGGCTACAAGATGCCTTAACTGTAAGAATGCAAAATGTATCCAGGGTTGTCCTGTATCCATCAACATTCCGGCATTTATCCATCAGGTAAAAGAAGGAAACATTGAAGAAGCTTACAAGATCATTGGTAAATCCAGTGCACTTCCGGCTATCTGTGGACGTGTTTGCCCGCAGGAATCCCAGTGTGAGGGAAAATGTATCCGTGGAATTAAAGGCGAGCCTGTTTCTATTGGAAAACTGGAGCGTTTCGTTGCTGACTATGCACTTGAGAATGATATTAAGCCAGAAGGTGCTGAGACTATGAACGGTCACAAAGTAGCCGTTATCGGTTCTGGTCCGTCCGGACTTACATGTGCCGGAGACCTTGCAAAACTCGGATATGATGTAACAGTATTCGAAGCATTACATGAGCTCGGTGGAGTACTTGTATATGGTATTCCTGAGTTCCGTCTTCCAAAACAGAAAGTCGTTGCAAAAGAGATCGAGAAAGTAAAAGAGCTCGGTGTTAAATTCGAGACAAACGTTGTTATCGGTAAATCCACAACAATCGATCAGCTGATGGAAGAGGAAGGATTCGAGGCAGTATTTATTGGATCCGGTGCAGGACTTCCAATGTTCATGGGAATTCCGGGAGAGAATGCAAACGAAGTATTCTCCGCAAATGAATACCTGACAAGAAGTAACCTGATGAAAGCTTTCCGTGAGGATTACGACACACCGATCGCTGCCGGTAAGAAAGTAGCCGTTGTTGGTGGTGGTAACGTAGCTATGGATGCTGCAAGAACAGCTCTTCGTCTCGGCGCAGAAGTTCATGTAGTATACAGAAGAAGTGAAGCAGAGCTTCCTGCAAGAGCAGAAGAAGTTCATCATGCAAAAGAAGAAGGAATCATCTTCGATCTTCTTACAAATCCGAAGAAGATCAATGTTGACGAGAATGGTAATATCACAAGCATGACAGTGATCAAGATGGAACTTGGTGAGCCAGATGCTTCCGGAAGAAGACGTCCGGTTGAAATTGAGGGCTCTGAGTACGACATCGAAGTTGATACAGTTATCATGTCTCTTGGTACATCACCAAACCCGCTGATCTCTTCTACAACAAAGGGACTTGAGACAAACCGCAGAAAGTGTATCGTTGCAGAGGAAGAGAATGGACAGACATCTAAAGAAGGCGTATTCGCCGGAGGAGATGCTGTTACAGGAGCTGCTACAGTTATCCTTGCTATGG
>OCHG01000734.1_pt1 | contig 27385 bp, 26 predicted proteins | sample 1538801 | NCBI WGS metagenome assembly OCHG01 (sample SAMN04571727, study PRJEB22368) | human gut metagenome | biome: human gut; material: stool | host: Homo sapiens | place: Luxembourg | collected 2012-09-20 | reverse complement strand
AATGAGGTCTGAAAATAGACCTCAAGTAACGGTCTTGAGAAGCGTCCGAAACTCCGCTTTCCGGGCTTCGATGAGCCGTACGGATCGACACGATTAGGAGATATAGCGGCTCTGGTAAATCGCACCGATCCAAAATCTAATGCGCCGATCATGATGCTCAGTGCCGGAAATGGCTTCATTATGCAGTCCGAAAAGTATTCCAGAGATAATGCTGGACAGAGCCTCAAAAAGTACATTCTCTTGAAGCAAGGAGAATTGGCGTATAATCACGGCGCATCTAAGGCTAAACAGTTTGGTTGTTGTTATGAGCTGACCGAGCCAGAGGCACGAATCCCCTATGTGTATCATTGCTTCAAAATCAATAATCACGAATATACGCCGTTTATTGCGATGGCGCTCAATAACCCCAAAATGGATAAACAGCTTAAACGCCTTGTATCGTCAAGCGTTCGTATGGATGGACTACTCAATATTTCCTTTGAGGATTACATGAGCGTAACAATTCATCTTCCTTCGCCCTCCGAACAGAAGCACATAGCCGACTTTCTCCAAAAAATTGACGAGCGAATCGCCGCGCAGGAAAATCTTCTCGCTTCCCTCAAGAAGTATAAAAGAGGTGCTATCAAGAGTATTTTCACTCAAAGAGTGTCTTTCCATGCGGAGAAAAATAAATGGGAAAGTCATAAGATGAGCGAGTTGATCACCCTTCAATCTGGTCAAGATTTTGCACCGACTGATTATAATGAGCAAGGAAAAGGTATACCTTACATGACGGGAGCAAGCTGCATTGTTGAAGGACAGACGGTCGTTTCAAGGTGGACAACAGTTCCCCGGTGCTTCGCTTATCGTGGAGATACACTTCTGGTATGCAAAGGCTCCGGCTCTGGCGCAGTAGCATTTCTCTCTCAAGATAAGGTGCATATTGCACGACAGTTTATGGCGTTGCGCCCCCATGGCGGCATGACCAAAGAGTTTTGCTTTTACCTCACACTTCATCTTTCTGAGAAAATGAAGCAATCGGCAACAGGACTGATTGAAGGCATAGATCGTAAAACTGTTTTGAATCAGCGTGTCTTTTTACCCCCCATCGTTGAGCAAGAGCGAATCGTGAAATTTCTTTCGGCAATAGAAAAGGCTTTAATAACGCAAGAGGGTGTTCTAAAGAGCCTTGTTTCTATAAAAAAGGGATTGATGCAACAGCTCTTTATATGAAGAGCTGCTGCAAAAGAGAGACTCGCATTCCAACCAACTGGCGCTCTGTACTTTCAGCATTCGCTATTTTTTTATTTAGCGTCTCAAATAGCTTTGACAAGTGCTTCTGTTCTCCCACTGACGGCAAGCATCGACGGATGCGGACAAATTGGGAATAATGGACTCTTTGCTTTTCAATAAGTGATCCAGTAGCGATGAGCTTGTAGTGAATTAGCATGGAGTACGATGTCAGATATTCTTCCCAGAAGCAAATAGTATCAGGCTCATTAACAGAGAAGATATTATAATAGCCTGAAACAGCGGCGGTATAACCGAGATGGTTAGGAGCGATTGCGCCCAGATGGGCGTTCATGGGATTATATGCAAACCAACCGGGCTTAATCATCTTGTAGTTTTCCCCCTCCTTAGTTACAAGAAACTCCCGATAATAACGTTCTGTTTTTGGCGTTATACCATCCTCAACGGTGAGGCTGACTAAAGGCGTGGATGGTGTGTTTGATGTCCTTATTGTTTGCTCGGTGAAATATTCACCTAAAGACGATTGCTGCCATTCGGGGTAACACGCTTTTCTGGTTCCTTTTCTTCCAGTGAACACTTGCTGAATGACACCTCTTTTATACTTCTTGAGGCTATCGACCAGAGCGCGTTGCATTTCGATTCTCTGTTCAATTCTCTCAAGGAAATTGGCAATTTGCGCTTGCTCGTGAGCAGACGGAATATTGATCGGCATAGCAAAGAAGGTGTCATCCTTTATGCTAACTCTGTCATGTCTTGCTCCGCTGTCACCGGACATATACACATACCTATGCCACGCAGAAGACCGGAAATACCATTCAAAGAACGCAGGATTGATCTCTTCCTTAGCTCTAAAGCAAAGGTACAACGGTGAGACAATACCAGCTTCGGTATATTTGTAGCTACTTATAGGACCGTATGGCGCGTCGGATGATTTGCGAGGGTTATAAACGAAGTCATTTTCCTCAATGATGTAATATCCGTTGGTATTGTCGCTGTTGGCGATGTCCTTGTCAAAGTATTCGCGCTGTGGTATCAAGCCCTGCTTTGCAGAGTTACAGATGACATTTGTTATTCGCCCATCTGTGTTTTTCTGAGTGTTCTTTGCAAATACGGATGATAACAAAGTTGTCTGCCACGGATCATTGAAGTCCGGAAAGCGGAGCTTCGGACGCTTCTCAAGACCGTTACTTGAGGGTGTTAATGCCCTGATTATCCCTCCACCGGATAATGTTCGTGGAGGTGGTCATTATGACTAACAATACACAATTCAAGACGCTTGTGAACACATGGCTAAATCAAAAGAAGCCCATGATCACGCCGTCAACCCACGCCAGCTTTACGCTGATTGCCGAAAATCACCTGATCCCATATTACGGCAAGCGCAAGATTGGCAGCATCACCGAAGCGGACATCCAGAGCTACATTTCGTATCTCTACAATGCTGGACGCTTGGATAAGACCGGAGGGCTTACCGTGAAGACGATAAGGGATGTTATCCTCGTTCTCCGGTTGTCAATGGAGTACGCCTACAAGGAACGGGCTATTCCACTCCTGAACTGGGACCTAATCGAATACCCAAAAGAGCTTGGTATCAAGAAAGTAGTTTCTCTCTCAAAAGATCAAGAGCAAGCTCTAATCCAGTGTATCTACATGGACTTGAACCGGAAGACAGCGGGAATTTTGATTGCATTGTTTACCGGAGTCCGGATAGGCGAGCTGTGCGGCTTGCAGATGAGGGACATTTCGCTAACGGACAAGACCATCAGCATCAACAAAACCGTCCAGCGTATCTACGACAAGAAGAAGGGAGAATCGTATCTTCATATAGGACCGCCGAAAACGAAAACCTCCGCTCGAACGATTCCTGTTCCGTCCCTTCTCATGAATATCATCAAGAAGTTTTACACGGAAAACCCGAATCACTATTTCCTCACGGGCAAGACAAAGCCAACCGAGCCGAGAACATATCGGCAATTTTTCACACGTTTCTTGAAGCGGAATGGATTGGAGAAAGTGAAGTTTCATGAGATCCGGCATACATTCGCAGTTAGAGCAATCGAGATACCGGAGTTTGATATAAAGTCTCTTTCTGAAATCCTCGGACATAAGAACGTATCTTTTACCCTGAATGTGTACGGGAGTGCAAATCTCCAACAGAAGGCTAAGTGCATGAATCTTCTGAATGACCTCCTGTGATGAAAAAACGCCCCGGCGCTGTGCCAGATGCACAGTGCCGGGGGCATTCCCATTTCCAGCGATTTTATTTTTTCCCAGCAAGGGACTGTTCATAGAGTGTCACTTTCCATTTTGCGAAGCCGTGAAAACCCATTGCATTCCGTGGAAAAGTTCACGGGACAGCACATACCGTACACGCTTCCAATAATCACTGTTCAGTGCAATGTGTATTCACCATCGTAAGTAAATTCACGGTTTTCACAATGCTTGATTCAGAGGGGAAATTATTCGCCTTATTCTTGTGTGACATCAAGGGAAACCGGGTCAATGATCGTAACAGATTTACCCTGCTGATGAGCATATCTGACGGTCTTTCCGGTTCCGCTGGGGCTTCCATCCCAAACTGCAATCAGAACATCCGCGTGATCAACCATATAACGGTTGCGCTTGTCCATGCAGTCAGGCGAGTAATGGGTTTGAATCAGTGTTTCCTTATCGCACTTGGACGCAATGTCGAAATACCGATCTCTTAGAGCTTCTGACCACTTTGCGGCTTGGCTTTCGCATGGGATGGCGCTTTCAAGCGTAATTCCCGGATAGGATGCTTTTAGACCCAGCACGATCTCAGCAGCATACATATCTACACCGATTGCCATTCCGGATATAAAGTGCGTGACGCCTTCATTTTCGATGAGATTGATGATTTGCTCCCTGAGAGTTTTTTTGAGGTCTATGCAACGTTCGTCTTCCTCATTGAAACCAAACGGGAGGTTTTGCGGACGATGCCCGGTAAAAGCACAGGTCTTCATTTTCTTTTTCATCTCCTGACTATGTATTAGAGACTGTTTCTATGTCTCTAATACATAATATAGCACGGAGATATGAAATATTATGTCGAAATAAGGGAAGAAAAAAGGCTGCGTGAAAAAATCACACAGCCCATGACGGATTCAGCCATTATCTGCCGTTTCCTGCTGGATCATCAGCTCAACCATCTGCAAAATGCGCTTCTGCGCTTGCGGAGACAACGAAGCAAGTTTCTCTGAGAGTTCAGACGATTTATAGCTTGTCGAATGCTCTAGGACATCACAGAAAATCGCGTCTGCCGAAACCTCAAGCCCATTGAGAAGAATGATCAATTTCTCACAGCGAGGAAACGACATACCACGTTCAACCGTAGAAATATAATTTGCAGTTAGTCCGGTCTTTTCCGCAAGCTCTTCTTGAGAGATTCCGAGGCGTTCCCGGCATTGTTTTACTCGTTTACCTATTCGTTTATCAATCATAGCGCGTACCTACACCTTTTCTATAACGCTCATGATAATTATATGGGTTAGAGGCATAGTTATACAGAAACGCTAATAGTGACGCTATGGATTAACGTGTGATTTTCGGCGGTATTTACAGAAAAGATACAAAAAAGAGCCTCTGCCGATACCCAAACCGGGCATCGACAGAGGCTCTTCGTTCGTTTTGTGGGTATTTGAATAAGTGCCGGAATCGACACCTATTCTCGCTCTATTGCCGAAACTGTGCGGGGAATATAATCACACGGGGCGGTCATTTCTCGTCGTTCTGAGGCTTGCAATCATAGGCTTTTTCGACCTCTAATTGTCCACGCTGCTGCTCCTTCCGGAAAAAGCCCGGACAGGAGATGAGATTCGCCCGAAAGCTCTGCTTGCAGCTATGGACGCAGCGGACGCAGAAGCGGTTATACTTCCGGCGTCCGCTCCTGCCGCCATTTCTGACTTCTGCTCACAACTCAATCTCTCCTTTGTGCTTTTGGTGAGGGCAGCATTCCTTCTGCTTTTCAGCCTTTGCAGACTTGAGCCTGTCCATGATGGAGGACTTCTCGCCCCTTTCGGGAGCTTTGACCTCTGCGGTCTTGTCCTCCTTCGGACCGTTGTTGATGATCCCATCAATCATGCCGTAGTCATCCTCCATCGACATCTCCGCTGCCTTGAGGTAGTTTTCCTTCTCAAGAGCTGCCATCCAGCTTTCTTTGCTGATACCGAGCATTCCGCCCTTTGCCGCATGATCGGCAATCTCTTTGGCATCTACGCACAAGCCCTCGGTGTTATCCGAATAGAGGCGGTAAACCTCGCAGCCCATCTCTAAAGCCTTCTCTGCCGCCTCCTGACCGGCGGGAAGAACGCCAGCCCATGCGTAGCCGTAATCCTTCATATCCTGCACAGTGAGCGCAGGGTCGGGCATTTCCGGCACTTCCTTGACCTCAAGGTCGAGAAGGCGGAGCGTATCATCGTCAAAGCCGTTGTAGATATCATCAAGGACGAGCTTGCCGCGCTCATCGACAATGATGCAGGCAGCCTCATCGCCGTAGGTGTCATGCTCCATAAGGTAAAAGCTGTGACCGCCGACTTCATGCTGGTCAATGGTGTGCCACGTCCCGATGTGACCGGCAACCGTCAGACCGGAGGTATCGGCGTTCATCTCAAAGTCCTTCTGCTCAATGCTCTCCTGCTTCTGCTGTTCCTTCGAGATCATGGGAATCGCTACAATCTTATCGCCCAGCTTGACAAACTGCTCCGGCACTTTGAAGTGGTCAGAGAATTTTTGCATGTGCTCTACGGTCAGAGAGCCGAAGCTGTCATCCGTCAAGCCAACTACCATGAATGTTCCGGCAACAACGTCGTAGATGTCACCGTCCTCATCACGCAGAGCGCGGTTCAGGGGCAGACCTTCCAGCTTGCCTTCCTCGTTGCAGACTAAGGCAACAGGGTCTTCGTAGGGGTAAATCGCCTCGATGCAGCCGCCGACCTCATGCTGCAAGGACTCCAGACCGGAGTCAATCTCCTTCACATAAGGCTCCTTTCCCGGCTCGACGATGAGAACGGCGATGGTGCTGTCACGCTCGGCGGTTTCCCCTGAGCCGGTGATCCGGTATTCGTCGGGAATATCATCAAGCTCACCGTCAAACTGTCTGTCCCACCTCTCGCTTGCGACACGGACATAGCCCTCATCGGTGAAGCGTCCCTGCTCATCCATCGCAATGTCGCGCCCATAGCGTTCATAGTCGATGTAGTTTGCCAGAGGACCGAGATCCTTTTCGGAGTAAATACCAGCTTCGTGTGCGTAATAATAGCCGAGATCGGATTCGTCGTTGATACCGGGCATGATGTCGTAGCAGTCCAGATTGAACGTCAGGTTGATGAGATCGTCGATGTCGCTGACCTCATCGCAGCCAGCCTCCATAATGGCAACGAGCTTTTCCTGATCGCTCAGGGAAAGCTCGTCAATCAAGGCGGCGAGATAGTTGAGCTTATCAAGGCTCTCGTACTCGCCAAGCATCTTCTGAACGCCATAGATCGGGCATTCGTAGTCAGTGATAAACCATTCTTCGTAGGGCTGACCGAAATCATCCTGCTTGCCGATCCCGATGCGCTCAAAGACCTTCTGCATCTCTTCCTCTGTGGTGGGCAGCTTCACCCACTCACCGACCAGCATACCCTCGTTGTACTTGCCAAGGTTCGTGACGAAGGCTTCAAAATCACCGTCTAATACGGGCATAGGCATCCTCCTTTCAGTCATCTACCATGCCGTCCGGCATGATATACAGTTTCTCAAACTCCGTGTCCGTCATGGCTTCGAGCTTCCGGATGGTCTTATACATCAGCTCTGCGATCTCGCCGTCCATGTCGTTCAGGGTGACGCCCTTCATATCGTCGATCAGCCGCTTGCGGCTGGACGTGTTGAAGCAGCACATCAGGTTGATTTCTTCCACGGTAAAATTCTTCATATCAGAGTTCCATATCCTTTCCTTTGTTTTTCTGCGGCTTCGGTGTGTGGGGCGGCGGGGCTTTCTGCGCGGATTTCAGCTTGTCGCGGATGGATTCACGGGCAGCGGGCTTCTTCGGAACGGTGTCATAGACGGCAATACCGGCATCCTCCACATACAAGCGGACATACTGGATGCTTTCCGAAAAGCGGACGGGGCGGTTCTTGTCCTCAATGTTGGTCAGCCGGACTTCATCAGCGGCAAAATCAACCGCGTCAATCCTGCACTTGATGCCATCCATATTCAGCGTCGCGCCGACAGGAATGTAATCTGCGGCTTTGAGTTCCTTAAAGGTCTCGCCGTCCTTGCTGAGAAAGACATCCGCGCCGGACTGCCAGAGCTTCTTTGAAGCTGCTACCCACGCAGCTTCACGGAAGCCCGTCACCGGCATAGAGGGCTTGCCGCGTACCTTCTTCTCAAGGAGCTTCGTGCCGAGCAAGGGCGCGGCTTTTTCCGCGTCCTTTCCGTACAGCTCAAAATAGCCGTTCTGGGCAAAGCAAACCAGCGCGTCGGGATGCGCCTTTTTGACTGCCTCGTACTTGCGGAGTTCTGCAACGGGCAGAGGGGTAAGCGCATCTGTCCTTTCTGCCTCCGGCAGTCTGTCACGGCGGCTTTTCTGTTTGGACAGCACTTCCGCCAGAGCATCCGCGTCCTTCGGAAGCGTCTGGTGGGTTTTGACGCCGCCATGCTCACCGACCAGAGCCATTGCTGCATCGAAGCTGCTGCGGCAGGGCGCATCCAGCACAAAGCCATCCGCGAACGTCAGCCGATCATGATCCGGCACAGCCGAGTTCTGCGCTACGTTTGCCGCCTGTTCCCGGTAATTGATCTCAAAGACATCTCCGAACACCTTGCCGCGCTTAACGGCTTTCGGGATAATGACGCGGGCGACGCACTCGTCGTAGGTCTGCTCCGCATAGAAACGGAAGGTGTTGTGATCCCGCGTTCCCTGAATAAAGACCTGATTTTCGTTGAGACAGTGCGTTCCATGCGGACGGCAGAACCACATCAACGTTTTGTCTTCGGGATTTTGGCTTTCGGCAGCGCGGCGGATGATGCGCTTGTCGATGTCGAAGTCTTCCTTGTAGCTGTCTACATGACTGTCCACGAGCTTCTGCAGCTCCGCGATGATGTCAACGTCTGTGTATTTCTTCATGCGTCTCCTTTCTCACAACTCCATGTCGTGCGTTTTGGATTTGACCGGAGACTTCTTCTCCGGCTGCTGTTTTGCGGCAGCTTTGAGCTGATCGCGGATGGAGGGCTTTTCCTGCTTCTGCTCCTGCTTGACGTATTCCAGCGTCGGCAGCAGCTCACGGTAACAGCCCTGTGTTTTCCGCGCCGCATGACGGCGATGGATTTTGAACAGCGGCTCACCGTTCTGCGTGACCGTGTTGCCTTCGATCCTGACGCCGTTCCGCGCCAGCAGATTGAAGGAATGGTTAGAGGCGCGATAGGACGCCCGCATTCCGTCGTTGTTATAGGCAATCTGCCCCTTGAGCGTGTCCATGACGGCGGCTTTGATTTCCTTCTCTTCGGCAGTCAGACGGTGCGCCTTCGGTGCTTGCACTGCTTCCTCCGGCAAGAGAGCAAAGGGAGACTTGACCTCCACGGTTTTTACCTGAATAGAGGTAATCTCATCGTTCTCCCATGCAACGACTTCCGGGTCTCTTTCCGCTGCTTTCTCAGGCATGACTTCCTTTTGAGCTTCGGTCTGCTGTCGGAACGCATCCACGAAAAGTGCTGTCAGTCCGGGATTGGGTTTATCCACAAGGAAGCGGGAGGCATTCTCCGGACAGACCTCAACGCTCTTCGCCCACTCCTTGAGGGGCTGGGGAATGCGCCCGTCAAAGTCTTTCTGCTGAATGGTGTTTGCGAGGACATACCGGACGCGCTCCGGAGAGAACTGCTCAAGGACGCTTTTCACGGCAGCATCCGCATCCAGCCGATTGTCTCCGTAGTTAGAACTGATTGCCGCCTCAATCGCACGGCGGCATTCCACGTTTGCAGCGAGAGAAGCACGATATGACTCCAGCTCACCGGCTTCATAGGCGTGATTCGCCGTCTCGCGGTAAATGGGGACTTCCGGCTTTTTCTCCGGAACAGCTTCCTTTACGGGAGCTTCGACTTCCTTCTCTGCGGACTGTGCTTTCTCTGCCAGCAGCACCTTGAGCTTGGCGTCAATGCCCTCGATCATCTCAGCCGCCGTCTTGCGGATGGTGTCCAGAGAGCTTTTCAGTTCCTTGGTTTCCTTACCGGATGACCAACCGGCGATGTAGCCGAAGGAATAGTCCGAGGTTTCAATGCCGTAACGCTGGCAGACGGTGTAGGCAACGCTTTCCGCTTCAACCTCCTTGGTGTGCCGATCCTTCTTATCTTCTGGCGCGGCTTTCTCATCCGGCTTGACGGCGTGGAGCTTTGCGTGGGCGATCTCGTGAATGGCGGTCTTGACCGTCTGGATTTCGCTCATGCCCTCCTGAATGGCAATGCGGCTTTCAACCGGAGAGAAGAATCCCTTTGCACCGCCCGGAATGTCCTCAAAGGAAATAGGGACGGGAGATTCCTGCTTGAGCGCATCGAAGAACGCCTCGTAGTTTTCGACGGTGCCTTTCAGCTCATCGACGATGATGTCCGGAAGCTCCTTGCCGTCCGTCTGGGAAACATCAAAGACACTCACCACCTTGAAGGCAGGACGCAGAACCTCAACTGTTTCTGTGACAGCCTTCCCATCTGCGCCGATCACCGGCTTCTGCGTCGCGGGGTCAATCTTCTCACGCTCTTCCTGCGCCTTGTACGGCGCGGGTGCAAGAATCTTGATGCCCTTTTCGCCTTTCATGACCTGACGGTCAAAGTTGCGCTGCCACGAGGTATAACCGGCAACATAGGTTGCCTCTGGCTTCTGCATCGCAATGAGCAGCGTGTTGTTGAAGGAATAGTTGTAGAACTTGGACATCGTGCGGAGATATTCCTTGAACCGCTCGGATTCAAACAGCTCCTTGATGCCCTGTTCCAGCTTGTCCGTAATTTCGCGGACTTGCTGTGCATTTCTGTTTTCAGCCATCTCAAACCTCCATTTCATATTTGCTTCGGGGAGAAGAAAACCCCGTCTGGGATTTGCTCAATAAACGAGCCTTTACCTCAGACGGGGTTTCTCTGCGCGTCAGCCGACGATGGAAGATGTTATCCTCGTTCTCCCATTCAATCAGCCGGTCAAACATATCCGGGTGCTTTGTGACCATGTGCAGCAGCTCCGAGTCACTGGCGTTGGGACAGAACCAGCAGCCGTTTCTTCGGCAGTGAGCGTAGATTGGGGAAAGCAGCCCGTGTTCCTGACAGAGCTTGTAGGCGTCCGCCTCGGTCATGCCGTATTTGGCAAGCAGACTGACCTTCGTTATTCCATCCAGCCGAGCAATGCGTTTTGGCTCATCCGCCGCGATGCCGACATAGCTCACGGTGTCCGGCGAGAGTGCGGCATTGTACTTGCGGACGGGCGGGATTTTGCAGTCTCGATTGACCGCGCACATACCAGCCCATGCAAAGCCGCGAACCTCACCCTTGTGCGGTCCGCGGGTGATGACGTGATGGAACACATCATCGTAGGTCTTGTCTGCATGGAGAATGGTGAACTTGATGCCCAGCTCCTTTTCACAGAAGGGCTTGAGCCGGTCATAGATGAAGTCCCGATGTTCCGGGACTTCACCGCTTGTGTTCTGATCAAACATGACCTCGCTGAAAACCGCCTCGTCCAGCGGCTCATTGTGCTGTGCCGCCAGCAGGAGCGTCGCTACGCTGTCTTTGCCTCCGCTGCAAGAGGCAATATACTTCGGGCGGCTCATCGGTCGAACTCCATCTTGAAGCTGACGTATTTGCCGCCGCTGTCATCCAGACGAATCACCGCATCGTAGAGCTGAGGCTTCTTCGGCGTGTAAAGCCCGGTCACTCGGCACCAGCCCTTGTCCAGCAGCTCCTTTGCAATCCTCTTGGTCAGCTTCTTTTTCTTGCTGGAAAAGAACTTGTTGTCTTCCCACAGGCAGAAGGAGCAGTCCTTGTTCGAGCAGTAGAAGTTGCCCTTGCCGACATAGACCGGAGAGCCGCAGCGGGGACATTTGCCGATTTCCTCCTTGCCCGTGCCGAAACGCTGGGCTTCGGCATCGGAGAGAAACGGATAGGCTTTTACGAGATCGCCGGTCATCCGGACAATGCCGCTGAGGAAGACGTCTGCATCCGCGTTGCCGCGCTCAATCTCCATGAGCGTGTTTTCCCATTCCGCCGTCATTTTGGGAGACGTGATCTGTTCCGGCAGGACGCAGACGAGGTTGCAGCCGTCCTTCGTGGGAATGAGAGACTTACCCTTGCGCTCTGCAAAGCCGGACCTCACCAGCTTTTCAATGATCCCGGCGCGGGTTGCAGGTGTGCCGAGTCCTTTCTTCTCGGTGTCATCGTCGAACTGATCGTTTCCGGCAGTCTCCATCGCAGACAGGAGCGTGTCTTCCGTGAACTGCTTCGGAGGCGTTGTGAAGTGTTCCGTGACGCTGGCGGACACACTTTCCAGAGCATCGCCCTCGTGGACTTCGGGCAGGGACTTCACGGGATCGTCCTTTTCCTTCGCCTTGAGGGATGCCTTGAACAGTTCCTCGACGGCTTTCCAGCCGTTTTGAACGACGGTCTTCCCCTTGGTTTTGAACGTATAGCTCTCGCAGGAGAGCGAGATCTGCGTTTCTGCGTAGGTGTGCTTCTCGCCGGTCGCACACAGAAGGCGCATTCCGACAAGATTGAGGATTTTCTGTTCCGACTGAGGCAGCGCGGAAACATCCTGCTTTTCAAGCTGGACGGTCGGGAGAATGGCGTGGTGATCTGTAACATTGCCGTTGTCGGTCACGCGGGCAATGTCCGGAGTGACCAAAACACCGGAGAAAAGCGGAAACTGGCGGCAGATGATAGAAATGACCTGACGGGCAGTGTCCTCCATATCATCCGTGATGAACTGACTGTCCGTGCGCGGATATGTCAGGAGCTTTTTTTCGTAGAGCGTCTGAACGAGATCGAGTGTCTGCTGGGCGGTGAAGCCGTAGTATCGGTTAGCCTCGCGCTGCAAGGTGGTCAGATCGTAGAGCTTCGGAGGATTGACGGTTTTCGTCTCCCGCTTGAGAGAAGAAACGACGGCTTGCTTTTTCTCGCAAGCCGCCGCAATTCTCTTTGCTTCCTCTTCGGTTTTGACCTTTTCCAGATCGGCGGTCAGATCACCCTTGCCGACGTGGACGTTGAAATACTTCTCCTTATGGAACGTGGAGATTTTCCCGTCACGCTCCACCAGCATTGCAAGGGTCGGCGTCTGGACGCGCCCGACCACCAGCTTCTTGTGATAGAGCGTGGTGAACAGGCGGGTGCCGTTGATACCGACAATCCAGTCTGCCTTCGAGCGGCTGAGTGCCGCTTCATAGAGACGGTCATATTCCTTGCCGTCCCGGAGATGGTTGAAGCCTTCGCGGATGGCGGAGTCCTCCAACGAGCTGATCCACAGACGCTTGAAGGGCTTGGTGCATCCGGCTTTGTTGTAGACCAGCCGGAAGATCAACTCACCCTCGCGTCCTGCATCGGTTGCGCAGACCAGCTCGGTGACGCGCTTGTCCTTCATGAGAGTGGACAGCACCTTGAACTGCTGGGATTTGTCCTTTGTGACCTCAAACATCCAGCTTTCCGGGACAATGGGCAGATCGTCATACCGCCACTTGGCATACCGCTCATCGTAGGAGCTGGCGTCTGCCAGCTCCACCAGATGACCGAAGCACCACGAAACGATGTAATTGCCGCCTTCCATGTAGCCGTCCTTTCGTGACGTTGCGCCCAGAACCTTTGCGATGGACTGGGCAACGCTGGGCTTTTCAGCAATGACTAAGATCAATCTTCATCACCATCCGTTTCAGCATCCTCCGCAATCTGCGGCTCATCATCCTCGTTGATGTACGGCTCTTCCTCGTAGCCTTCATCATCAAAGAAGTCCATATCTTCATCCTTGGGCTTTCTGCCCTTGACGAACTTGATGTAGTAATAAGCTGCACCCGCAGCACCGGCAAGAACGAAGATGACGAGGATCATGCCGATGTTGGATTTCTCTTCGGGTTTAGGGGCGGGAGCATCGGTTTCTGCATCCTTATCCGGCTCAGGTGTAACGGGGGCTGTGCCGTTGCATTCGCTCATGTTGGTCTTGCAGACCGGGCAGTCGGTGTTGACCTGACCGACAGCGCATTTCTCCTTGCAGTTACAGGTAGTCAGAGCAGCCGCAGTATCTTCGTCCAGCAGCGCAAGCAGATCGCTTTCATCGACCATGTTCAGGAAGTACGTCTGGTACTGTTCCTCGTCTTCGTTGATGGGCGCATCGTAGTCGATGACAATGAAGAAGGTGTTGCCGTTCTTCGTCTGGATGGTGATGAACTGCTTGTTGGTTGCCTTGTCATAGAGCAAGTCGCGGGTGTAGGCGTTGCCCTCATCGTCAATCGGCTCACCCTTCGGCTTTTCCGGCGTGGGAGTAGTCTCAGGCTGCTGTTCCGGCTGGGTTGCCTCAGTGACCGGAAGGTTCTGCTCGGTATCATCGGCGTAGGCAAACGCCGTGACAGAGAAGCAGGACAGAACCATGACGCAGACCGCAAGGACGGTCAGAAAACGAAACTTCTTACGCATTGTCGATTACCTCCGTATTTTCAGCGGGCTTGGTGCCGCCCTTCATGGAAGACAGGAACGCCATGATCTGATCCTTGTCCATCACCATAGAGCGCACGGTATTGATGATTTCAAGGTTTTCCAGCTCTGTCTTCTTGTCGTACAGCTCCTTGAGCTGACCTTCGATTTCGGACTTCTTCTTTTCAGCCTTCTCAATGTCAGAGAGGACTTTCTGATACTTGGGATTCATGCAAAACTCCTTTCTTTTAATAGGCGGGTCTTCCGAAGGCGTAGAAATGCTGCTGCCAATAGGAAGAGTTGATGGATGTGTACTGAATGGGATCGCCGCAATGGATCATGACCCCATCACCAACATAGATGCCGACGTGAGACACACCGGGGGTGTCATACGTCCCGACGAAAAAGATAAGATCACCGGGCTGTGCATTCGCCTTTGAAACCGGCGTACAGACGTTGTAAAGACCCTGTGCGCCAAGTCGTCCGGTATTCACAAGTCCGCTATTCGTGAGAACATAGCTGACGAAGCCGGAGCAGTCAAAGGACGTGTCAGGATTGGAGCCGCCCCACACATACGGATAGCCGAGATACTTTTCCGCCTCGGTAATCAGCGTTGCAAACTTCTCATCGTTCAGGTATTCCGGGTTGACATCGTAGTCGGCGGGAGGATTTGTGATGTACTTGTCCACATAGGGAGAATCACCGAACAGATCCTCGCGGTTGCCCAGCACCGACATATACGTTGCGTACATGGAGAGCTGTTCCTGAGACATGATGTAGACCGGGACGTGGGAGAGATTGAAGTTTTCGAGCTTCACGTTGCAGATGTAGTAGTCATACGGGACGCGATAGGTTTCCGTGTGCGTGTTGCCGTCTGCGTCCGTCCATGTGTCGGTTTCCGTGCGGTATCTGGTTTCGACGATGACCTCTTCGGTGAGGATGTACTGCTTTTCAAACAGCATTTGGAGCGTACCCTGCACCTCGTCCAGCGTGAACTCGCCCTCATGGAGAGCCGAGAGAATGGAGATCAGCACATAGGGGTCATGCTCAATATCGTCCAGATCGAAGTGGTATTCATCGTAGTTGTGAGCGCTTTCGTAGGTGTCGAGATAGCGTTGCAGCTCTTGCTCCATTTGGCAATACTGCGCCTCCGCGCCGAGCATCGCATCATCCTCGCTGAGATAAGAGGAAGCGATAACCGACGAGCCGGTAGAGGTGAGCATCGAACACGAGCTGATTCCGGCACCGAGCAAAACGAGAAGGGCAATTCCGACGCCGATCCAGATGAAGACCTTCTTGTTCTTCTCAAAAAACTCCTTGATCTTGTCGGACACCTTTTCACCGAGCTTCTTGCCGGTATTCTTTGTGGCAGTCCCGGCAGTCTGAGAACCGGCATTTCGAGCGGCGGCATATTCCTTCTTGATGTTCTGCTTCTGATAGTGCTTGTTCATGTTCTGCTTCTTCATCTCAGGATGCTCCTGCTGATTTCTCTCATATTGGAGCTTGGCATCAGCGACATCCGCCTTATGTTCCAGCTTGGAGACCTTCTCATAAGGCTTGTTGACGCTGCTTTCCCGATGATGACTGAAATGCCGAGCGGCAGTCTCAGCGGCGATCTCCGTCTTATGTGCCGCCTCAACCGACGAGTTTTCCTGTTCGACCTCATGGATTTTGCCGTGAATGCCGGAAGCGAGAGTGTCACCGACCTTGCGGACGGTTTTCTCTGTCTCAAATTGCAGCTTGCCTTTGCCCTTGGGCTTTTTCAGCTCATCCTCAAAATGAAGGCGGGTTTTGCCCTTGCCGGTCTCTTCATCAAAGACACGCTCTTTCTTGAGAACCTTGTGCGTGGGCAGCTTCTCGCGGGCAGCGTCCAGACGTTCATGTGCCTTCTCAGACTTCCTTTCGAGCTTCTGCATCCGCTTCGTAGGTGGGACGGCATCGTCCGAGACCGGCTTTGCGGAGGCAGTCTCCGCCGCTTGGGAGAGAACGGCATCCGCGTCAACTATCTCCACTGCCGAGGTCTTGCGCAGCTTGTGCGTGACAACCGTTTCGGCAATCACCGTGCCGGTATGAGAAGAAACGCTGTGCTGCTCCAAAACAGGAGGCTTGAACGGTGTTTCCGACGATGGCAGCGGTTCAGGTACATTCTGGGGTGGATTTTCTGCCCTTTTCTCTTCTGTGACGGACGTTTCCGAGGGCGGCTGTGTGTCGTTATCCTCGGCGTGTTCCGCCTGAAACTGACGCTGCTGACGGCGCATCTGCACCTTTTCCTGTTCCTCCGGTGAAAGTGCCTCGGAAGGCTCGGCTGTCTCAGCGGGCTTGACCAGCTCTGCATCTTCCAGCCGCTTTGACACGCGCTGCTCGGTGCCAGCCGTCAGGTTTTCTTCAACCGCGCCCTCCCGTGTCATCCGCACGACTACCTTGTCGCGGACTTTTAGTTCCGGTTCCTTCGCCATTAGATTTCACCTCCAATCCGCTTGTAGGCAAGCTCGGTGTATTCAGGGTTCAGCTCTATGCCCACGAAATGACGCCCCATCTGTGAGGCAACCATGCCGGTTGTGCCGCTTCCCATGAACGGGTCAAGCACAATGCCGCCTTCGGGACAACCGGCGAGAAGACAGGTCTCAACCAGCTTCGGAGGGTAGGCGGCATAGTGACCACCCTTGAAGGGAACAGTGTTGATCTTCCAGACATCGCGCTTATTGCGGAGCGGATTGATGTCACTGTCCTTGATCTCACCATGCTCACGGGGGCGGTTAATGGACTGCGGCTGGGGCTGACCGGGAACGGGCTTGCCGTATTTGTTGCCGCCCTTCATGCCGCGCTTGAGGCGTTCCGCCGTTGCGGGGGCAATCGGCTCGGAGATTGCCTTGTAGTCAAAGAAATACTTCTTGGACTTGGAGAACAGAAAGATATGCTCGTAGCAGCGGGCGCATCGGTCTTTGACGCTTTCCGGCATGGGGTTGTCCTTCATCCAGATGATGTCGTTGCGCAGATACCAGCCGGTATCGCGGAGGGCAAAAGCCAGCATCCACGGGATGCCGATCATGTCCTTCGGCTTGCAGCCCTCAACCTTGTTGTTGAGAGCCACAGCCTGACCGTTTCTGCCGTTGGGGTTCTTCGGGTCAATGAAATCGCCCTGATTGCCCTTTCCGGCGTAGGTGTCCGAGATGTTCAGCCAGAGCGTACCGTCCGGACGCAAAACGCGCCTGACTTCGGTAAACACTTCCGTCAGGCGCGAGATATATTCCTTCGGCGTTGTCTCTCTGCCGATCTGAGCCTCCATGCCGTAATCGCGGAGTGCGTAATACGGCGGAGATGTCACACAGCAATGAACGCTGTCATCGGGCAGCGTTTTCAGGATGTTGAGGCAATCGCCGGTATGAATGATGTCAAGTTGTATGGTGGTGTACCTCCTGTTCTGTTGGATTTGCGTTTCCGTTGAAATGTTGGCTGTAAAACCCGGCAACATTTCAATAGGCATCAGTCGGAGTAATACTCGTCCGGCTCGTAGTCCTCGTCTTCCATGAAGTCTTCATCGAGACCGTCAATCTCGTCCGCCCAACGGTCGAAGATTTCCTCGGCTTCCTTCGCCGCCTCACGATAGAGGCTCAGGCGGTTCTTCTCAAAGGCGGCAAAGGCGGGGACGAACTTGCCGAACTCGCGGATTGCCTTCACATCCTGCGTGCGCATATCTGCGACGCACTGAATGATTTCGGACATCGTGAGCAGATCGTCGATCATGGTCTCGTAGTCTTCCTTGGCGATGGTGACGGTATCGGCATCGTCCTCCGCCGCTTCCTGCTTGCGGACACGGAAGGTCTCGTGAACATCCTTCATCAGTCCGATCACGCAGTCGGTGGTCTCGTCGAAAATCTCCTGCATACGCGCTGCCATCTCGTCGGCGCAGTCCTCCAGTTCCTCATGAACGTGGAGGTAGGCGCGGTGATGCTTTTTCAGTTCGGTTTCCTCGCGGATGAGTGCGATGAGATCGGCGCTCATGTCGATGATCTCAAGCAGAAGGTCAATCGGCTTGGTGATGCTGCCGAACGTGGTATTCACGGGAACACCGCTGACTTCTGCGATGATGTTCTTGGCATTCTCAAGGTTGAAGTTCTTATCCATATTCAAAATCCTCCTATCAGTTCTGTGTGGTTTCTTCTAAGCGGGTGGTCATGATGCGGTAGAGCTGAGTGTCCTTCGGAAAATCGTCCTTGAAGGGAACGATGGTCGAGCCGTAGAAGATCAGCCCCTCACCGGCATTGGAATTGGTGATGTAGTTCTGCTGGCTGGGCGAGATGTTCAGCGCCTTCGAGAGAATCTGCCGGTCTCCGGACGCCTGATTCAGAAGGTAGACAAAATCCGAGTTTTCAAAGATGTTCTCCACCTCACGGGACGCAAGCAGGTCCTTGACGTTCTGGGTGATGCCGGTCGGGATGCCGCCCCATTTTCTGAAACGCTTCCAGATTTCCACGCTGTACGCGGCGGTCTGTTCCTCTTTCAGCAAAAGGTGGAACTCGTCCATATAGTAGCGCGTTGCCTTGTGCTGGGCGCGGTTGATGGTAACTCTGTTCCACACCTGATCCTGCACGATCAGCATACCGAGCTTCTTGAGCTGCTTGCCGAGTTCGCGGATGTCATAGCAGACGAAGCGGTTGTTGACATCCACATTCGTTCTGTGATTGAAGACGTTCAGCGAGCCGTGAACATAGATTTCAAGGGCGGTTGCGATGCGCTGTGCCTCCGGTTCCTTCTGATTTCTCAGAATGTTGTAGAGGTCTTCGAGGATCGGCATTTTCTCCGGCTTGGGGTCTGCAAGAAACTCCTGATAGACCATGCGGACGCTGCGGTCAATGATGGTCTTCTCAACCGGCTGCAAGCCGTCCTTGCCGCCGACAATCAGCTCACACATGGAGAGGATGAAGTCAGATTTCAGCGTCAGCGGGTTTTCCTCTTCGGAGTAGTTCGTGTTGATGTCCAGCGGATTGATGTAATCCGTGCTGACCGGCGAGATGCGGATGACCTGACCGCCGAGTTTCTTCACGAGGGGGAAATACTCGGCTTCGGGGTCGCAGACGATGATGTCATCCTCCGTGATGAGGAAGGCGTTCGTCATTTCGCGCTTTGCGGAGAAGGACTTACCGGAACCGGGCGTACCCAAGATCAGCCCGTTGGGGTTCTTGAGCCGCTTGCGGTCAACCATGATCATGTTGTTTGACAGCGCATTCAGCCCGTAGTAGAGAGCTTCGCCGCCCTGAAAAAGCTCCTGCGTGGTGAACGGCACGAAAACCGCCGTGCTGGAAGTGGTCAGTCCGCGCTCAATCTCCACCTGATTGACGCCGATAGGCAGAGAGGACATCAGCCCTTCCTCCTGCTGGAAGTCGAGACGCTTGAGCGCACAGTTATACTTCTGGGCAATGGCGGCGGTCTGGAACACCGCGTTTTCGAGCTTCTGGCGGTTGGTTGCTGTGTTCATGATGAGGATGGTCACGAGGAACAGTCTCTCATTGCGGGTCTGGAGATCCTGCAACAGACGCTTTGCCTCACCGCCGAAGGTGGCAAGATCGGACGGGATGATGTCCATATCGTAGCCGGAGCGGACTGCCTTTTTCTGCTCTTCAATCTTCATCTTGTCGAGGTCGGTGATCTTCGACTTGATGCTCTTGATTGCCTTCGCCTGGTCAATCGTCCGGATATGAAAATTGACCGTGATGTTGCTGTCCATCTCAAGGAAGTCGGCAAGCATACGGTCATTGAGTTCCGGCGCGAGGATTTGCAGGAAGCTCGCCGCGCCGACGGTTTTGCCCATCTTGAAGCACTTGCCTTCACGGAAGTCAAAGGAAGTGGGAGCGATGAAGTCCTTCGTGCTGAGTCCCGTCCGGGCAACCATATCGAAGGAAAAGCGGAACGGCTCGTTGGTGTCCATGTTGAATACGTCATGAAGCACTTTCAGTCGTTCGTAGCCGGACAGCAGTTCCGTCCTCACACCGAGGGTTTTGAAGTTGTTGAGAATGTCGGTTTCAATGCGTTCGAGCTTCGGCTTTGCGGTGCGGAGGGAGTCTGCCTCAATGCCGAAGGTGATGTACTTCTTCTTGACAAGTCCGTTGTTGCCCTTGGTGAGCTGGCTTTGCAGCATACCGGAATACTCAGAGCGGATGTCGTTGAAGGCGTCCTCCTGTGCCGGAATGTTGATGCGCTTGCGGAACTCATTCAGGCTTGCCTTCTGATTGATGAAGGAGAGCTGGACGAAAATAGAGCTGTCGAAGTAGTTCAGAAAGTCGCACCAGTTCTCAAAGATTGCGGTCTTATCATCGTTCTGTGCAAGCTGGTAGTTGATGTCCTCAAAGGCGATGGACTTCGTGTAGAGGCGGCTGTTTACCTTGCAGATACCGTCGCGGCACATCTCCACATAGGGAATGGTCTGCTGGGCGGACTTGCGGACTTTCTTTGCCTTTCTGTCCTTTTTCTTCTGCATGACGATCCGCTTCTTTTCCTGAGCGGAAAGGGCATCACCGTAAACGACGCCGTTTTTGACGGTCATCTTGGGCTTTGCCTTTGCTGTGCTGTTGTTCAAGCTGCAATTCCTCCTGTTCTTTGATTTTCTGCTGAATCTCAGCGTAGAGATTGTTTGTGCGATAGGGACGCACCTTGTCCCGGATGAACATGGACTGTACGATGTGGTACAGATACTTCTCGGCGGGCTGACCGTCCTTCTCATAAAGCGCGAAGAAGATGAACGGGAGCATGATGACCACCATCAGCATTGCCGCCGTAGACAAGTCGAGATGCGCCTTCGCCAGAAAGAAGATCGGGACGCCGACCGCCGCAGCGATGGAAAAACAAATGAGCTGCCGCTTGGTCAGGTTGAACATGACCTTCGTTTTGACGCGGTTAAGATCCTTCGGGACCGGAACAAATGCCATTGACTGTTTCCTCCTTTCTAAGCTGCTTCTCGTAGCGCAGCTTCATTTGCGCGGGATATTGATCCTCCTTCGGCTGACGCTTGCCCGTCCAGCGAAGCCCACCCGCTTTGCCTTGACAGATCCAGCCGGAAGCCCGAAGGCTTGCACCGTTTTCACTTTCCAGCGTGTAGGTGATGATGCGCTTATAGCCCATAGCCGCAGCAGCTCTTGCCGCCGCGCCGTAGAGAAAGCTGCAAGCATTCTTCGCCCCGTTGGTGCATAGCCTTGTGACCTCCAATGTGAAGCCGTCATCCAGATACCGGCTGACGGGACGTCCGGCGATGATTACGCCGACCAAAGCACCGTCTGCTTCACAGCCGATGGAAAACTTGTGACCGGCAACCGGCTTGTGATGCCGGTGATGCTGCCGGACGTACTCGTTGGCGTCTCGAAGAGAGATAGGTTTTAGCCGCAGCATGGTGTTTCCTCCATCGGAAGATGCGCCGTACATTCGACCTCGTTGCCCCAAACGTCCCAGCCTTCGGGAGACTGACGGGCAAAAAGCTCCACGCGGGGAAGGTCTCCCATGAGCCGGACAATGCGTTCCCGCGCCTCATCCGGCTTTCTGGAATGCTCTTCGATATGGCTGAGGATGACCTGACGCACACCGGCGTCAACACGCTTCGGATGTCCCTTCGTAGCAAGGATACAGATTTCGGCGTTTGCCCTTGTCCAATACCCCATGCCGGTGAAGAGGTCATCGTTCCTGCGGTTTTGCTTCACCCATACAAAAGCCACGGTCTTATAAGAAAATCCCCATGCCGTCAGCACTTCGAGTGCTTCACAGAGGCACGGGAACGTGATCCAGAGGAACAGGGTGCAGTCCTTCGCGGCAAGCTCACCGACCGGAAGTGCCTTGATGTCTTCAATGCACATTGTCGGGTAGTGGCTTTCTGCCGACCGTCCCTGTCCCTTCTTGGAGTAAGTCCGATACGCCCAAGGGGGATCGGCGTAGATGATGCTGTACTTCTTCATGCTGCCGACCTCCTTAGTGCGCATGGAAGATGGATTTTGCAAGGCTTCCGGTCTTGAACAGCGAGAAGCACAGAATAACCGTGTACGCTGCCACAGAGAACAGAGCCGAATGAATGTTGTCTGCGATAATCATGCCGTTGATCAGCACCGCGTAGATGCCGACGCAGACCATGATGAGAAAGCCCTGAAATGCCAGAGCGAACAAGCCTTTCAGATAGTTCGTGCCGATGCTGCCCCATTCGCGGTTGCTCATGGTTGCGATGGGAATAGGCGCAATGCTCACGGTGCAGTAAATCTCAATCATGCGCCCGTAGAGAATGACCGTAATGAGGATCGCCATGATTTTGAGGCACAAGCTGATCAGAAGAGTTTCTATCGACAGTCCGAGCAGTTCTCCGACGCCCATGTTCTCCATGCCGGTACGCATCTGCGCAATCGTCGAATCAATATCAATACTGGTGTTGCCGTGGATGACTCCGGCTGCACCGGAAACCACGTTCTGCCCGATGTCGAATACTGCCATCACGATGTCAAACGTGTGCGTCACGAGATAGATTGCCACAGCCGCCTTGAAAAACCACTTGAAGAACATCCAAGTGTCCATGTCGTGAAGGTTGTTTTTCTCGGTGATCATGGAAATCAGCTCGTAGCACAAAACAAAGGTGATGATGATACCAGCGATGGGGACTATCACGTTTTCGGATAGTCCCCGGATCATTTGGTACACGCCGCCGTTCCAGCCGGACGGGGTTTGCCCGACTTCGGCGGCAATCGTTCCTACCTTCTCGTTGACATCGGTGAACATATTGGTCAGGTTGCTCTCGATCCATCCGATCAGCATATCCTTGAGAGCCTGTTCGATCTTTTCTAAAATGCTGCCCAATATTTCACCACCCTTCGGTTAAGCTGGGCTTGCCGTGGATTAGCCGAACAAACCGGAGAGCAGGGGGATGAGGGTCGTGCCGATCAGCACCACACCGCCGCCAGCCATGAGCTGCTTGATACCCTGAGATTTAGCCGCAGGATTATCGTTTCCGTAGCCTTCCATGAGGTTAATAACACCCCACACTGCGAGACCCGCGCCGAGGGCGATAACAAGCGTCTGGAGAACCGTAACTGCCTGATTGATAAATGCCATACTTGAATTTCCTCCTTAAATCGTTGGTGAATTGTGAGGGCGAGTGCTTTTTCGCACCCGCCCCGCTGGTTACTTCTGTGCGGCTGTCGGATTAACCGAACAGACCGGAGAGCAGAGGGATGAGTGTCGTGCCGATCAGCACCACGCCGCCGCCAGCCATGAGCTGCTTAATGCCCTGAGATTTAGCCGCCGGATTGTCGTTGCCGTAGCCTTCCATGAGGTTGATAACACCCCACACCGCGAGACCGGCACCGAGGGCGATAACGAGCGTCTGAAGAACCGTGACAGCCTGATTGATGAAAGCCATAGATTTTCCTCCTTGATTTGAAAAAGATTGGTTGTCTATTTTTGAAAATGGGCATAAAAAAAGAAGCCCCGTCGCTGTTCTGCTTTGGGAGCCATCAGGCTTTACCCACTGCGCAGTGCAGCGACGGGGCTTTAATCCGCTTCGACCTCGCCCATATCATAGAGGTCGAATGTGTCATCGGGCTTGACTACCAGTTTGTGCTGCCGATATTTTTCGATGTCAAAGGCGTTCCGTTTGTTATAGTCGGAGAGCTGCCGGTACTTTGGATGCTTCGTAATGTCGTATTTGTTACTGAGAAAAGGTCTCACGCCTCGAAGCTGTAAAATACACTTGGCTCCGTCCATGACGGCGATCTCGTCCTGAGACATCAGTTCCTTGCCGGTCTTCTGATAGTTCAAGCCATAAGAGTTGTTGTTGGAACGGGTTTCTGAGGTGTTGTAAAGGTCGATTGTCTCCTTACCCAGCACCTCACTGATTTCCTTGAGGGTCGATTTTTCCTTGCCGCCGAGGAAAAGTGTGCAGTCACAGTTGCCTGTGATGGTGTCCGCCGCATCCTTGTAGATGGTCTTGAGCTGGGACTGGGACTGCAAGATGATTGACGCCGAGATTTCCCGGCTTCGGATGGTAGCGATGAGCTTATCAAACTTCGGGATTTGACCGATGTTCGCAAACTCGTCCAGCAGACAGCGCACATGGACGGGAAGCCGTCCGTTGTAAATGTCATCTGCTTTATCGCACAAAAGGTTGAAGAGCTGGGAATACATGATCGCCACGACGAAATTGAAGGTGTCATCGGTATCGGAAATGATGACGAACAGCGCCGTCTTCCGGTCTCCGATGGTGTCCAGCTCCATCTCATCGTAGCTCATCAGCTCCCGCAGCTCTGCAATGTCGAAGGGCGCAAGCCTTGCACCGCAGGAAATTAAAATCGACTTGGCGGTTTTGCCCGCCGCCAGCTTGTATTTGCGGTATTGCTTGACCGCAAAGTGGTCAGGGTCGCGGGCTTCCAGCTCGTCGAACATGACATCCACAGGGTTCTTGAAGGTCTCATCGTCCTCTCTGGCTTCCGAGGCATTGATCATTTCGAGCAGGGTAGTAAAGTTTTTCTCGTGATCGGGTGCCTCATACCAGATGTAGCCGATGAGAGCTGTGTAGTAGAGCTTTTCCGCCTTGACCCAGAAATCTTCGCCGGACTTATCGCCGTCTCCCTTCGTGTTGACGATGATCGTATTGACCAGCTTGAGGATGTCCTTCTCGCTGCGGATGTAGCTGAACGGGTTGTAGTGCATGGATTTCCGGAAATTGATGGTGTTCAGCGACTTGATGACATAGCCGCCCTTTTCGAGCATCTTGCCGCACTCCACCAGTACCGTACCCTTCGGGTCAGTCACAACATAGCTGCTGTGCATCTGCATCAGGTTCGGCTTCACGAAAAAGCGTGTCTTACCTGAGCCGGAACCGCCGATGACAAGGATATTTTTGTTGCGGGCGTATTTCGGCTGCTTCGGGCGGCTGTTCATGGTCAGGAACTCCGTCTGCGTTAGAATGACGTTGTTGGAGAACTCCGGGTCCATGTACGGCTTGATGTCCTCTGGCTTGCCCCAGCGGGCAGATCCGTATTCTTCGCCCTGCCGTAACTTCTTGCGATTCTTGCCTTTGACGTAGACCGCCAACTTGAGCAGCGCACCGGCAATCAGCCCGATAAGCAGATCGACGGGATGAAAGCTGGGCAGCGGATTTGCAAAGGCTGTGCCGAACACGGCAAAACCGTTTGTCAGCTTGTCGATGAACTCTGTGCCGGGAGCGAGACGAAACACGGCGGCAATCTTATCCGCAAAGTAGAAGGCAAAGACATACGGGAGGTTCAGAAGAATGAGCTTCTTCACATCGGGTTTGTTCACAGCTCCACACCCCGATCCTTGGTCTTGACCTTGACCTTCTCTTTGTGCTGCGCCTTGCTCTGAGCTTTCTCCTGATCCAGCTTGTGCCGGATGGACGGCTGTTCCTTCTGCTTGACCGTTTTGGCGGAAAACTCCTTGAAGGCGGCGGTCATGACATCAACGTCGCGCCCTTTGAAGAAGACAAGGTAGCTGGGCGGCTCAACGGAAACGTCCTTCTTGAGCGCAAAGTCCAGACCGTATTTGCTGGCAGTCCGCTCAAAGGACTTGATATTGCCGTCCGTCACTTCGATGTTGGAGATGGCGGCGTTCTGACTCATCAGATGCTTGATGGACTGCTTGCCGCGATAGGTTTTGGGCTGCTGCATCTGCTTCTGCGCCTTCTCGATCTCCTGAACGAACTTGTCCAGCGCCTTTTTCAGTACCTCGGCAGAGATTTTGCCGCCCTTGATCATGATTGCAACAACTTTGGTGTTGACTTCATCCTGCATTGCAGTGATACCTCCTTTCCTTGAAATGATTGAGGGAATGCTGCCTCAGCTAAGGCGGCACAATCTGGCGATAGATGATTTTCATGCTTGACCTCCTTTCAGCCGAGTTATCTGCATCTTCCGAACAGACCTTGCTTTTCGGAAAAAGCGTCCAGATCGTCAATGATAAAGAGATCGCTGCGCCAACGTCCCGGCCACACTGCAAGGATTTTGCTGACGCCAGCCTGTGCATTTATGTAGGCAGAACGTTTTTCGCCAACCGTGGATAACTGGGTAACAGCGCCATCAGGCGAGACCTCCATGTAGCAGACCTGACCGCAACCATACGGAAAACAACCGGTTTCTTTTGCACTTCTCATATTTATCCTTTCCGAGCATTGCTCAAACAGCTTTTGAGGCTGCAATCGTATGTATGTGTTATTCTGAGGGCTTGTCCTGCCCGTAGAAATCATGGTTGACGAGGGCGGAATAGTAATTGTCTATCGTAGCCGGTGCGTTATAGAGTGCCGTCAGCATATAGGCTCTGATGTTCCGAATATCCGATGGACTTTTCCGCATTGCGTCGAAGACATAATCAATATGGCTGCTGTTCAGCTTCAAGAGACGAGATTTGACTACCTCCTTCGGCATATCTGCATTGTTGACACGGAGCGTTGGACTTGTAGAACAGATGGCATCCAGCATGACTTCGATAATTTCATTCACGCGGTCAATGTCATACCGACTGTCCTGAGATAAAATATCTACCTCCAAGTTTTCACGAATAATTTCTTCATAACGCTCTCTTTCATCCATCGCATCCATCCCATCAGGATTGATAGATTGATATTTACTAAGTGAGTCATTTCTTTTTTTAGGGATTACTTGATTAGTATTTATTTGCGTGGGCTTTTCCGTCATCGGTTCATCCGGTGGCGGCTTAACCGTTGTCGGGTTTTCCGATGACGGTAAATCCGGTGACGGCTTTTCCTTCTGCGGCAGTGCGTAAACCGTGTATTTGTTGCGGGACATTCTCCCGCGCTCGTCTCTGGATTGAACACGAACAACATATCCTTCGTCTTCCAGCTCTTTCATAGCCGTTCTGATACCGTCAATGCCGTCTGTATTCAGCATTGCAAGTCCACGGATGGAATAGTCCCAATCGGGAGGAAGACTGAGCATCTTTGAGAGAAGACCTACTGCCTTGAGAGAAAGATTCCTGTTTCTCAGGTGGTGGTTAAGCATGGTGGTGAAGCCACCGGTATAGGTGTTGACGCTGATCTCACGATCTGCGCCGGTTTTACCTCTCATTGGACATCACCTTCTTTGTGGACTGCTTGGTAATGCAATATGGGCATTCCTCGAATACGCAGGACTGATATTTCCATAGGGGACGATGGAAACGGCAATTCCGGCATTCAGGAAGGATTCCATCGTAGCCGCTGTCATAGTGATCAAAGCCGGGAGTGTCTTTCATCAGAGCTTCAAACGCCACGGCTTTATCGGGTGCATTCATTTTGTACGACCTCCATTTTCAGATTGAAACAAGAAAAGCCCCGGTATTGTTCTGCTATGCGCAGTGCAATACCGGGGCTTCCCGATGATATTCAGTTTTATGCTGCTGCCTCCTTTCACGGTTGCGGTTGCAGCTCACCGCGGTCAAACAGCTTGCGCTCTGAATGCTTGCGAAATCGGACAAAATCAGCGAAACACCAGTGTTTTCAAGGCTTTCTGACCTTGCTCCTATTATAACTTAATCGTC
>OCHG01000699.1_pt1 | contig 28333 bp, 21 predicted proteins | sample 1538801 | NCBI WGS metagenome assembly OCHG01 (sample SAMN04571727, study PRJEB22368) | human gut metagenome | biome: human gut; material: stool | host: Homo sapiens | place: Luxembourg | collected 2012-09-20 | reverse complement strand
TCCGGCAATATGCCGCCGAGCATGGCCTGAATGTCATAGATGAATATATCGACGAGGCTGTAATAATAGGACTAAAAATATAAAGGCTCAAAAAGTGCTGAAAACACGGCGTTTTTGAGCCTTATCACATAGATAAGCGCAAATAGTACATAGCGCGTCTGTTTACCCAAAGTGGCGCTTGGGTCGGCAGGCGCGCTTTTTTTATGCCCAGATGCGGGCGAAGGAGGTGTTATTGTGAAAGCATATGGGAAGTCGTGGGGCTACAACGTATATGACTGCCGGTACTGCCTGTACCGGAAAGGGAAGCTAAAGGGCTGCGTCTACCCGGACGGCTGCTGCTGTCCCGTCCCGCAGAAGCCCGAAAGACGGAACGGCATAGAACAAGTTTACGAAGCAGCTGCGGACAGCGCCGCTCCCGTTTCGGAGTGCGAGGGCTGTCCCTACGGAAGGGCTGCCCCCTGCATCGGATGGTGTACCAAAGCGGTCATGCGCGCCGCAGGGCTTCCAAAGGAGCGTGACAGAAGCCATGTATGACTATTTCTACGGCGCGGAAGCGGAACAGTTCTCCTTCTACCGCATCCCCAAGGTGCTGTTCACGGAGGAACGGTTCAGAAGCGTTTCCGCAGAAGCCAAGGTGCTCTACGGTCTGCTCCTTGACCGCATGAGCCTGAGCTGCAAGAACGGCTGGCTGGATCAGGCGGGGCGTGTGTATATCATCTTCACCATCGATGAGGTCATGACCGCCCTGGGCTGCGCCGACCAGAAGGCCGGAAAGCTGCTGCATGAGCTGGAGAGCAAATGCCGCCTCATCGAGCGCAAGCGGCAGGGGCTGGGCAAGCCCAACCTCATCTACGTCAAGAACTTTGTGGAGAAGGATGTGGATAACCCTGTGGATAACACATCAGGCAGTACCACTCCCTCCCCGGAATCACGATTCCTGAACCGTGAAAATCACGATTCAGGAGCAGTGAAAATCACGGATCAAGAATCGTTAAAATCACGATCTAATAATACTGAGAATAATGATACTGATTTTAGTGATACTGATTCTTTTCCTTTCACTTCGTTCAGGAGGGATCACGGTCGGGAAGCGAAAGGAAACGAAACGGTTTTAAGAGAGCGGTACAGAGCACTTATTGCGGAGAACATCGCCTACGACGCACTCCTGACAGACTATCCATACGAGCAGGACACGCTGGAAGAAATCCTGGAGCTGCTGGTGGATGTTGTCTGTACGACAAAAAGCTCCGTCCGCATCTCCGGCGACGATAAGCCCGCCGAGGTGGTCAGGAGCCAGTTTTTGAAGCTGAACAGCGAGCACATCCGTTTTGTGGTGGGCGGGCTGAAGGAAAACACCACCCGCATCCGCAATATGCGCCAGTATCTTTTAGCCACGCTGTATAACGCCCCTCTGACCATCGGGAACTACTACCGAAGCCTTGTCAGTCACGATATGTCGGAGGGCTTCATCTGAGCCGCAGGCCGCCGCCTGCGGCTTTGGCATTTTCAGGAGGTGATGCGACCGTGCCGAAACAGAAACCCAACGAACAGGTACAGCAGATACCGCTTTCAGAGATTCGTCCCTTCAATAACCACCCCTTCAAGGTGACGGACGACGAGCTCATGCAGCAGACCATCGACAGCATCATGCAGGTGGGCGTTCTCAACCCCGCCATCATCCGCCCCGCACCGGAGGGCGGATACGAGATGGTAGCCGGACACAGGCGGCTCCATGCCGCAGACCTTGCGGGGCTGAAAACCATACCGGCCATCGTCCGCAATCTTGACGACGACGAGGCTGTGATCCTCATGGTGGACAGCAATTTGCAGCGGGAAACCATCAGTCCCATGGAGCGGGCGCAGGCGTACAAAATGAAGCTGGAAGCGTTGAAGCATCAGGGAAAACGGGTGGATTTGGAGGGAAAATCAACTTCTACGCAAATCGCACAGAAGTTGTCTGTGGAGAAAGTAGCAGCTGAAGCCGGAACAAGCAGAGATCAGGTTCGCCGCTATATCCGTCTCACCGAGCTTCTGCCGGAGGTGCAGAAAAAGGTGGACAGCAAGGAGATCGCGTTCAGCCCCGCCGTGGAGCTGTCGTATCTCACCCGCGACGAGCAGAAGCAGTTTCTGGACGCAATGGACTATTCCCAGAACACCCCCTCCCTTTCCCAGGCACAGCGGCTCAAAAAGCTCAGCCGGGAGGGAAAATGCACGAAGGAGGCCATGCGCTCCATCATGTCCGAGGAAAAGAAGGAGGAACAGGAGCGCATCACGCTGAGCAGCGATACCCTCCGCAAATATTTTCCCCGAAGCTACACGCCCCTGCAAATGCAGCAAACCATCATCAAGCTGCTGGAGCAGTGGCAGAAAAAACAGCAGCGCCGGAACGAGCGCTGAGAAAGGCAGGTTTATCCATGAACGTAACCATCAACATCTACGGCGACGTACACATCCACTGCGACTGCTGCGACGAGTGCGGCGAATATGACGACAATTTCGACGACGCCCTCGAAGCGCCGCATGAGGCTGCACCGGATGCGGAGGATGGCAGCGAGGAAACCGAGCTGTCCATTGCGGAAGCGGAAGCTGTGGTCAAGGCAGTGGCGGAGCTGCTCTTTCCCTTTCTTCCGGCTGAAATTGACGAGGGAGGCGGCGCGCATGAAGGAATTTGACGTGACCATCACCGAAACGCTGAAGCTCACCGTGTCCGTGGAGGCTTCTTCCAAGGAGGAAGCCCAACAGATGGTAAGCGACCAGTGGCACGCCGGGGATCATATTCTGGATGCGGACAATTTCGTGGAGGTGGAGTTTGAGAGCAATGACGGCAAAGAAATATCCGCCGAAAGAGCGCCGGACGACACCCTCGAGGTGCTCATGGTGGAGCCGGGACAGTACCCGCGCGTGGAGCGCATCGGCTCCGACCTTGCCTCCTTGCAGAAGGCTGTGGACGGCTATATCGAAGCGATTTACCCATATGACGACCCCGTGGCGCTGATCTGCGGGGAGGAAGCCAAGCTGGAGGGCAAGCCCCTGAACCGCGCCCTGCGGGACGAGGACGGCGATATCTACGATATTGTGGCCGGTAAATTCTTCCTCTGCGGTCTGGGGGATGAGAACTTTGCGTCTCTCCCAAAGGAGCTGCAACAGAAATATGAGGAAAAGTTCCGTCAGCCGGAAGCCTTTTTGAAGATGGGCAGCAAGATCATGGCGATCCCCACCGAGCCTCAAAAGACTGCCCCCAAAGGCAAGACCGCTCCGGTGACAGAGCGATGACAACATCAATCCCACTGCGAACGGAAGGAGGGAAAACTCATGCAGGAAGAAATTGAAAACAGAACTGTCACTCTGATCATCTCCGCCGTCAAGCTGACCGCACGGGAGCTGAAGGCCGGGATGGATAAATACCTTTCCGAAAAGAAGAGCAAAGCCATGGAAAAGGCGCGTGCCGCGCCTGAAAAGCCCAGCGGCAAGCAGACGGTGAGGCAGCTCATAGGGCAGAATCAGGGTGTATCCAACATTGAGATCACCAACAGCAATATCAAAGGCTTTGAGCGCATAGCCCGGAAATACGGCGTGGATTTTGCCGTTAAGAAAGACCGCAGCGTTTCACCGCCGAAATACTTTGTGTTCTTTAAGGCGAGGGACGCGGACGCACTGACGGCGGCGTTCAAGGAATACACGGCATATGAGCTTAAACGCGCCGCCAAAGCGCAGAACCGTCCCTCCGTGCTGGCGCATCTGCAAGCACTCAAGGCGAAGGTTCAGGCCATTACGCCGGGGAAATCCCGAAACCAGAACAGGGGCATCACGATATGAAGAAACCTCTGAATATCAAGAAGTTCCTGCTGCCCAATATCCCGTATGTCTTTATCGCCCTCTTTGCCACCAAGCTGGGGCAGGCGTGGAGGCTTGCCCCCGGCACGGATTTCTCGGGGAAGGCGCTGCACCTCATGGAGGGCTTCGCCGCCGCGTTCCAATCGGCGCTGCCCAGCTTCCACCCCATCGACCTGTGCGTGGGCGTTGCAGCCGCCCTGCTCATCCGTCTTATCGTGTACGTCAAGGGCAAAAACGCCAAGAAATTCCGCAAGAATCTGGAATACGGCTCTGCCCGTTGGGGCAAGCCCGAGGATATCGCCCCTTACGTCGATCCGAAGTTTGAGAACAACGTCATTCTCACCCGGACCGAGCGGCTCATGATGTCCAACCGTCCCAAAGACCCCAAGACGGCGCGGAACAAAAACGTGCTGGTGGTGGGCGGCTCCGGCAGCGGCAAGACGAGGTTTTTCATTAAGCCAAATCTCATGCAATTACACAGTTCATACGTTGTCACCGATCCGAAGGGCAGCATCGCCGTGGAGTGCGGAAAGCTCATGCTCCGTAATGGCTACAAGGTGAAGATATTCAATTCCATCAACTTCAAGAAGTCCCACCACTACAACCCCTTTGCGTATATCCACAGCGAGAAGGATATTCTGAAGCTGGTCACGACCCTCATCGCCAACACCAAGGGGGACGGGAAATCCGGGGACGATTTCTGGCAGAAGGCCGAGACGCTGCTCTACACGGCGCTTATCGGCTATATCCACTACGAAGCCCCCGAGGAGGAACAGAACTTCGCCACGCTCATCGAGTTCATCAACGCCATGGAGGTGCGCGAGGACGACGAGACCTTTGAGAACAACGTGGATCTGGCCTTCAAGGAGCTGGCGCAGCGGGAGCCGAATCACTTCGCCGTGCGGCAATATAAAAAATACAAATTAGCGGCGGGCAAAACAGCTAAGTCGATCAATATTTCCTGCGGCGCGCGCCTTGCGCCCTTCGATATTCAGGAGCTGCGGGAGATCACCATGTACGACGAGCTGGAGCTGGACACCCTGGGCGACCGGAAAACGGCGCTGTTTCTCATCATGAGCGACACCGACAGCACCTTCAATTTCCTCATTTCCATGATTTACAGCCAGTTATTCAACCTGCTGTGCGAAAAGGCCGACGACGTGTACGGCGGCAGGCTCCCCGTCCATGTGCGCTGCCTCATCGACGAGTGCGCCAACATCGGGCAGATACCGAACCTGGAAAAGCTCATGGCTACCATCCGCAGCCGCGAGATTTCCGCCTGTCTGGTGCTGCAAGCCCAAAGCCAGCTAAAGGCTTTGTACAAGGACAACGCCGACACCATCATCGGCAACTGCGACAGCTCCATCTTCTTAGGCGGTAAGGAGCCCGGCACGCTGAAGGAGCTGAATCAGGCGCTGGGGAAAGAGACCATCGACACCTTCAACACCGGCGAGAGCCGTGGACGGGAGGTGTCCCACAGCCTGAACTATCAGAAGCTGGGCAAAGACCTTGCCACGATAGATGAGCTGGCGGTGCTGGACGGCGGCAAGTGCATCTTGCAGCTTCGGGGCGTGCGCCCCTTCCTCTCGGATAAGTACGACATCACCCGTCACCCCAATTATAAGTATCTGTCGGACGCGAACCCAAGGAACGCCTTTGATATCGAAAAATACCTATCCACAAGGCTGGTGCTGAAAGCGGATGAGGTCTACGAGGTGTTCGACGCGGGCCGCGTCTGAGCGCACAAGCCCGCCGCCCTCATGCGGCGGCTTTTCATATAGATACGGATGAGAAAAGACGCCTCCTCGCTTGCAGGGTCGGAACGAATCCACGAACGAAAATTTGAAAGGAGAAGCCGGAATCGGGGCTGCATCGCAGCTTTCGCTCCGGCTCCTGCTGTATCCGCGAGATTTCAACACCACCAACACCCAATGATTCCGGCAACACAAATATGGAATTTTTCAACTCTGCTGTCGGCGTTCTCCAGACCCTCGTCATCGCCCTCGGTGCCGGCCTCGGCATTTGGGGAGCCATCAACCTGCTGGAAGGCTACGGAAACGACAACCCCGGTGCAAAATCCCAGGGCATGAAGCAGCTCATGGCGGGCGGCGGCGTGGCGCTCATCGGCGTCATTCTCGTTCCCCTGCTCTCCGGCCTGTTCGGTTAATCGTCCGCAAGAATCCTTCGCGGCGTCCGCCCCTCGGGGCGGGCGCTGCGGGAAAGGAGGGTAAAGCCCATTGGATTTGATATGGCAGAAATTCACCGAATGGCTGAAGGAGCTGCTGGTCAGCGGCATCATGGACAACGTGAACGGACTGTTTGACAACGTGAACAGCCGCGTGGCGGGCATCGCCGGACAGGTGGGCGCTACGCCCCAGGGCTGGAACAGCGGCGTCTACGGCATGATCCGAACGCTGTCGGACAATGTGATTTTGCCCATCGCGGGCGTTGTCCTGGCCTTTGTCATGACGCTGGAACTGATTCAGCTCATTACGGAAAAGAACAACATGCACGACGTGGACACCTGGATGTTCTTCAAGTGGATATTCAAGACCGCCTGCGCCGTGCTCATCGTCACCAACACATGGAACATCGTCATGGGCGTGTTCGAAGCGGCTCAGAGCGTCGTCAACAGCGCGTCGGGCATCATCATATCGGACACGTCTCTGACGTTCAACGAGCATATCGCGGGATTTGAAGCTGCGCTTGCGGAAATGGAGGTCTGGTCGCTGCTGGGGCTGTGGCTGGAGTCCGTGGTCGTGCATCTTTCCATGTGGGCGCTGACCATCTGCATTTTCATCATCTGCTACGGCAGAATGATCGAGATCTACTGCGTGACCTCCATCGCACCCATCCCCATGGCGACCATGGCCAACCGGGAATGGGGGCAGATGGGCCAGAATTATCTCAGAAGCCTGCTGGCGCTGGGCTTTCAGGGCTTCCTCATCATCGTCTGCGTGGCGATTTACGCGGTGCTGATTCAGAACATCGTGGTGGAGAGCAGCGTCTCGGCAGCCATATGGACGTGCATGGGGTATACGGTGCTGCTGTGCTTTACGCTGTTTAAGACGAGCTCCCTTGCCAGGAGCCTGTTCCACGCTCACTGACGGAGGTGATGAAATTTGGCATACGTTCCCGTACCCAAGGACTTGAACGCGGTGAAAACCAAGGTCATGTTCAATTTAACAAAACGGCAGATTCTGTGCTTCGGCGGCGGCGCGCTCATCGGCGTACCGCTTTTCTTTCTGCTCAAGGGGCATATCGGCATCAGCGCGGCGGCTCTTTGCATGATGCTGGTCATGCTGCCCTTCTTCCTGCTGGCCATGTATGAAAAGAACGGTCAGCCGCCGGAGAAGCTCATCCGCAACATCGTGCAGGTGTGCTTCCTGCGCCCCAAGCAGCGCCCGTACAGGACGAACAATTTCTACGACCTGCTGAACCGGCAGGATATTTTGGATAAGGAGGTCTACGCGATTGTCCACAAACAAAAACCCCGCAAGAAAGCTCACACGAGCCGAGCGAAAGCAGATCGACGCGGCGATTGCAAGAGCAAAGCGTCAGGATAAGCGAAAGAAGTCCGCCCAGGACAGCATCCCCTTTCAGCGGATGTACCCCGACGGCGTGTGCCGCGTGACGGACAGCTACTACACGAAAACCGTGCAGTTTCAGGATATCAACTACCAGCTCAACCAGAACGAGGACAAGACCGCCATTTTCGACGGCTGGTGCGATTTCCTCAACTATTTTGATTCCTCCATCCGCTTCCAGCTCTCCTTCATCAACCTCTCCGCAACGCGGGACACCTACGCCCGGCGCATCGCCATCCCCTTGCAGGGCGACTGCTTCGACAAGCTCCGCACCGAGTACACCGGGATGCTGCAAAGCCAGCTTGCCCGCGGCAATAACGGGCTGATCAAGACCAAGTACCTGACCTTCGGCGTGGAGGCGGACAGCCTGAAGGCGGCAAAGCCCCGATTGGAGCGCATCGAGACGGATATCCTCAACAACTTCCGCCATCTGGGCGTGACGGCGGAGAGCCTGAACGGGATGGAGCGCCTGCGCCTGCTGCACGGGATGCTCCACATGGACGAGCCGCAGCCCTTCCGCTTTTCGTGGGACTGGCTGGCTCCCTCCGGGCTGTCGGTGAAGGACTTCATCGCGCCCGGCGCCTTTGAGTTCAAGACCGGCAGCAGCTTCGGCGTGGGCAGCAAGACCGGCTGCGTATCCTTCTTGCAGATTTTAGCCCCCGAACTCAACGACCGAATGCTGGCGGACTTCCTGGATATGGAAAGCTCCCTTATCGTCAGTATGCACGTCCAGTCCGTGGATCAGGTAAAGGCAATCAAGACCATTAAGCGCAAGATCACCGACTTGCAGAAGATGACCATTGAGGAGCAGAAAAAGGCGGTGCGCTCCGGCTACGATATGGATATTATCCCCTCCGACCTTGCCACCTACGGCACGGAGGCGAAAAAGCTTTTGCAGGAGCTGCAAAGCCGAAACGAGCGTATGTTCCTTTTGACCTTCCTTGTGGTGAACGTGGCGGACAACAGGCAGCGTCTCGGCAACAACGTCTTTCAGGCGGGCTCCATCGCCCAGAAGTACAACTGCCAGCTCACGCGGCTGGACTTTCAGCAGGAGGAGGGCTTCATGTCCGCGCTGCCGCTTGGGTATAACCAGATCGAGATCCAGCGGGGGCTCACCACCTCCAGCGTGGCGATCTTCGTGCCGTTTACCACCCAGGAGCTGTTTCAGGACGGCAAGGAAGCCCTGTACTGCGGGCTGAACGCCCTTTCCAACAACCTCATCATGGTGGACAGAAAGCTGCTGAAAAACCCCAACGGGCTGATCTTGGGTACGCCCGGCAGCGGCAAGTCCTTCTCCGCCAAGCGGGAGATCGCCAACGTGTTCCTCGTCACAAACGACGATATCATCATCTGCGACCCGGAGGCGGAGTACGGCCCGCTGGTGGAGCACCTGCACGGGCAGGTGGTGAAGATCTCGCCCACCTCCACCGACTACCTGAACCCCATGGATTTGAACCTGAATTACAGCGACGATGAAAACCCGCTGAGCCTGAAATCCGACTTCATCCTCTCCCTCTGCGAGCTGATCGTGGGCGGCAAGGACGGCCTCATGCCGGTGGAAAAGACCATCATCGACCGCTGTGTGCGCTCTGTTTACCGGGAGTACCTGAGCGACCCCCGCCCGGAAAAGATGCCTATTTTAGAGGACTTGTACAACGAGCTTCGCAGGCAGGACGAAAAGGAAGCGCAGTATATCGCCACGGCGCTGGAAATCTACGTCACCGGCTCCCTCAACGTGTTCAACCACCGCAGCAACGTGAATATCGAAAACCGCGTGGTCAGCTTCGATATCAAGGAGCTGGGCAAGCAGTTAAAGAAGATCGGGATGCTGGTGGTGCAGGATGCGGTGTGGAACCGCGTCACGATCAACCGTGAACAGCGCAAGTCCACCCGCTACTATATCGACGAAATGCACCTTCTTTTGAAGGAGGAGCAGACCGCCGCCTATACGGTGGAGATATGGAAGCGATTCCGCAAGTGGGGCGGCGTTCCCACGGGCATCACCCAGAACGTCAAAGACCTGCTCTCCAGCCGTGAGGTGGAGAACATCTTTGAAAACTCCGACTATGTGTATATGCTCAACCAGGCTTCCGGCGACCGGCAGATTCTGGCGAAGCAGCTCAACATCTCGCCCCATCAGCTCTCGTATGTGACCCAATCCGCCGAGGGCGAGGGGCTTTTGTTCTACGGCAGCGTGATCCTGCCCTTCGTAGACCGCTTCCCCAAGGATACGGAGCTGTACAAAATCATCACGACAAAATTGTCCGACCTCTCCGAACAAACCGGGGAGGAAGCGAAGGACGCAATTACAGTGTAAGGAAGGAGAAAAGACTATGGATAACCACCTTATGATTTTTGAAAGCGCAGATTTTGGTCGGGTACGTTCCGTGCTGAAAGACGGTGCTCCTTGGTTTGTTGCGGTTGATGTGTGCAAAGCTCTCGGATTGAACCAGGTTACGCGCGCAATGTCCAGATTGGACTCGGATGAAGGTGGGTTACTTGAAGTACCCCACCCCCAGAACGCCGATAAGACGATTGAAATAAATGCAGTAAGTGAAGCCGGACTCTATCATTTGATCCTTTGTTCCAAAAAGCCGGAAGCGAGAGCCTTCAAGCGCTGGATCACCCATGAGGTCATTCCCTCCATCCGCAAGCACGGCGCGTATATGACGGACAGCCTGTTGGATGCGCTGGAGGCGCACCCCGAGGCTGTGCCGGAATACCTGAACCGCCTGCGCAGCGAAAACGCCCGAAACCGGGAGCTGACCCGCTGTCTCCGGCTTGCCCTCCCCAAAGCGGAGTATTACGACGCCTTTGTTGACCCTGCGGACTGCACCAACATCCGCACCACCGCCAAGGAGCTGGGCGTTCCCGAAAAGCAGTTTACCCGGTATCTGGAGGAAAAGAAGTATCTGTTCCGGGACAAGAACCGCAAGCTCTTTCCCCGTGCGGTCAAAAAGAGCGCCGGTCTGTTTCTGGTGAGGGACTTCTACACCGAGCGCGGCAAGCTGGGACACTATACCCTCATCACCCCGGCGGGCAAGCGGCATTTTCTGGAGAGAACGGATGAAATTCTGTTTGAATAACGCTTTTAACCCATCAGCAGCCCCATCAGGAGGTGATGAATATGGCAAAACGCTCGCCAAGGCTGATTTTCACCGAGGAAGAACGCGCACTGCCGGAGCTGGAACGAGCTGTCCGCAAGGCGGACAGGGCGGCGGTTAAGCTGGAAAAGGCCGAAGCGAAAATTCCCAAGAAAACCGTTAAGGTCAAAAAGCGCGTTGTGGACAGTGAGAGCGACAAGGTCACGACGCGCCTTTTCTTTGAGGAGGCGGACAAAAAGCGTCCGCCCTCCAAGCTGGCGCACGCCGCAAGGAAAGCGCCGCTGGATACCGTCCGCAGCGCAGTCCACCGCAAGCTCCGGGAGGAGGGCGATGACAACCCCGGCACGGAGGCGGCGAACACCCTGACCGAGACGGCGGAGCGCACCTGGCGCATTGCGGAATCGGCGCACCGCTCCCATGCGGAAAAGCCCTACCGCAGGGCGGACAAGGCGGAAGCCGCCGCAGACAAAGCCAATCTCAAGGCGCTGAACAAACAGTACGAGCAGGAATACGGCAGGGCTTCCAACCCCTATTCCCGTTGGCGGCAGAAGCAGGCCATTAAAAAGGAATACGCCGCCGCAAAAGCGGGGAACGGCGCGAGGAATACCGTCAAAGCGTCCGAGACCACCGCGAAGGCGGCAAAGCGCGCCGCCGAGGGAAGCAAAAAGGCCGGCAGCTTTTTTGTCCGGCACAAGAAGGGCTTTCTCATCGCGGGCGGTATCGCCGCCGCGATACTGCTGCTCATGACCTGCATTTCCTCCTGCTCCACGCTGTTTCAGGGAGGAATATCCGGCGTTGCGGCCTCCACCTATCCGCTGGAGGATGCGGATATGCTGGCAGCGGAAGCCGCCTACTGCGCCATGGAGGACGAGCTGCGGGAATACCTGAACAGCTACGAAAGCACCCACGATTACGACGAGTACCACTTCGACCTGGACGAGATCGAGCACGACCCCTATGTGCTCATTTCCATGATTACCGCCCTCAAGGGCGGAGAATGGACGATTGACGAAATAGGCGGGATTCTGGAGACGCTGTTTGAAAAGCAGTATATCTTAACGGAAACCGTCGCCACGGAAACCAGATACCGCACCGAAACGCATATCGGCTATTACACAGACGAAAACGGCAATCTGCAAAGCTACGAGTACGAGGCGGAGGTTCCCTACACCTGGTATATCTGCCATGTGGAGCTGGAAAATTTCAACCTCTCCCATGTGCCGGTGCATATCATGTCCCACGATCAGCTCTCCATGTACGCCGTGTATATGAGCGTGCTGGGCAACCGCCCCGACCTGTTCCCCAATTCCCCGTATGTGAACCGGTACTACCACACCCAGTATGAGAAGTACGAGATACCCCCGGAAGCGCTGGCGGATGAGCAGTTCGCCGCCATCATCAAGGAAGCGGAGAAGTATCTGGGCTACCCCTACGTCTGGGGCGGCAGCTCGCCGGACACCTCCTTCGACTGCTCCGGCTTCGTTTCATATGTCTACAACAACTGCGGCCTGCATTGGAGCTTCGGCAGGCTGGGCGCGGAGGGGCTGCGGGGCATGTGCGCCTATGTTTCCCCGGAGAGCGCCCGTCCCGGCGACCTGATATTCTTTGAAAAGACCTATGACACCTCAGGCGCGTCCCATGTGGGCATCTATGTTGGCAATAACAGGATGCTCCACTGCGGCGACCCCATTCACTACGCTTCCATCGACACGAGCTACTGGCGAAGCCATTTTCTCCAGTTCGGCAGATTACCTTAACAACAACCATATCAACGCAAAAAGGAGGATGTTATGAACCCGCGACTTGAAAAGCTGCGTCAGGAGCGCGAGAAGCTGGCGGAAAAGCTCACATCGCTGACCGCACGGCTCAAAGCCATGGACGAGCAGATTCTGAAGCTGGAAAACACGGATATTGTGGGCATCGTCCGCGAGAACGGGCTGACCATCGAGCAGCTCGCGGCGCTGATGGCGATGCTGGAAAAGCGTCCCACGGCGGCGCTGCCCGACGAATACAGAAAAACGGAGGAATTTATGGATGAAGAATAAATGGAGATTTTTTGCCGTGATAATGGCCGTTGTGCTCTGCATGACGGTCTTTTCTGTTACGGCCTATGCAGGCGGCGATATGATCGATTCGACAATGGGCGACCCGACCATGGAAAGCCCAACTGCAACCACACAGCCGGAGAATACGAATACCGGTGAGCAGACTCCAAACGGACAGACCCTGACCGTGCTTGTGACCGAAAATGCGGACGGAAGCCATACCGTGACCATCGGGGATCGGAGCTGGACGCTTCCCGCCAAACGGGAGCAGGCCGGAAAGGTGGTCAACGTCCGCACCTATTTGAACCTGCGCACCGGCCCCGGCACGGACTACACTGTGATTGGGCATCTGCTCAACGGCGCGGAGGTGAAGGTGCTGGAGGAAAGCAACGGCTGGTACAAGGTGGTCGTGCCGGAGCAGACCGGCTATGTATACGGCAAATACCTTGACGTCATGAACGCGCCGACAGAAAACGGCGGAAGCGATACGGATACAGCGAGACTGCTGGAAATTCTGCTGAAATACTGCGCTGCTTTCGGAAGTTCTTCATCAGCGCCCCTGACCCCGGACGGCAACCTGACGCTCATGGACGATATCGGCTCCGCTTTCGGCGCAGGCAAGCAGTTCATCACCGTGACGACCAAGGGCGGCAACACCTTTTATCTCATCATCGACCGGGACGATAAGGGCAATGAGAACGTCCATTTCCTGAATCTTGTGGACGAGGCCGACCTGCTGGCGCTGACCAAGGACGGCGAGAGCATCGTCCCCGCCTGCTCCTGCACGGACAAATGCGCCGTGGGCAAAATCAACACGGGCTGCAAGGTGTGCAGAACCAATATGAGCGAGTGCGCGGGCAAGGAGCAAGCCGCAGAAATTACGCCACAGCCCGCCGAGCCTGCGGAGACCGCGCCCGAAAAGAGCGCCAACGGTGCGGGGCTCATAGTGGTCGTCCTCCTGCTTCTGCTGGGCGGCGGCGGTGCGCTGTACTGGTTCAAGCTCCGCAAGCCCAAGGCCGACACCCGTGGGGCGGACGATCTGGACGATTACGACTACGGCGAGGACGAGGAAGAAGAGGATTACGAGTTTGAAGATGAAAACACTGCTGACAGTGAGGAGGACAAAAACCAATGATGAATACGACCTGTTACCGGCTTGTTGTGTGTGAAAAGCCCTCCGTGGCAAGGAGCATTGCCGCCGTTCTTGGCGCAGGCAGGCGCGAGGACGGCTTTCTTTCAGGCGGCGGCTATCTCGTTTCCTGGTGCTTTGGGCATCTTGCGGAGCTTTCGGATGCGGACGCCTACGATGAAAAGTACGGCAAATGGCGAAGGGAGGACTTGCCCATCCTGCCGGAAAGCTGGCAGTACACCGTGGCGCGGGACAAGCAGAAGCAGATGAACACCCTGCGCGCCCTCATGCACAGGGAGGACGTTTGCGAGGTCGTCAACGCCTGCGACGCCGGGCGCGAGGGCGAGCTGATCTTCCGCACGGCGTATAATCTCAACAACTGCCGCAAGCGCGTAAAGCGGCTCTGGATCTCCTCCATGGAGGATGCGGCGATCCTTCAGGGCTTTGACAATCTCCGCGACGGCGCGGAGTACGACAACCTCTACGCCTCCGCCCTCTGCCGCAGCAAGGCGGACTGGCTGGTGGGTATCAACGCCACACGCCTGTTTTCCGTGATGTACCACCGCACCCTGAACGTGGGGCGCGTGGTATCGCCTACCCTTGCGCTGCTGGTGCAGCGGGAAGCGGAGATCAATGCCTTTCAGCCGGAGAGCTTCTACACCGTCCATCTGGACTTTAACGGCTTCTCTGCCGCAGGCGGGCGCATGAAGGAGCAGGCAGAGGCGGAGCGGCTTGCCGGGGACTGCAACGGCAAAGCCGCCGCTGTAACCTCTATCATGCAGACAAAAAAGACGGAGAAAGCACCGGCACTCTACGACCTGACCACGCTCCAGCGGGATGCGAACCGCCTACTTGGATACACGGCGCAGCAGACGCTGGACTATCTGCAAAGCCTGTATGAAAAGAAGCTCTGCACTTACCCCCGCACCGACAGCCGCTATCTCACCGACGATATGGAGAGCGGCGTAAACGCGCTGGCGCTGTGCTGTGCGGGCATCTGCGGCACGGAGCCGCCCGCAGCCGTCTGTTCGGGGCAGGTGTGCAGCAGCAAAAAGGTCAGCGACCACCATGCCGTCGTTCCCACGATGGCAGCGGGCGAAACGGACTTGGAAACCTTGCCCGCAGGCGAACGGGAGATCCTGCGCCTTGCTGCCCGTCAGGTGCTTATGGCGGTCAGCGCACCCTTCGTCTATCTGGAGACCGAGGTGAAGCTGGACTGCGGCGGAAATGCCTTTTCTGCCAAGGGGAAAACGGTGATTCAACTCGGTTGGAAAGCATATGCGGATGCGGAGCTTACGGACAAGCTCCTCCCGGAGCTTTCCGAGGGACAGTTGCTTTCCGTTTCCTCCTGCGCGGTCAAAGAGGGCAGAACGACCCCGCCCAAACACTTCACCGAGGATACGCTTCTGTCGGCCATGGAGACGGCGGGCAAGGAGGATATGCCGGAGGATGCGGAGCGGCGCGGGCTGGGAACCCCCGCGACCCGGGCGGCGGTCATTGAAAAGCTGGTGGCCACGGGCTTTGCGGAGCGCAGAAAGGCGAAAAAATCTGTTCGCCTCGTCCCTTCCGAAGCGGGCGTTTCCCTCATTACCGTGCTGCCCGAACAGCTCCAGTCCCCGCTGCTCACCGCCGAATGGGAGCACCGCCTCAAGGAGATCGAGTGCGGCGAGCTGGGCGCGGACGAGTTCCTTGCCGGCATCCGCGATATGGTCGCAGCGCTGGTTCGGGACGCTGCGCCTGTGGACGGCGCGGAGGTGCTGTTCCCCTCCGGCAGACCCGTTGTGGGCAAATGCCCCCGCTGCGGCGCAGAGGTCACGGAGAGCAAAAACGGCTATTTCTGCGAGAGACGGAGCTGCAAGTTCGGGCTGTGGCGGGACAACCGCTTCCTTGCCGCCAAGAAGATCAGCCTGACAAAGAAGATGGCTTCCTCGCTCCTGACGCAGGGACGCGCCTATGCCAGCGGCGTCTATTCCGAGAAAACCGGCAAGACCTACGACGCATTCATCGTGCTGGAGGACGACGGCGCGCGTTCCTCCTATAAGCTGGACTTCACCAAGCGACCCGCACAGGCTCCCGCACGGGCGTTTCATTCCCCTGCGGGAGCCGCTGTTTTTACCATGATTCAAAGGAGGTATGCATGAAATGGCTGAAAAACAGACCAACAAGGAACGGCTCAAGGACATCACCGACAGCATCGAGACGGGCATAAAGGAGCTGTTTGAGAGCGACAAATACAGGCAGTACCTTGCCACCATGAGCCGCTTTCACAAGTACAGCGTCAACAACACCATGCTCATCTATATGCAGCGCCCCGACGCCACCCATGTGGCCGGCTTCAACAAATGGCGCGATCAGTTCGGAAGAAACGTCAAAAAGGGCGAAAAGGGCATTAAAATCATCGCCCCCACGCCCTTCAAGAAGAAAATCGAGCAGCAGAAGTTAGACCCCGACACCAAGCTCCCCCTGCGGGACGAGAACGGCGATATTATCACGGAGGAAAAGACGGTGCAGATCCCCATGTACAAGCCCGTGGTGGTGTTCGACGTGCAGCAGACCGCAGGCAAGCCCCTGCCGGAGCTGGCGGCGAACCTTACGGGGGACGTGCAGAATTACGAGATGTTTATGGAAGCTCTGCGCCGCAGTGCGCCCGTACCCATCTTCTTTGAGAAGCTGGCGGAGAATATGGACGGTTACTTCTCCGTGGACAAACAGCGTATCGCTGTCCGCGAAGGCATGAGCGAGGTGCAGACGGTCTGCGCCGCCGTCCATGAGATCGCCCACTCCAAGCTCCACAATAAGGACGAAATCGGAGAAAAATATCAGGCGGTCGAGCTGTTCGGCAAGCCCGCGCTGTTCTCCAACGGGCGCATCGACCGGGATAAGCTGCCGGAGGGCTTGTATGTATATGACCTGCGCGGCTCGGATTACGATCCGGGGTTGCCCGTGACCATTCAGGAGCACGTTGTGGTGAACCACGCGGCAACCGTTATTGCCGCAGCGCCCATTGAGCTGCCGGAGCAGGGCTTTTTGTATCTGGGCGAGGACGGGCTGAACTTCACGGGCGGCGAGCAGACCGTGAAGGAGTTTTGGCACGCACAGTACCCGGAAAAGGCAAAGCTCTCCCGCGCCGCCGAGGAGATTCAGGCGGAGAGTATCTCCTTCGCCGTCTGCGCCTATTACGGCATTGAGACAGGCGAAAACAGCTTCGGGTATCTGGCGACCTGGGCCAAGGACAGGGAGCTGACCGAGCTTCGTGCATCGCTGGAGACCATCAACCGAACCTCATCCTCCCTGATTACGGATATCGACCGCCATTACGCGGAAATCTGCAAGGAGCGCGGGCTGGATAAGGAGACGGAGAGCCTTGCCGCCCAGCCGGTGCAGGAGATCGCCGTGCAGGAGCCGGAGCCGGTCACAGCGCCGGACAATGGCTGCGTCCCCGATCCTGCCATCTCTATTGAGAGCATGAACGCCTACGGCTACACCGATTCCAATATGCTGCCGCTGACAAAGGAGCGCGCGCTGGAGCTCATGGAACGGGACGTGAGCGTGTATATGCTTCACACGGACAACACCGAGGCCATGGCCTTCAATGCGGAGGATATCCGCAGCTTTGACGGCATCTTCGGCGTGGAAGCCTCCGAATGGGAGACGGTCAAAGACCGCTTCGCACCGCCGGACTATGAAAAGGCGTTCCTCAGTAACACCGCCGACAGCTTTATAATCTATCAGCTTCGGGATAATGATAATACGGCGCAGCTCCGCTTTATGAACGCCGAGTATCTGGCACGAAAGGGGCTTTCCATTGAAAAGGAAAATTACGCCGCCGTCTATGCGGGAAACCTTGACCGCAGGGGCGATACGCAGGACAGGTTGAACGAGCTGTATGAGACCTTCAACCTCCGCCGCCCGGAGGATTTTCGCGGCCACAGTCTGTCTGTCAGCGACATCGTGGCGCTGAAGCAGAACGGCGTGGTATCCTGTCATTACGTGGATTCCCGGGGCTTCAAGGCGCTGCCCGACTTCCTCAAGCCGGAAAACTATCTCAAAAACGCGGAGATGGCCATGGAGGACGACTACGGCATGATCGACGGCGTTATCAACAACGGGCCGAAGCAGACCGTGGCGGAGCTGGAGGAACAGGCAAAGTCCGGCAAGCCCATCTCCCTCATGGAGCTGGCGCAGGCGTCACGGCAGGAGAAGAAGCCCTCCGTGCTGGCAAAGCTCTGTCCTCCCGTCAACGAGCCGAAAAAGACAGCGCGTTCAAAGCGCGCGGAAAGAGAGCTGCTATGATGAATTTTACCAACGATGAAATGAACCTCATGTGCATCTACCAAAGCGACAGCCGCAGCGGGCTGATTGCCGCCCTCACCGAAATGCGCGGATACCTGGACGAGGACGAAGCCGAGCTGCGAGCGCTGACCGACAGCGCCCTGCAAAAGCTCAGCGAAATCACCGACGAGGACTTTGCGGAGCTGGAACTAATTCCAGACTTCGATACGGACGAATAACGGGGATTCAGCGGGAGCGGCTTTCGGGTCGCTCCTGCTTTGCTTCCACAATTCTATTTCCCAAAATCAAAAAAATATTGATTTTGGGAAATAGAGTGGGTATAATAAGAGCAGAGGTGATGAATATGAAACTGATAGACCGAGGTATGTATCTCCGGAAGCTAATTGGAGTGATCGGTACACCGGACATCAAGGTAGTCACAGGCGTCCGACGCAGCGGAAAGTCAAAGCTGCTGGAAGCATTCAAGGCGTATGTAGAAGCAAATATCGCGGACGCAAATATCGTGCATATCAATTTCAACCTGACAAAGAATGAGAAATTCAAGGATTACCATGTCCTGAACGATTATATTGAAAGCGCCTATATCGATGGCAAGCAGAACTTTGTTCTGATTGACGAGGTGCAGATGTGTCCGGGTTTTGAGCTTGCCATCAACAACCTCCATGCGCAGGAAAGATTCGACATCTATATTACAGGCTCAAACGCTTTCCTTCTGAGTTCAGACCTTGCCACTCTCTTTACGGGTCGGACTTTTGAAGTGAAGGTGTTCCCGTTTTCTTTCAGCGAGTTCTGCGAGTATTATTCCCTTACGGACAGGTATGCCGCTTTTTCCCGGTATCTGAGAGAGGGCGGCATGGCCGGATCGTACCTTTATCAAGACCCGGAAGCCAAGTACGACTATATCGCGGATGTATTCGATACATTGATCGTCAGGGACATACGGCAGAAATATAAAATCCGCAACCCGATCCTGATGAACCGCATTGTCGATTTTCTCATGGACAATATCTCAAATCTCACGTCTGCGAGAAATATTGCGGATGCCCTCACAGGCAACAAGGATAAAATCAACCACAAGACCGTCGGGAACTATATGCAGTATCTGTGCAACGCCTTTGCTTTCTATCGCGTTCGCAGGTATGACATTCAGGGGAAAAAGTATCTGGCATCCAGCGATAAGCTGTATCTGAGCGACCACACCTTCCGGTATGCGAAGCTGGGAACCAAGAATCTGGATTATGGGCGCGTACTGGAAAACATCGTTGCTATTGAACTGCTTCGGCGCGGATATGAGGTCTATGTCGGGGTCTTATACAAGAAGGAGATAGATTTTGTTGCCATCAAGCGCAACGAAAAGCTCTATATTCAGGTTTCAGACAACATCAGCGACGAGAAAACCTTTGAGCGCGAAGTAAACCCCCTTCTTCAAATCAAGGACGCTTATCCGAAGCTGGTACTCGCCAGGATCAGAGATGAAGCGTACCAGTATGAGGGCGTTCAGATCATCGATATTGCGGACTGGCTGGCGGAGCAGCCATCTGCCTCCCAAAAATGAAAATAATTTGATTTTGGGAAACAGCAACGGAGGGAGTTATGGCAAAGAAGCGTGGGCACTACTGCAAGGTGTGCGGAGAATACAAGGCGAACGAGCGCTTTTCGGGCAGAGGCCATGCGGCGCACATCTGCAAGAAATGCGCTGCGCTGCCTGCCGCGCAGCGGTCTGAGGATATGACGCTCACAAAGCTATGGAATCTGCCGTGGCAGCTCTCCGCTCAGCAGCGGGACTGGCTCAAAGGGCTACGAAACGACAGCCGCCCGGAGGTGGCTTCCACCGCCCGTGAGCTGTATGCAGACCGTTTCCCATATGCGGCGCGAAACGAGCGCAAAAAGCAGCTCCAAATCAGCCATATGGAGTTTGCCGTCTGCGGCGAGGTCTTTGACGAATACGGCGACGGCTGTTATAGAGAGCTTCAATTCACCCTTGACCGGAAAGAACACGCGGTTCAGCTCCGGCAGGGAGACGAGACGGCGCAGGTCACTCTGACAATAAAGGAGATGCGCAGGCTGCTGAATGTCATCGTCAACAACTATGAAATCCTCTGTTGGGAGGAGGACTATGGCGTTTCCGAAGCTGCCGGCGCGGATGACCTTTGGGAGGACGAACGGGACACGGAAGCCCCGGATGCGCAGGAGCTTCCTGACGAGCCTGAATATGCGGGTACTCCATCATGGGAGGTTTCGATATTCTACCTGAACGGCGAAGCGCAGGAAATGCGCGGATACGACGAGCTTCCCGAGCGCGTCAACGAGCTGACGCTGGAGCTGCTTTCCCTGTTTGAGGATGAACCCGATGCGGAGGTCTTTGAACCCGAAGATAGATAAAAGCGTCTCCGCCCCTGCACTCTATTTCCCAAAATCGAAGAAGTTTTAATTTCGGGAAATAGAACATCGACATACAAGAGAAAGCGTCCCATTTCCTGCATAGGATTCGGGACGTTTTCGGATACACCGCCCTTACATAGAGCGTCCGTTCCGGGCGCTCTAAATTTATGCCATGAAGGAGGAGCAATATGCCGAGCAAGCTACAAACGTATATGCAGATGGCGGACGAGGCGCAGCGGCAGATCACCGGCAGCTACCGGGGCTGGACGGGCTTTCTCACCACCGCCGCAAGGCTGTACAAATACCCCTACGCCGAGCAGGTCATGATCCACGCCCAGCGTCCGGACGCCACCGCCTGCGCGGAGTACGACTTCTGGAATGAAAAGATGGGCCGATATGTCCGCAGGGGCTCCAAGGGCATCGCCCTCATCGACAGCAGCGGCGAAAGGCCGAGGCTTCGGTATGTGTTCGATGTATCGGACACGGGCGGCAGAGAATTTCCAAAGAGCCGCTACCTGTGGGAATACCGGGCGGAACACGCGGACGCGGTAAGCGCCATGCTGGAAAGCCGCTACGGTGTGGACGGAAAAGGAGGGCTGCCCGATCAGCTTGAGCGCATCGCGTCTCAGCTTGCGGAGGAATATTGGCGGGACTATAAGCGGGATATCCTCGCCATCGTTGACGATTCCTTTCTTTACGGGTATGATGAATTCAACGTAGGAGCGGCCTTCCAAAGCGCCGCCGCCGTCAGCATCGCCTACTCGCTCATGTCCCGCTGCGGGCTTGAAGCGGACGACCGCTTCGAGCATGAGGATTTCCTGAGCATCTTCGATTTCAACACCCCGGAAGCCGCCGCAGAGCTGGGTACTGCGGTGAGCAGGATCAACGGAGAGGTGCTGCGGCAGATCGAAGTCACCATCAAGAATTACGAGCGCGAGAAACTCGCGGAAAGGAGCCGGAACCATGACAGAGCTGACCTACACCAGGAACGGGGACTACCTGATTCCCGACCTGACGCTGAGCGAGACGCCGGAGGACGCGAGACCCCTGGGCAAGTACGGGAGACTGCGCAGGAGCTACCTTCAGGAGCACAGACCGGGGCTGTACAGCCGTCTGGTGCTGTCGGAGAAGCTGTTCCCGCATCTGCGGGAGATCGACGAGACGGCGAACCGGAGGCTGGAGCAGATGATGCCGGAGCTGATGAAGTCGGCGGGCGTGACGGAGGAGCTGAAAGCCCGCGACCAGATGAAATGGGTGGGGCTGATGAACAGCCTGAAAGCGCAGGCCGAGGAGATCATCCTCAGCGAGCTGGTGTACAACTGACCGATGACGTGCCGGAAGCGGAACCGGCGCAGCCTCCGATACCGCAGGCATACCAACTGAGCCTGTTCCCCACGGAGGAAGAGCAAATCGCATATATCGCAGAAGCGGAGAGCTACACGCCCTCCGCTTTTTCCATGTCCATCCCGCAGGCGGATATCGACCACATTCTGCGCATGGAGGGTAACGCCGACTATGCCCGCATGAAGATCGCCACGGAGTTCTCCAAGGGCAAGAGCGTGAAAGAAATCGCGGCGTTTCTTCAAAGCAGCTTCCACGGCGGCAACGGCGTCGTCACCGAAAACGGCAGATATTCCGCGTGGTACGCAGAGGACGGCATCCACATCGCCAATGGGGATGCGGCAAGATACCTGACCTCCGCAAAGGTCGTAAGCTGGCAGGAGGCGGCGGAGCGCATCGGACAGCTTTTGGAGCAGGGCGAATACGCCGCCAATGTGGAGCTTGCGGAAGCGCCGGGGCATGAGCGCGCGGAGCTGGCGCAGTCTATCTGGTATCTACGGCAGGATTTAAGTGAAAAGGCACGGGCGCAGGGCTACCTCTCCTGCCTGTCGGATATGCGGGGCGGCGGTTTCCCGGAGGAAACGGCGCGGCTTGCCGAGCGGCTGACAGACCCTGCGTTCCGCGAAGTCCTCATGGACGATTTAGCACAGCTCCGATCCGACTACCGGGAGGACAGGAGTCTGCTGCGCTTCCATCACCACAAGCTGGACAAAATCGAGCAGGGCCTGCGGGAGCTGTCCCTGCCCCGCAGGGAGTACCGCACCGAAATGGCGGAGATTCCCGCCGTGCAGTGGTTTATTACGGAGGACGAGATTGCCGCGACCCTGACCCGCGGCAGCAATATTGAAGGAAGCAAGGGGCGCATCTACGCCTATTTCAAAGAGAAACACAGCCCCAGGGAGCAGGCGGATTTCCTGAAAGATGAATACGGCATTGGGGGACGCTCCCACGCGGTATCCGGCGCATCCCACAGCGGTGAGGATCACAGCGGCAAGGGCGTCAGCCTGAAAAAGCAGGACTGTCCGGAAATCCAGCTGAACTGGGCGAACGTCGCCAAGCGTATCTCTGAGCTGATCCGCAAAGACCGTTTCCTGACGCCGGAGGAAAAGGCGCGCTTTGAGCAGCTTCAGCGGCAGACCGCAGAGCGAAGCGCAGCATGGAATGACTACAACGCCGTAAAGGAAGCCCACCCGGACAACCTCGTGCTGTTTCAGGTGGGGGATTTCTTTGAGATGTACGGCGAGGACGCAAAGCAGGCGGCGGGGCTGCTGGATATGAACCTGACCACCCGCAACATCCCCGGTGCTGGCCGTGTTGCCATGTGCGGTGTTCCGGCACACAGTCTGGAGAGATATATAGAGGAATTGCGGGACAAGTACGATGTGACCATTGCCGCAGCACAGGAAACCGGCACCGAGCGTCGCGTCTATACCCTGCGCTCCGTTGACCATGAAGCAGAGGCCGCCATTGACGCATACGAAGGCGAGTTTGGCGCAGACGGCACGAGGGTGTTCCGCGATCCTGCCGCAGAGCAGGCTCAGCCCACGGTGCAGGAGCTGTTCGAGAGATACCGCCTGAGCGTGGGCAACGCGCTTTCCAAGGATGAAGCATTTCTCAACGCCTGCCGCAATTCCGACCGTCAAAACGCCTATCTGGAGGGCGCGGCGGCAATCCGGCGCATCGTCACAGAATCCGGCGATTTGCAGCTCACACGGCTCTATTTCGATATGCCCTCCTTCCACAACCGGCTCCATCAGGAGCTTTTGGACGAGCTGTATCCCACGCTGGCGACCACGATAACGCCCTCGACCTACAAGGTGACGCAGGCGGACATCGACGCTGCCTTGCAGCAGTGGAACGGCAGGATTGAAAGCAAGCACGCAGTTGTCCGCTATATGAAGGCTCACGCCCGCGACCGGGACACCGCCGCATGGCTGGCACGGGAGTACGGCTTGAAGGATACCTCTAAACCGCTGCAAATCTCCGTGGGCAATTCCGAGCCGGTCACGCTGTCATGGGCGAAGGTGCAGCGGCGCATTGCGCAGCTCATTCAATCCGATAACTTCTATACCGAGCAGGAACAGGACAACTTTGACAATATTGACCCCATCGCCATCCGGGAAGCGCTTGCTGAACGCGGTATTGTAAATGGGCAGGTTGTGGATGCGGAAGCTAATCGCAACAGCCCCTTCATTCGGCAGGTTATGGCGGATGTGGAGCAGATCGCGGCGCAGGAAAGAAAGGCACAGCAGGAAGAACCTGCCCTCGACCCCGCAGACCGTTTCCATGTGGTAAGCCTTGACCGGGGCTTCCGTACCCTGTACGCCGTGTGGGACGACGAGACCCACGGCTACTATGTGGACGCAGACGGCGTAACCGAGGAATTTACAAGCGAATGGCAGGCGGAGGCGTACCGGCTGGAGCTGCAAGGACAGGCGGAGCAGGCGCTCACGGAGCGTGCAAAGGGACTGATCTCCGACTTCTGCCGGAGCGAATACGGCTCGGAGGCGGATTTCAGCGACCCGGCGAAGGTCGGCGTCGCTTACACCACCGTCACCGACGATGAGATTCCCATTCAGGTGAACATCGACCTTGTGAATTACCGGCTGGAACGCTATCTGGACGATGAGCATCTGGAAACCCGCCAGTACGGCTCTTTGCAGGAGCTTATTTCCAACGAGCTGGAAAACCTCGATTTCAGCGACCTCATTCATGTTTCGGATGAGGACGTGGAGCAATACCGAGGGCACGCGCCGGAGGAAGCAGTTGAGAAAGCTCCCGAAACGGCTCCCTCCCCGCAACCGTTCCCGTATTCCGTAGGCGATACGGTGTATCTGGAAAACGGCAAGCCCTATATCATCGAGAGCATCGGCGTCTTTGATATTACCCTCAGCGACCCGACGCTTTTCTATCCCATCTCCCGTGCGGAGAGCAGGGAGAGCTTCGCGCGGCTCATGGAGCGGTATCCGCAGCCGGAAAAGACCGCCGCAGAGAATACGGCTGTCCCCGAAAAAGAACCAAACCACACCTACACCGAGGAAACCGTGGCGGTATATCCCGGTGACAAAAATAACCTCCCCTATGATGTGGAGATTCGCACCCTGCGCTTTGACGAGCCGGAGCATGACCCACCCTCTGCGGAACCCGCCGAGCCTGAACCTCCTGCTATGAGCGAGGAAGAAGCGCTGCTTCTGGAACAGGAAGGCCGAGCGGCACTTTCGGAAATGGGCGAATTTGTGCCTGATTTTGATGATGCCATCTCTCAGGTCAAGATCGACGAGCCTTCCGCACACCGTCATGCGGTATCCATTTCCATTGACGGCGAGTGGCAGGGCTTTCCCAGTGCCGACGCTGCGGAGCAGGCCGCTTATGCGGACTTCAAGGCGGCAAGCCACCGCAACGCGCAGAATTTCCACATCACCGATGATGCCCTCGGCGTCGGCGGCGCAAAAGCAAAGTTTCGGGCAAATATGGCGGCTATCCATCTCCTGCAAGAGCTGGAGTTTGAGGGCTTGCAGGCCAGCCCGGAGCAGCAGGAAATTCTCTCCCGCTATGTGGGCTGGGGCGGGCTTGCGGACGCTTTTGATGAAAGCAAGGATAACTGGAAAGACGAATTTGCGGAGCTGTACGCCGCGCTATCCCCGGAGGAATATGCCGCCGCCCGCGCCTCCACCCTCAACGCCCACTACACCAGTCCCACCGTCATCCGCGCCATTTACGACGCGGTGGAGAACATGGGCTTCCAGACCGGCAACATTCTGGAGCCCAGCATGGGCGTGGGCAACTTCTTCGGTATGCTGCCGGAGAGCATGAAAAGCAGCAGGCTTTACGGCGTGGAGCTGGATTCCATCACGGGACGCATCGCAAAGCAGCTCTATCCCAAGGCGGATATTACCGTGGCCGGCTTTGAAACCACCGACCGGAAGGATTTCTACGATCTCGCCGTGGGCAATGTACCGTTTGGACAGTATCAGGTCAGCGACCGGGCTTTTGACAAGCTCGGTTTTTCCATCCACAACTACTTTTTTGCAAAAGCGCTGGAGCAGGTGCGTCCGGGCGGCGTGGTGGCCTTCGTCACCTCCCGCTATACCATGGACGCCAAGGACAGCGCCGCAAGGAAGTATATCGCCCAGCGCGCGGACTTCCTCGGCGCGATCCGCCTGCCCAACAATGCGTTCCGCGCCAACGCCGGTACGGATGTCGTTTCGGATATTATCTTTCTTCAAAAGCGGGACAGACCCATTGAGATCGAACCGGATTGGGTACACCTTGGAGCGAACGCGGACAGCTTTGCCATCAACCGGTATTTCATCGACCACCCGGAGATGGTGCTGGGACGGCAGACCTCGGAAAGCACGCAGTACGGCAGGCAGGACTTTACCGTTGCGCCCACCGAGGGCGCAGACCTTGCGGAGCAGCTCAGCGGCGCAATTCGGAATATCCGGGGAACCTACGCGGAAGCGGAGCTGCCCGATCTGGGCGAGGATGAGACCATCGTGGAGACCATCCCGGCAGACCCGAATGTGCGGAACTTCTCCTACACCGTGGTGGACGGGGAGCTGTACTACCGTCAGAACAGCATCATGACCAAGCCCGACTTCAACGCCACCGCAAAGGAGCGTGCCAAGGGCATGGTGGAGCTGCGGGACTGCGTGCAGAAGCTCATATCTGAGCAGATGGACGGCTTTATTTCGGATGATACCATCCGGCAGACGCAGGCGGAGCTGAATACCCTCTACGACGGCTTCACCGCAAAGTATGGGCTTATTAACTCCCGCGCCAACGCCCTGGCCTTTGCCGAGGACAGCTCCTACTATCTGCTCTGCTCTCTGGAGGAGCTGGACGAGGACAAAAACCTCAAGCGCAAGGCGGATATGTTCACCAGGCGAACCATTCGGGCGCACGAGGCCGTGACCGGCGTGGACACCGCTTCGGAGGCGCTGGCACTGTCCATCTCCGAAAAAGCCTGCGTGGATATGGAGTATATGGCGCAGCTCACCGGCAAAAGCCAGGAGGAACTGATCGACGAGCTGAACGGCGTTATCTTCCTCGACCCTGTGCGCGGGGAGTGGCAGACAGCGGACGAATACCTCTCCGGCAACGTCCGGCAGAAGCTGCGGGAGGCGGAGCAGGCGGAGCAGGACAGCCCCGGCTATCTGCCCAACGTGGAAGCGCTGCGGCAGGCGCAGCCCAAAGACCTTGATGCTTCGGAGATAGAGGTGAGGCTGGGTGCGACGTGGATCGACCCTGCATATATCCGGGAGTTCATGTGGGAGACCTTCGAGACCCCCTTCTACCAGCAGCGCATGATCGACGTGACCTATTCCGCCTTCACCGCCGAGTGGAACATCAGGAACAAGAACGCAGTCAGTTACAGCAATATTGCCGCATATATGACCTACGGCACGGAGCGCGCAAACGCCTATAAGATTCTTGAAGACACGCTGAACCTGCGCGACGTGCGCATCTACGATACCAAGCACGATGCGGACGGCAGGGAGCGGCGCGTGCTCAACTCCAAGGAAACCACCCTCGCCCAGCAAAAGCAGCAGGCCATCCGGGACGCTTTCCGGGACTGGATATGGCGCGACCCCGACAGGCGGCACACCCTGGTCGCAAGGTATAACGAACTGTTCAATTCCACCAGACCCCGCGAATACGACGGCAGCCACATCACCTTTGCGGGCATGAACCCGGAGATACGGCTGCGGGAGCATCAGCTCAACGCGGTCGCCCATGTGCTCTACGGCGGCAACACCCTCCTTGCCCACGAGGTGGGCGCGGGCAAGACCTTCGAGATGGTAGCCGCTGCCATGGAATCCAAACGGCTGGGGCTGTGCCACAAGTCCCTGTTTGTCGTTCCCAACCACCTGACGGAGCAGTGGTCGGGCGAGTTCCTGCGGCTGTACCCCTCCGCCAACATCCTCGTGGCTACGAAAAAGGACTTCGAGCCGAAGAACCGCAAGAAGTTCTGCGCCCGTATCGCTACCGGCGAATACGACGCCGTTATCATCGGCCACAGCCAGTTTGAGAAGATACCCGTATCCATGGAGCGGCAGCAGCGGCTTTTGGCGGAGCAGATCTTTGAGGTGGAGGAAGGTCTGCGGGAGCTGAAAAGCCAGCGGGCGGAGCGGTTCACCATTAAGTCTCTGGAGCGCACCAAGCGCGGCCTTGAAGCCAAGCTCAAAAAGCTCCAGGACAGCTCCCGAAAGGACGATGTTGTGACCTTCGAGCAGCTGGGCGTAGACCGCCTGTATGTGGACGAGGCGCACAACTACAAGAATCTTTTTCTCTACACCAAGATGCGCAACGTGGCGGGGCTGTCCGCCACCGACGCCCAGAAATCCTCGGATATGCTGCTCAAGTGCCGGTATATTGACGAGATCACCGACAGCCGTGGCGTGGTGTTCGCCACGGGCACGCCCGTCTCAAATTCCATGACCGAATTGTATACCATGATGCGCTATCTCCAGCACGACGCCATTCGCGGCAAGGGGCTTGCCCACTTCGACTGCTGGGCTTCCACCTTCGGGGAGACGCAGACCGCCATCGAGCTGGCTCCCGAGGGATATACTTTTATAGGACGATGAATTTAACTGTCCTAAATTGAAAAATACA
>OCHG01000684.1_pt1 | contig 28844 bp, 25 predicted proteins | sample 1538801 | NCBI WGS metagenome assembly OCHG01 (sample SAMN04571727, study PRJEB22368) | human gut metagenome | biome: human gut; material: stool | host: Homo sapiens | place: Luxembourg | collected 2012-09-20 | reverse complement strand
AGAAAGAAGCTTTTCCCATAACTCTCTTGAACATCATACGTCCTGCGATTGCTACATGGATCGGATTTGCATCCATAATACTTCTTCTCTCTTCGTAATCCTTTTTAAGAGCCTCTTTTGCCTGCTCCTCATCCATTCCCTCTACATTCGGTGTCTGGTGATCCTTTAAAAGTTCAGCCTCATGTGCCTCATAAAGATCCTTTACCTCAAGTGAATGATGCGTCTGATCAAACTTTGTGATCTGGAACGGGTCTCTTCCGTTCTGCTGCAGTTCTGCAAGTTTATCACGGCGAACCTTTCTCAACTGATTCATATCCGGTTCCTGTGCATTTTTCTGATTCTGTCCCACTGTCTGTTCTCCTTCCATATTGTCTGCCCTGCGTCAGTCCGTTTCAGATTAATGACGCAGAAAACGTATCTCTTTCTGCCGCTTTCAGGTTACCCTTTAAGCGAACTAAGACCTCTTAATTATTTAAGAGGTCTGTGCTGGCATATCTTATACTGATTATGAACGCTGAATATCAAGTACTTTGTACTGGATCACTCCTGCCTGGGTTTCTACGTCAACTACATCGTTCACCTTTTTGCCCATCAGTGCCTGACCTACCGGAGATTCATTGGAAATCTTTCCTTCCAGACTGTTAGCCTCTGTAGAACCAACAATTTTAAATTCCATCTCCTCGTCAAAAGTAATATCAAATACTTTCACAGTACATCCGACATTGATCTTATCCAGATCTACTTCATCCTCAACAACTACCTCTGCATTTTTCAGAATTGCTTCTAATTCTTCGATACGGGCCTCGATATCTCTCTGCTCGTCCTTTGCTGCATCATACTCAGCATTCTCGGAAAGATCTCCCTGCTCCCTTGCTTCTTTGATCTTGCCTGCTACTTCTTTTCTCTTTACTACCTTCAGATTCTCCAGTTCATCTTCCAGTGCTTTTAAGCCTGCGTAAGTAAGTAATCTTTTCTTAGCTTCTGCCATCGGTTACGCTTCCTTTCTGATTCTTTCTTTTCTGTCTATACTTACAGGTTCAACCTTGTCCGTATACTGTTCTGACCTGTTCATCTATACAGACTGTACACAACCTGATTTTCACCTGTATGCTGTCATTTAAGTCTATTTCGCAATTTCAATATTATACCCAAACCGCCTGCTGATGTCAAGCAGATTCGGCTTTCGCATTCGGCTTTCGTATTCGGCTTTGTATTCGGTTTTCTTGCTTTCGCATCACCGATTCTGTACTATGTTTTATAGCTGTCTGTACAGCAGATCTTCCAGTTCTGCATAAGACTCAACCCGGTTGATCTCTTCCCGCAGTTTTGCTGAACCCGGCAGCCCTTTCGTGTACCATGCCACATGCTTTCTCATTTCCCGGATTCCCAGATATTCTCCTTTATATTGAAGCTGAAGCTTTGCATGTCGGAGCATCATTTTCCGGATTTCTTCGTTCGTCGGTCTCGATGGGATCCTCCCTGTTCTTTCATGCTCGATCATCTCAGAAAAGATCCACGGATTTCCCTGGGCTCCCCGGGCGATCATCACACCATCACAGCCGGTTTCTTTCACCATGGCATCTGCACGCTCCGGGCTGGTCACATCGCCGTTTCCAATCACAGGAATGGAAACCGCCTCTTTTACCTGACGAATAATCTCCCAGTCTGCTTTTCCGCTGTAATACTGCTCTCTTGTCCTTCCATGGACTGCAATGGCTGCTGCCCCCGCATCTTCTGCGATCTTCGCCATCTCCACTGCATTAATGCAGTTGTCATCAAAGCCTTTTCTTATTTTAACTGTCACTGGTTTCTTGATTGCTTTGACCATAGCACTGATAATTTCATGTGCCAGCTTTGGATTTTTCATCAATGCCGATCCTTCACCATTTTTCACGACTTTCGGTACAGGACATCCCATATTAATATCCATAATATCAAACGGTCTTTCCTCGACCCGCTTTGCCATTTCACTCATAATCTGAGGATCTGAACCAAAAAACTGGAGAGATACCGGCTGTTCATCCGGATGGATCTCCAAAAGCGTCTCTGTATTCTTATTATTATAGAGAATGGCTTTTGCACTGACCATTTCCATGCACAAAAGACCTGCTCCCTGCTCTTTACACAATAAGCGAAACGGCAGATCTGTCACTCCTGCCATCGGCCCCAGAATATAAGTATTCTCTAAGGTTACATTTCCTATTCTTAACTGTCTCATCGTATTATTCCGTTCTTTTCAGATTTTATCGTTTTCATCTTAGACGAAACCATTTTAAAAGTCAACCTTGCCTCTATTGACATTTTTACATTTTTATGCTAGGTTTCTACTATATATTGGCACTCATTAGTTAAGAGTGCTAATAATCTATCAGATGAAAGGAGAATTACTATGGTAATACAGCCAATTTATAATATATTATTTCTTCCCGATGTCACCTATCACTTCAAAAAAGAGTTTTTTACTGAAAATGCATCCGAGCAGCTTGAAGTCGGCAGTGAGCTGCTTTTTGCTTTCTTAAGAAATGAAGATGACGCTGAAGAACTGGACGCTGACCATATCTGTCCGGTCGGCATTTCCGCCAGAGTAGAGGCTTTCGGAGACGATGACAGTGTTCAGATCCGCACGCTGGAGCGTGTTGATCTTTCAGATGTCGAGGTGGAAAATGGTCAGATTCTCGCAGACGCATCTATTCGTGCAGAGGTTGATGACTATACGGCAGAAGAAGAGAAGGCTCAATTTCTCCGTTTACGTGCCGCACTTTTGAAATTTGTCCAGGGATACCAGTGGGGAATGTGGGCAAGAAGTTTCATTTTACAGCGGAAAAATATGTATGATCTCGGATCTGCCCTTTCGGAATATCTGAATATCAGCCCCGAAGAAAAATATGCCATTGTTGAAACGGATTCCCGCCGGGAACGCTGTACGCTGATCGAAGCTGCCATCAACGAATTTATGGAGGTTGCCAAAGTTTCCACCGAAGCAAAGGAAGCTCAGAAAGATGATCAGGAGCAGCTTTATCGCGAGGCAGCCATCAAGAAGCAGATCAGTTATCTTCAGAAAGAACTGGACGAACTTCACCCTGAAAATATTTCCGATACCCGGAAATTTGAGAAAAAGATTGAAGAATCCGGCATGAATGACGAAGCCCGTAAAGAAGCTGAAAAAGTGCTGAACCGCATGAAGCAGGAAGGCAAGGACAGCCATGAGTACGGTCTTCTGTATGATTACCTTGACTTTATGACCAGCCTGGACTGGAAAGCACCGCAGTTTACCCCGATCGATCTTGACCGGGCGGAGCAGATTCTTGATGAAGATCACTATGGTCTGAAAAAAGTCAAAGAACGCATCATCCAGCAACTCGCCGTTATGGCTCTCAACCGGAAGCAATATGGCTCGATCCTTTTATTTGTCGGTGCTCCTGGAACCGGGAAGACCAGTATCGGGCAAAGTATTGCACGGGCTCTCGGAAGAGAATATGTAAGGATCAGTCTTGGTGGTATCCGTGATGAGGCGGAAATCCGTGGCCACAGACGTACTTATATCGGTGCTATGCCCGGACGAATCATGGAAGGAATCAAGCGAAGCGGTGTCTCCAATCCGGTCATTGTACTGGATGAGGTTGACAAACTTGCAAAAGATTACCCTGCCAGTGCCCTTCTGGAGGTTCTTGATCCTGAACAGAACAGCACTTTCACTGACCACTATATGAATGTGCCTTACGATCTGTCCAATGTACTTTTTGTCTGCACTGCAAACTCACTGGATACGATTCCTGAACCACTGCTCAACCGTATGGAGGTTATTAATTTCTCCGGTTACACTGCAGTAGAAAAATATCAGATTGCCCGCAGACATCTTCTTCCAAAGGCTCTCGATGCCATGGGAATTAAGAAAAATGCATTGAAAGTAACCGACGGAGCGATTCGCAGGATTATTGATGAATACACAATGGAGGCAGGTGTCCGTGACCTGAAAAAACTGATCGATACTCTTTGCCGGACGGCTGCCGTCCAACTTGTTAAAAATGAGGGAACAACACTGACAGTCACTAAGACAAATCTCGAAAAATATCTTGGGAAAAAGCAGCTCCACCATGAGCGGAAACTTTCTTCCCCTGAACCGGGAGTTGTCACCGGACTTGCATGGACCAGAGCGGGCGGAGAAATTTTATTTATAGAAAGTAAACTGATTCCGGGCAAAGGCAAGATGATTATTACCGGTCAGCTTGGAGATGTAATGAAGGAGTCCATTCAGATTGCACTGAGTCTTGTAAAATCACTTTATCCAAAGGAAAGCAAAGTGCTTGATGACCACGACCTCCATATCCATGTTCCTGCCGGTGCGGTTCCAAAAGACGGTCCATCAGCCGGAATCACGCTGACAACAGCTCTTGCATCACTTCTCACCGGGAAGAAAGTCAGCCCGGAATATGCCATGACCGGAGAAGTTTCCCTGCGTGGCGGTGTCATGCCGATCGGCGGACTTCCTGAAAAGCTTATGGCCGCCCAGCGTGCAGGAATCACAAAGGTTCTGATTCCTGCTGACAATGAACAGGATCTCGATGACGTTGCCGATGAGGTTAAAAATAAGCTGGAAATCGTTCCGGTGAAAAAAGTGACTGAGGTACTGAAACTGGTGTTGAAATAACCCTGGATTTCCAGTCTCTTTCTTGTAAAAGATTACCTTGATAACCGATAATCCGACATAATTCAGAAATCGCCCTATACCAGTTGCTGTGCATCTGATATAAGGCGATTTTTTATCTATTATGCAGCAATTTATGTTCCTTCCCCTTCAGGATTCCCTCATAAACCTCTGCAATGATCGGATTTTCATCAGATCTCTTGATCTGTGCCATGCTGTCGATCTTATACATTCCATCCAGCCGGGCCTGTTTCGTCCTCGGTCCGATCGGCACCGGCTGTCCACCACCGGCAATACAGCCTCTTTTACATGCCATCACTTCTACGAAATCATACTGGACTTCACCGGCTTTGATCCTCTCCAGCAGTGTTTCTGCACAGCGAAGACCATTCACCACTGCAATTTTCACCGTTCTGTCCTCAAGCTGGATGGAAGCTTCTTTGATTCCTTCAATCCCGCGGATTCCCGTAAAGCTGATGTCCTGCAGATCTTCCATCCTGCTGCTGTGTACCAGACGTCTCAGAACTGCCTCGGTCACACCACCCGTTACTCCAAAGATCGCTGCTGCCCCCGAAGACAGACCAAACGGCATATCCAGTGCCTCCGGTTCGATCTGCGACAGATCCATTCCCGCTTCTTTGATCATACGGGTCACTTCTGTCGTGGTCAGTACATAATCTACATCCTGCTGCCCTTCTGTAAAATGCTCCGGTCTTTTGATCTCTGCTTTTTTTGCCGTACATGGCATAATCGAGATCACAACCGTCTTGCGGAGGCTTCGTCCTTCTTTTTCCGCTTCTGCCGCTTTCATCCGGGCTTCTTCCTTCAGCAATGCTCCGAACATTGCCTGCGGAGAACGGCAGGTGGAAATATTTTCCCGAAATTCCGGGTAACGGTTCTCACAGAACTTCACCCAGCCCGGACAGCAGGAAGTAAATAACGGAAGATTCTTACCGGATTTTAAACGCTCCAGCAATTCTGCTGACTCTTCCATTACCGTCAGGTCTGCCCCGAAATTTGTATCATATACCTCATCAAATCCCATATGTCGCAGAGCTGCCACCAGGCGTCCCAGTGTATTTTCACCTTTCGGGATTCCAAATTTATCTCCGATCGCCACCCGGACAGCCGGTGCGATCTGTGCCACAACTCTGATATTCTTATCCGCCAACGCTTTCCATACCGGATCAACATCCTGCCGGATACTGATCGCACCGGTCGGACAGACCGCCCTGCACTGTCCGCAGCCTACGCAGTCAGTCTCTGCCAGCTCTCTGTTAAATGCCGGCATAACCTGCATTTTTGAACCCCGGAAAGCAAAATCCAGAATGCCAAGTCCCTGGATTTCATCACAGGTACGCACACAATCCCCACAGAGAATACATTTATTGGGGTCTCTTATTACACAATCCGAAGAGGTATCCAGTGGAAGTGGTTTCTTATGATTTTCAAATCTGATCTCTGAAATACCCAACTGGCTTGCCAGCTTCTGTAACGTACAGACTCCATTTTTGGCACACGTTGTACAGTCACGGCAATGGGATGACAACAGCAGTTCAATGATCATTTTCCTGTGATGCTGCAATCTTGGTGTATTTGTATAGATCACCATACCATCCCGTGGTACTTCTGAACAGGATGCAAATACCTTTCCACGTTCATCTTCCACCACACACATCCTGCACGCCCCATAGGTTGACAGTTCTGAATGATAACAGAACGTAGGAAGATCGATTCCCGACTTTCGGATCACTGAGAGGACATTTTTTTCATCTGTAAAAGCCACTCTCCTGTTGTTAATTGTCATATAGCCCATACTCTGTTCCTCCTACCCTTCAATATGAATCGCACCAAATGCACAGGCACTCGCACATGCTCCACATTTGATACATTTTTCCGTATCGATCGTAAATGGTTCCTTGATCTTTCCGCTGATCGCACCGACCGGACAGTTTCTCGCACATTTTGAACATCCTTTACACCGCTCAGGACTGATGATAAACTTTCGTAATGCAGTGCAGGTATGGGAGGCACATTTCTTTTCAACCACATGCTCCACATACTCATCATGGAATACTTTCAGCGTACTCATAACCGGAAGTGCCGCACTCTTTCCAAGACCGCACAGTGCAGTTTCTGTGATCATGTTCGCCAGTTCCTCCAGCAGATCAAGGTCTTCCAGCTTTCCATTTCCTGCCACGATCCGCTCCAGGATCTCCAGCATACGCTTTGTTCCTTCACGACATGGCACGCACTTTCCACAGCTTTCATTCTGCGTAAAATTCATAAAGAATCTCGCCACTTCCACCATGCACGTATGGTCATCCATCACAACCAGTCCGCCCGAACCGATCATTGCCCCCATTTTTTTCAATGAATCAAAATCCAGACTGACATCCAGATCTTTCGACACCAGGCATCCTCCTGACGGACCTCCGATCTGCACCGCTTTGAACGCTCCGTCTCCTTTGATGCCACCACCAATATCGTAGATCACTTCCCGCAGGGTCGTTCCCATCGGCACTTCGATCAGACCTGTATGCCGAACACTTCCTGTCAATGCAAATGCTTTTGTTCCCGGACTTTTTTCCGGTCCGATGGAACGGAACCATTCTGCTCCTTTATTAATGATCATCGGAACATTGGCAAAGGTCTCTACAACCGTCGGCTTTCCAAACAGACCCTGTTCCACCGTCCTTGGCGGTTTGACACGCGGCATACCTCTTTTTCCCTCAATGGACGCAGTCAATGCACTTCCTTCTCCGCAGACAAATGCTCCTGCACCGCGATTAATATGTAGGCGAAATGAAAAATCTGTTCCTAAAATATGATCGCCTAAAAGACCGCTTTCCTCTGCCTGTGAAATTGCCCGTTTCAAACGGCTGATCGCCAGCGGATATTCCGCTCTCACGTAAATATAACCTTCTCTGGCTCCTACCGCATAAGCCCCGATCATCATTCCTTCGATCATCTTATGCGGATCTCCTTCCATAATACTCCGGTCCATAAATGCTCCCGGATCTCCCTCATCACCGTTACAGACTACATAGCGGGTCTTTTCTTCCTGACGGGCTACCTGTGACCATTTATATCCCGTTGGGAATCCACCGCCTCCTCTTCCTCTTAAATTGGATGCTGAAATCTCTTCCACCACTTCCTGCGGTGTCATCTCAAACAGGACTTTCTCTAATGCCTCATATCCTCCGGTGGAAATGTATTCTTCTATATGTTCTGCATCAATATGTCCACAGTTTTTCAGTACATTTCTCGTCTGCTTTTTATAAAACGGGATTTCTTCCTGCTTTTTATACTCAAGCCCATCCTGCTTAAATAAAAGATGACGGATAACATCTCCCTTTTCGATCGTTCTGTGGAAAATCTCATCGCAGTCTTCCGGCTTTACTTTTGTATAAAGGATTCCTGCCGGTTCGATCCGCATCAGCGGTCCCATTTCACAGAATCCGTGACATCCGCTTTTCTTCACTTCCAACGGGCCACTACCATGAGCAATCTCCGGTCCAAATTCCACGTCAATATCCGGATTTTCTTCTGCAAGTTCGCTCATCCGCCTGTATATCTCACCTGATCCGCCTGCCAGACACCCGGTTCCTGCACAGATCAAAATCCTGCAACGGCTGTCGCTGATCTTTTTTGCCGCCTCTTCACGAATCTGATGAAGTATTTCTCTGCTCGTAATTTTTTCCATACTTATTCCGCTCCTCTCAATTCGTGAATCAGTTCTGCCGCAGCATCCGGGGTCATTCCCGGATAAACCTTATCATTTACTGTCAGAACCGGAGCAAGTCCGCACGCTCCAAGACAGGAAACTGTCTCCAGTGTAAATAACATATCGTCCGTTGTCGCCTTTTCTTCTGAAAGTCCAAGTTCACTATAAAGCCGTTCCAAAATCGGAATTGACTTTCTGACATGACAGGCAGTTCCATTACAGACTTTAATAATGTACTTTCCCTTTGGTTCAAAAGAGAAGTTTTCATAAAATGTTGCCACACTGTATGCCTTTGCTTCATTGATCCCAAGTTTCTTCGCCACATACCTCAGAAGTTCCGGTGGAAGATACCGATATTCACTCTGAATGTCCTGAATGATCGGAATCAGTGAAGCCGGTTCAAGTCCATGCTGCGAAATGATCTCATCTGCTTTTTTATAGTAGGTTTGATCTAACATATAGCTCCTCCTTCAATATTTTTGTGCAGTTCTTATTATACTTTGATAATTTTCTATCAATTTGTTTTTATTATAGGTTATTTTATATGATTAATCAATAAACATCGCCCTTCAAATGTCTATTTTTAACAATTTTAGTTTTCCTTTCCACTCTTTATTTTCTTAATTTTCCCTTTATTTCCAATAAAAAATGGGCTTTACTTTTTTCTGATTTCTTGCTTATTTTTTTATATATATTGTCTTTTAGTTCCGAATCTGACAAAGAATCACTATTTTAGTTCTTAATAAAATCATAAGGAAGTTTAATTTTCTTTTATAAATTAAACATAATTTGGACACATTTTATGATTATACTAAATGTCAGATAGTTGATTAACAACTATCTCCCCCCTCATAAAGTGATGGCATCCCGGCAGACCCGGGGTGTCAGACTTTAACTCTCATTCCTTTAGATAACTATAAAAAACCGAAAACCCGTTGGCCGAAAGGTCAGCGGGTTTTCTCCGTTCTTATCACTCTTGTCTCATCCTCACTCTTATCTCATACAGATAAAAAGGTTCTGTCTGGAAGACTATCTTTCCGGTACTTCCATGACAGAACCTTTTCATTTCATCTGATTTTTCAGACTGACTTTCTATTCTTAGACTGATCCCGGAAACAGGGCTGTGGAGATCTTCTCCATATCAGAATCACTGATTCCGTACTGACCATCAGAATCTTTTGTTACAGCAATTTCGATCGTCGTTGTATCACCATATGTATTACCATCGATCGACTTCTGCATACTCTGGATCAGCAGATCCTGGAACATACTTGCATCCGCCTGGCTTACATCCTGTCCCTGATCCATCATCTCCTGTGCAACTGCAGTTGAATTATCTTCCAGAGTCTGATATACATCAGACGGAGTTACCTCGATCGTTACTGTAAAATTGCCATCCTTATCTTCCTTGGCTTCTTTTACTTCGTATTTTGCAAGATTATCAATCTTTACAAGCATATCCTTGTATTCCTGCTTTTCTTCCTCTGTAAAATCTCCCAGAGCTTCCAGTCCGCTCAGCTCTGTATCGACCTGCTCGTCTAATGTATCCTCAATCTCTGCCTTTGCATCCTTTTCTGAAATACCGCGGGCTTTCGCATACTCGTCATATTTCTGCTTATAATTAGCATCCATTACGCCTCTTACATAAGCTTCTGCATCAAACTTCGTTGCTCCACCGCATGCGGTTGCACTTATTACAAAAATGAAGGTCAGCATAAGTGCAAGAACTTTTTTCATTTTTCCTCTGTTCATAAACTTTTTCTCCTTTTTTATTTGAACCCTCTGCGGAGGTTCCCACTCTCCACATAGATCCATCAGTTACGTGATAAGTTTATCATTTTTTACTTAGATTATCAAGTTTTTCTAATTTCTTAATGAGATATTTATATTTTTTCTGTTTGTTTTAGAATTTACTCATATTTTTGACACACATTTTGTCTATACTAATATTCAGATAGTTGATGAACAACTATCTCCCCTCATAAAGTATGGCACAGGAAGTGCCAGCACTTTACTCTCATTCCTTTAGATAACTATAAAAACCACGAAAACCCTCACAGCCGATGCTGTGAGGGTTTTCGCTGTCCCCATATCTGCCCTGTCTGCCTTTCGAGCAAATAGAGAGCAGATTTTTCGGGTTCTGATTTTGCTTTCGTGTCTGTGTCCGTTCCATTAAAAACTTCCCTGCGGTGTATCGGCTTCGCCCCTGATCCCTGACTTCGCTGCTTCATATCACTTTAAGCATTTTCGCTTCCTATTGATCTTTCCATATACTAATAAACCACCACCTGCTATACCTCCAAAAATCAAAATCAGAGTACAGACATTTGCATTCACACAAATATGATTTGTCCAATCAGAAAAATTAGTGGACAGTATTGTTAATTGCTTTTTATGTTCCGCGAAATATACATACACATCATTTGTAAATGCCATCCAGATACAACTTATGATTAAAATGGTTCCTGCTTTTATCCATCCATTTACCGGAAGATACCTTGCCACCCAAAACACAAGCCATACTCCCGCCATAAGAATAAATGCAGCTATATAACCAGCTCTCATTCCCTCTCTATCTCCCGAATGATTACATACTTCAAAAATCGTAAGAAAAAGCCACAGGGTATCCCATGCCAATGTAATTAACGCCTTTTTATCAGACAAAATCGGGGGCAATGTTATATTCCTGATTACCAACGGAAAAAATACAACAGACAATCCAAAAATTGTTGGTATCGTCCATAAAATAAACTCTCCTCCTCCATTCATCCGGTCTACAAAAAAGAAGATAAGAAGTAATGCTGTTACACTCGCCAAGATGCTTTTTGTAATTCTTCTTTGTGTAGAAAGGAGCGGTACAACTGACAATGATGCTACCAACAACATAGAAGCCGTTAATACCGCAAACACTCCTAAGCCACCACCACTGCTCATTGATACAATAAACGTAATCACAACCGGAACCATGAGCAGCAGAGCTATCACAATTCCTGCCTTGTATGCCATATTTCTTTCTTTTTTTGCGTGCCTCTCTAATATACCCTCTGATTCATTTTTCATCACTGTATCAATGGTAGTATTTTTCAACGCTTCATATGTCTTTTTACATTTCTCACAAGTCATTAAATGCTGTTCCACCATTTTTTTACTGGCCGGACTACAGGCATTGTCATAATAAAGCGGAAGTAAATCCTGCACAACATCACATTCATTAAATTGATCTTTACTCATTTTCTGCCATCCTTTCCTGAATTTTCAATCTTGCCCTATGATAAGTAACTCTTGCCCAGTTTTCAGTTTTTTGAAAAATCACCCCTATTTGTGAAAATGGTAATTCTCCGAAAACTCTCAACTGAAATACTTCTTTATAGGGTTCTTGCAGTTCATGAAGAATTAAATGAATCCGGAGAGCTGTATCTTTATCTTCTGTTACTTTCTCTATATCAACAGTTGATGTTGAAGCCGCTGCATCTAATTCTGATAACTTTGTGTTTTTCCGACATTCATCAATTGCAAGATGCCTGGCAATTCCACATAACCATGTGAGTTCACTGGAATTACCTTTAAATTGTTTTTTCGCCGTCATTGCCTTAAAAAATGTATTTTGAGTTATTTCTTCTGCACAGGACGGATTTTTTATGATTGTCATAACATACGAATACACTTGCATATAGTATGAATGATATAATTTTTCGTAGTCCAGAACTGCTCACCTCCTCGTCTTCTTTTCATAGGTTAGTCGAAGAAAAGATAGTTTCGTTACAGATATTTTTATTTAAAATCAATCAAAAAAGTAACCGCCCATCGACCAAAGGATTGCTATTACTTTTTTGTAGCTTATTAAATTTGGACTAACCAACTATCAGTAGTGCCTTATTTACATCTATAATATACAATCCATTAAGCACATTGTTAACATATAACTTTATAAATACGCAGACACTCCCAACCTCTTTCAGTCTGATTTTTCGGATGCAAATTTTCATAAAAATATATAACAATTTACAGTTCAATACAATTTCAAACCCTGTATTTTCGAGTTTTCTCTATAGTTTATTTCTCTACTGTTTATGCTATTTTTAACGCACTCTTTCAATATTTACTCCCAATTTAATGTTTCAATACTTTTAGTATAATTGACAAATCAAATGGAATATGCTAACTTAGCATTAAGCATTACTTACATATAAAACGTTGCAATTATGGATGTTGTATGGGGAATATTATTAAGTTTATGTTAATAGAAAGGAGATTTTTTATGAAAAAGAAAATAATTGCAATGCTTACGGTGATTTGTTTATTGTCAATGCTATTTTCAATATCTACTTTTGCATCAGATATAGATACAGTTCAATCTGAAAATCATCACTTTACTCAAGATGAAATGAGCAAACTGGTTGAACAGAATATTATATATCAAGAAGAGATTCCAGTTCAACTAACAGACACTAAAGCTAGAACTGTTGTTGAAGCTACAGTACGATTTAGGGTTCATTATGATAATACTAATGGATTAGCTTTTTCTACAGAAGTAATAGCTGTTGTAGGTGGTGGTACTTTTACAAAAACTGCACTTGTTACCATACCCTAAATATTGGAGGCATTTATGAGTGATTATAAAGAAATTTTAACTTCGGACCGTGTGTATAAAAAATACAAGTCTATCATCCCTGATACAAATGTATCTATTGATGACATCATACAAAAATTGTCATATTTTTATAAAATTTCAAAGGATACTTCTGAAAAGGGTAAGAAAATATTAGAATATTATAATGAAGTTGGATCTGTATATTCAATAGAACCTCCAATACCTCAGGATCTGATGAAGGTGATGAATGTTCCTGTGACATTGATGTACGTTAATCCTGCCACGAATCAATTTATACTAAGTGGTCAGTCAGAAAAATTCACTGAAAAAATTACGGCAGAAATCGTATTACTACGAGGATTGACAAAAGCGGAACATAATAGTAAAGAATTAGTATTTCATTATGTGGATACGATTAATCATTATTATAATTGAAGAAATATTCTCTTTACCAACACTCAATAGCCACCTTATATGTAAATGACAAAAAGTAACCGTCGCCCCGGGCAGCATATCCCCCTGCCATCCTGGGATTACGGTTACTTTTTAATTGATAAACTTATCACTTTTTATCTTCGTTCTTCCATCCACTCCAGCAGATCAGAAAATACCTGCTCACGATCCGTCTCATTGAGCAGTTCATGCCTGTCTCCTGCATACAGTCTGAGACTTACATCCTGGATCCCTGCTGCCTGATAGATCTCATAAACTTTTCTGACACCTTTTCCAAAATTACCTACAGGATCATCAGCTCCTGCCGTAAAAAGGATTGGCAGACTCTTCGGGATCATATAGATGCTTTCCTTCTTTTCCATCGCCATCATCCCCGTAAACATCCCGTAATACGCATTTACAGTGAACATAAAGGAGCAAAGGGGATCTGACACATACTCTTCCAGACGCTGCGGGTCACTGGTCACCCAGTCTGCTCTCGTCTGAGGATGCCTGTATTTTTTATTGAAAGCTCCAACCGCCATGCGGTCTACCAGTCTGCTCCGGTAATGCCAGCCGCGGAATGCAGCCATAAAACGGCACAGCCTTCTTCCTGATACAAGTGTATGATACGGCTTATCCGCAACTACTCCCATAAAGATCGCTCCGGCAAGTCCATTTCCATACATCTGCACATACTGCCGCAACAGACTTGATCCCATGCTATGTCCCAGCATAAAATACGGAACATCGGGATACTTCTTTGCTGTCCGCTGACGCAGAGTATGCATATCACCAATCAGACATGCATTTGCATACTTTTCATTGAAAAATCCATACTCTGACTTACTTTGCACAGACTTGCCATGACCCAGATGGTCATTCCCGACTACATAATATCCGTGGCTGCACAGAAATTCAGCAAACTCATCATATCTTTTAATGTATTCTACCATCCCGTGACACAACTGAACTACCGCCTTCACTTCTCCTTCCGGCTTCCATTCCATTGTATGGATCTCAGTATTACCATCCTTCGACGGAAAATAAAATTCATCTCTCATGATCTAATCATTACCTGTCATCTAATTTAATATACTCTCGATACGGTGCAAGTGGTTTATACGCCGGTCGTATGATCTTATCTACATTCTTAAGCTCTTCCAGTCTGTGAGCACTCCATCCTACGATACGTGCCGCTGCAAAGATTGGTGTATACAACGCCGGCGGAAGATCCAGCATACTATAAACCAGTCCGCTGTAAAAGTCCACATTGGCATTAACACCTTTATACATCTTACGCTTCTCCCCAATGATCTCCGGTGCCATATGCTCTACCTTTTCATACAGTGCATATTCTGCCTCATGACCTTTCTCCACTGCAAGCTGCTTTACAAAACGCTTGAATATCTCGGCACGGGGATCGGAAACGGAATAAACCGCATGCCCCATTCCATAGATCAGACCTTTTTTATCAAATGCCTGCTTATCCAGCAACGCCTCAAGATAGGCACGGATCTGATCATCATCACTCCAGTCCGTCAGTACAGACTTCATATCCTCGAACATCTGCGTTACTTTGATATTCGCCCCTCCATGCTTCGGACCTTTCAGGGATGCCATTGCCGCAGCGATGGTAGAATAAGTATCCGTACCGGAAGAGGTAACCACGTGCGTCGTAAAAGTGGAGTTATTACCACCGCCATGATCCATATGAAGTACCAGAGCCATATCAAGGATCTTCGCCTCTAACTCTGTATACTTTCTGTCCTCACGGAGCATCATCAGGATATTCTCTGCTGTGGAAAGCTTCGGATCCGGTGCATAGATATAAAGATCCTCTCCCATCCTGTAATTATATGCGTGATAACCGTAAACCATCAGCATCGGGAACTGGCTGATCAGGTTCAGACACTGACGCAGCACGTTCGGAATACTTGTATCATCCGCTTTCTCATCATAAGAATAAAGCTGAAGGATACTCCTCGTGATGCTGTTCATCATGTCACGGCTCGGTGCTTTCATGATAACATCACGCACAAAATTCGGAGGAAGCATACGGCGGTCAGCCATCATCTCCTGAAAGTGAGCCAGCTCTTCTTTATTCGGAAGTTCTCCGAACAGAAGTAAATATGCGGTCTCTTCATATCCCGGGTGCTTTGCATCAAGGAAACCTTTGACCAAATCCTTGATATTATAACCTCTATAATACAGGTTTCCTTCGCATGGAACGGATATACCATCCACGATCTTTGATGCACATACATCCGAAATATTCGTCAATCCGGCAAGTACACCCTTACCATTTAAATCACGAAGTCCTCTTTTTACTTCATACTTTGTATAAAGTTCTTTTTCAATCGCATTGTTCTTCTCACATTTGAGTGCAAGTTCTTCAATCTCAGGAGTGATGTTGAAAAATATGCTGTTAATATCTTTTGCCACGTACGTATTCCTCCTTCTCTCTGTCTCTTTTCCATGTATGACCTTTTTATTATACTAAAATAAGTCTTTTTATACAATTAACTGACTATTAAATCTTTATGAAATCATCAGCCTGAAAATTTTAGAAACGACATTCTGACAGCAGATCTGCCAGCTTCGCAAATTCTTCAAGGGTCAGTGCTTCACCCCTGATAGAAGCTCCACGCCCCAACGCTTCGATCGCAGCTTCTATTTCTTCCTTTGTATAGTCCAGTTCCGGTGAATTTTTCAGTCCGTTGGCAAGCGTTTTTCTTCTCTGATTAAAAGAAGCCCGGATCAGACGGAACATCAGCTTTTCATCCTCCACTGTGACCGGAGGATTTTCATAACGCTCCAGCCGGATCACCGCAGAACCGACTTTCGGCCTTGGCATAAAGCAGTTCGGAGGTACATTTGCCACAATATATGGCTTTGCGTAATATTGCACAGCAAGCGATAATGCACCATAATCTTTCGTCCCCGGACCGACCTGCATCCGGTCTGCCACTTCTTTCTGCACCATAACTGTAATGCTTTTGATCGGCACATGATTCTCAAACAAGCCCATAATGATCGGTGTCGTGATGTAATACGGAAGATTGGCAACGACCTTGATCGGCTTTCCTCCATTTTCTTCCTCTGCCAGTTTTGCGATATCGACTTTCAGTACATCATGATTGATGACCCGCACATTTTCATACTCTGAAAGGGTATCCTCCAGAATCGGGATCAGTGCCTTATCTATCTCTACTGCGATCACCTTTTTTGCCGCACAGGCAAGGTACTGGGTCATCGTTCCGATTCCGGGACCGATCTCCAGCACAACATCATCTTTTGTGATTTCTGCTGAACCGATGATCTTATCCAGTACATGCGTATCGATCAGAAAATTCTGTCCGAATTTTTTCTGAAATACAAAATTATATTTTTGCAGAACTTCGATTGTATTCTGCGGATTTCCAAGAGTTGGCTCTTTCATGTTCTCTCCTTTATTCAATGACCTGCTCTTTCAGCAGCCTGCTTTCATCGATCTGATAAAGCTGCTTTGCATTTTCCTCTGTCTGCCGGATGACTTCCTCCGCAGAGATCCCTTTCAATTCTGCAATTTTCTCTGCCACATAGGAAATGTAAAGCGAACAGTTTCTTTTGCCACGAAATGGTTCCGGGGCAAGATATGGGCAGTCCGTCTCAAGCACAATGGATTCTAACGGGATCTCCTGTACGGTTTCTTTTAGTTTCTTTGCATTCTTAAAAGTTACCACACCACCGACTCCGATAAAGTAACCCATTTTCACATACTCCTGTGCCATCTCCGGTGAATAGGAATAGCAGTGGATCACTCCGTTTCGATCTTTGCCGTACTTTTTCATGATCTCCATTGTATCTGCTGCCGCCTCCCGGCTGTGGATCATAACCGGTAACTTCTTTTCCCCTGCCAGTTCCAGCTGCCGGATAAACCAGTATTTCTGAAGATCATGTCCTTCTTTATCCCAGTAATAATCCAGTCCGATCTCTCCGATGGCAACGATTTTTTTTCTGTCGGCAAGTTCAGACATTCTCGCAAAATTCTCTTCATTTAAGTCACCCACTTCGTCCGGGTGAACCCCCACCGATCCATAGAGAAACGGATATTTTTCTGTCAGTTCGAGAATCTTATCCCAGGATGCAACGGTTGCTGCTGCATCTACGATCATCCCCACACCGCCTGCTTTCATTCCTGAAAGAAGTGCTTCCCGGTCTGCATCAAACTGCTCATCATCATAATGTGCATGCGTATCAAATATCATCGCTGTCTTCTCCTAAATAAAATACTTTATAGAACATTTCCAGTGATTCAAATAACTTCTGCAATTCCTTGATCTTCAGCACACTGCCGATCTCATCAAAAGTAAAATCATCTTCTTTATGATCGACCTTCAGCTCTAAATTTCCATTTTCATCATAGACAACCATCAGGATTCCACCCACATCTGCCGTATAAAGCACGCACATGATCTGCAGTTCCTGCTTCACTTCTTCCGGAAGAGAATTAAATTCCGGGTTCAGATAAAATTTTCTCTCATATGCACTTGCCGCACATAATACCATTTCTTCATCCATTCCTGCTACTCCTTTTCTTTGAATATCCGTCCGGTATCCCGTCATTCCTTTTTACTGTGTCCCTTTGCTGTATCCTGCTGCTTTCTTCGGATCATTACATTTTACACGTATCCGTACACGCCCCGCACAGAGACTTCGCCGGCATAGACTTCTTCGATCGTTCCGTCTTCTTTCCGCACGATCAGCTCACCGGTCTTGTTAATTCCGAGTGCATGGGCAACATATTGCTCTTTCGCTCCAAGGATCATGACATCCCGGTCTTTATTTACAAGCAGTTCACTGTACTTCTCCATCAGTTGTGACAGATCTCCCGTCTCCATGAAAAGTGCATAATTCTCTTCCAGCCGCTTCATAATGGCAGCGATCAGAGGGGCTCTTTTCACCTTATGTCCACACTCCAGCCGCAGGGAAGTTGCATGCTCCCGGATCTCCTCAGGGAAATCCGTCAGATTGACATTGATCCCCACTCCGACTGTTACATGATTGATATAATCGATCTGCGTACTCATCTCAGTCAGGATTCCGACCAGTTTCTTACCATGAATGATAATATCATTGGGCCACTTGATCTGAATCTGCTGCTCTCCGCACACATCTTTGCAGTCCATAATTCCCTCTGCCACACTGCACGCCATAACCAGCGTCAGCATGGGGGCCTGGTTCGGAGTGATCTGCGGTCTTAATAAGATCGACATGGAAATGCTTTCTCCTGCCGGTGAATCCCATGACCTTCCCCGTCTGCCTCTTCCGGCTGTCTGCCTGTCGGCAACTGCCAGAGTGCCTTCCGGTGCTCCTTCATCTCCCAGCTGCTTGATCCGCAGATTCGTAGAATCCACTTCATCATAATAAACAATATTTTTCCCAGCCCACTTTGTATCCATCAGGCTTTCCAGTTCTTCCTTCGTCATCCGGACTGTCTATGATCCGGTATCCTTTATTCCGTACCGCTTCTACCTCATATCCTTCTTCCTGGAGCTGACGGATCACTTTCCATACTGCCGTCCTGGATACTCCAAATTTTTCACATAACTGCTGACCGGAAATATATCCGTCTGCCTCCCGGAGCATTTTTAAGATTTGTGCTTTCATTTTTACTTCCTCACAGACCATCTGCTTTTTTCAACAAAGATTTGCTATTCCTTATTAGTTTCAAATGTGCCTGACACTACATAAGTGTCAGGCACATTATGATCCATTTTATCCGAATTTTAAAATTCTCCCAATGTTGCAACCATCACTGCCTTGATCGTATGCATTCTGTTCTCTGCCTCATCAAATACCTTAGACTGTGCAGACTCAAATACTTCATCGGTTACTTCCATATCCTTAACGCCGAATTTCTCATACATCGCTGCACCGATCTTCGTCTTCAGGTCATGGAATGCAGGAAGACAATGCAGGAAGATCGCACCTTCCTTCGCATTTGCCATCACTTCTTTTGTCACCTTATAAGGAGATAATTCTTTGATCCTCTTCTCCCATACTTCATCCGGCTCACCCATGGATACCCATACATCTGTATAAATGATATCTGCATCCTTTGTGCCTTCCTTTACATCCTCAGTCAGAGTGATCGTTGCACCGGATTCTTTCGCATAACCCCGGCAGGCCGCTACCAGCTCTTCGTTCGGGAAATATTCTTTTGTCGTGCATGCAACGAAATCCATTCCCAGCTTGGAGCAGGCGATCATCAGGGAATTCCCCATATTGTATCTTGCATCACCCATATAGACCAGCTTCAGTCCTTTCAGTTCTCCGAAATTCTCGCGGATAGTCAGCATATCTGCAAGCATCTGCGTCGGATGGTACTCGTTGGTCAGACCATTCCACACCGGAACACCGGCATACTTTGCAAGATCTTCTACGATCTCCTGACCATATCCACGATACTCGATTCCGTCAAACATTCTCCCCAGCACTCTGGCAGTATCCTCAATGCTTTCCTTTTTACCGATCTGAGAACCCGACGGATCAAGATAGGTCGTTCCCATTCCCATATCATGTGCTGCCACTTCAAATGCACAGCGGGTTCTTGTACTGGTCTTCTCAAAGATCAGGGCTACATTCTTTCCACGGTAATAATCCACCGGGATTCCCTTTTTCTTCTTCTCTTTCAGATCTGCTGCCAGATCGATCAGATATGTGATCTCTTCCGGTGTAAAGTCTTTCAGTGTCAAAAAATTTCTTCCTTTTAAATCCATCTTACTGTCCCTTTCTATTCGTATCAATGTATGCATGAATCCCGGCAGCTCTGTCTGATCTGCCTGCTCTTCATATCTCTTTGCCACCTGTTCCCTCAGTTCATCCACTGTATAAATATGATACTTCGGAACTTTCATCAGCTTTGCTCCTGCCTCCAGCATGGCAAGATACAACAGCTTATCCGAAACTCCCGGTTTCAGCTTCAGAACCAGTCCCAGCTCTGCCTTTTCTATCTCCGAAAGATGCTTCATCCGGTTCTCATACCAGACTTCTGCATGATCCTGATCGATATAATAGATCAGACCTTCCAGTCCATACAGCATCCTTTTTGCATCATAATAGCCAATCTTCATATTCTGCCGGCTTTTCCTGCCGTCAAACTCAAGAATACTTCCCAGCCGGACTCTCGGTCCGATCCGGTAGATCTGTGCGTCCTCGGGCAGCTTTACCCTCGGCTCACGCCCCGGTCCATAAATCCGTATCTCAATAATATCCTTACAGCCCCGCTTTACGAGCGAACCAAGCGGCACATTGTTCACCACGCCACCGTCAATGTATCGCTTTCCACCCATTTTCTCATTCTTAAAACCTAAAAGATAAGCACTTGCAAGGAGAAAATCTTCCAGTCTTCCCTCAGGAATATCCTCAAGCCCTAAGTCCAGTTCTTTAAAATCGGTCAGTGAAAACGTGAGCAGATAAAACTCTTTCCCTGACTGCCTGATCTTTTCTTCATCGATCAGCTCATGGATCAGCTCTTTCAGCGGTGTCACATCGATCCCGCCTGCAGTCACGACCGACCAGATCTGCGAAAGTACATCCTTCACTTTATGCTCTCTCTCAAAAAGCCCTTCCATCCAGCCGTCATCTACATTCATGACCTTTGAAAATGTCATGCTCTTCCAGATGTCCTGTGCCTTTTTCAGATCATCCATACAGATCAAAGCACCATTCAATGCTCCTACGGATGTTCCCGCCACTGCATGGATCCGAATCCCGGCTTCTTTCAGTGCCTTCCACGCACCGATCTGATACGCGCCTCTTGCACCGCCACCGTCCAGCACAACTCCATATTCTTTCTTCCGGTCAAGTAAAAGCTTCATTCTTTTCACCTCGGTCCACTGACGCTAGTATACTACAAAAATGCACTCAAATGCAACACTGCCTCCAACCGCCTTACTTTCCTCTCTATACTGCCGCCAGTGCCTTATTTTCTTCTCTGCCTTCCTGCCTCGAACATCAGAACCGCTGCCGCCACCGCTGCATTCAGCGACTCTGCTTTCCCGCACATCGGAATCCGGATCAGACAGTCTGCACATTCTGACACTTCATCTCTTAACCCATTTCCTTCATTTCCGATCAGGAATGCACATCCTTCGGTATAATCTTCCTCATCATAAACATTCTTTCCGTTCAGATGTGCCGCATACGTTCTGATTCCCTGACTGCTCAGACTTTTCACTGCTGCCGGAAGATCTTTTACATAGAAAAACGGCATCCTGAAGACAGCTCCCATGGTCGAACGGATCACCTTGGGATTGTAGACATCCACACTGTCACTGCTCAGCAGGATTCCCGTTGCCCCGGCTGCCTCAGCGGTACGAAAGATCGTTCCCAGATTTCCCGGATCCTGCAGGTTGTCCAGCACGATCACGTGCGGAACTCTGATCTGATGGTTCTGCGGATTCTTCTCCTTTTCCCCGGATTTTTCTTCACACTTTGACGCACTTTTTCCGAGTATGTCTTCCATCGTATACTCCAGTCTTTTTACGATTGCTAAAATTCCCTGTGGATTTTTCGTATCCGATACATAAGAAAATACTGTATCTGAAAGGACTTCTGCCGACACTCCCAAATCTTTGATATATGCAGGGTTTTTGCGTTCAAAGCTCTCTGATATATACAGCCGTTCAATCCGCTCTTTCGGGATTTCTTCCACCATCCTCGGACCTTCCACAAGAAAGATACCCCTTTCATCTCTTAATCTGCTTTTCTTCTGAAGCTTCGCCAGCTCCTTGATCTGTGTATTTGACGTACTTGTAATCATTGTCCGTTCCTCTACTCTTCTTCTATCTTGATCTTTTCCAGAATTTTATTTGCTCCGATCAGAACCAGGATCGCATTTCCCGGCAGTGGGGTCTGCGGATTAAAAGAAATATCCATTTTTTCCCCCTGCATGACACCGACTACCGTGATCCCGTACTTCTTACGTACATCCAGCTCTGCAAGATTTTTTCCTTCCCATCTGCGTGGTACGGCTATCTCCACGATACTGTAGTCATTGGAAAGCTCGATCCAGTCCGTAAATTCATTTGCCACCATATTTTTGGCAATCCGGCTGCCCATCTCGATCTCAGGATATACGACAGAATCCGCTCCTACTTTTTCCAGGATCGTCCCTTGAAGTTTATCTTTCGCCTTTGCAACCACCAGTGGAATCCCCATCTCTTTGCAAAGAAGTGTTGCCATAATATTCGCTTCCGGATGCTCTGATACCGCCACAACAACTCCATCCAGATTTCTCGCTCCCAGAGCCTGCAGAGCATCCTTATCTGTTACATCTGCTTTCATTGCATAAGAAACCTTATCCGAAATCTCCTGGATCTTTTCATAAGAATCATCGACTACCATGACATCACATCCCATTTTTTCCAATGACAATGCCACGCTTCTTCCAAAACTTCCCAACCCAAGTACCGCAAATTGCTTATTCATATTTTCCCCCTTATCCAATCATAATTCTTTCTTCCGGAAGAGAACGGAAATGTGTCGTTCTGTCTGCCCTTCCGGCAAATACAAGTGCCATCGTCACCGGTCCGATCCGTCCGATATACATCAGGATCATCAGCACGACATGACTCGCCCTGCACAGAGACGGTGTCAGGTCGGCTGTCAACCCTACGGTTGCCATCGCTGAAGTCACCTCGTACATCAGATTCAGGAAATCCTGTCCCGGTTCTAAGATCGTAAGCACCGTCACTCCTGACATCCAGAAGAAAAAGGTAACCAGTGAGATCGTAATGCCTGACCGTACCACCGTTTCATCGATCTTACGGTTAAAACATTCCGTATCCTTTCTGCCCCGCAGTACCGAGATCACTGTGAGAACCAGCATGGCTGCCGTAGTCGTCTTGATACCGCCTGCCGTTCCTGTCGGAGATCCGCCAATAAACATTAACAGACATCCAAGGAGCCTTGAACCCGGCCGCAGTGCAGACTGAGAGACCGCTGCAAATCCCGCGGTTCTTGTCGTCACCGACTGGAACAGAGATGCCATCAGCTTCTTCGTAACTGAAAATTCTCCCATGGTTGCCGGGTTGGAATATTCCAGTAAAAAGAATAATACCGTTCCAAATAAGATCAGAAACCCGGTCATGACCAGCACCACTTTGCTCTGCAGTTCCAGCCTTGTAAACAGCCATTTTAACGGTCTTGTTCCCCGTTCCCGGACTGCTTTTTTTATATTTCCAAGAATATCATACCACACCGGAAATCCCAGTCCTGATACGACGATCAGAAGAATCGTTGTAAAATTAATCAAAGGTGAACCCGCATACCCGATCAGGCTGTTGCTTCCCAGCAGATCCACTCCCGCATTACAGAATGCAGACACTGAATGGAAGATTCCGTATCCGACGCCTTTTACCACACCATAATCCTGTACAAACCGGATGGAATAAAAGACGGCACCGATCGCCTCCACCGTAAACGTCCCTTTCAGAACCCGGATAATAAACTTCACCATCCCGGACATCGTATCCAGTCCGTAAGACTGACTGATCATCTGCCTTCCCCTGAAACTGATCTTTTTCCTAAGCAACAGAAAAAATGCCGATGTACAGGCGATCACGCCCAGTCCTCCGATCTGAATAAGCACCAGCATGATCCCTTTGCCGATCAGTGTAAACTGCGTTGCCGGTACAACCGTCACCAGTCCGGTCACACAGACGCACGTAACCGCAGTGAACAGAGCATCCAGAAACGAAATTGGCTGCCGGTTTGAAAATGGCAGCCATAACAAAAGCCCGCCCGCAAGGATAATCCCCATAAATCCGAGTGCAACGATCTGCATCGTACTAAGCCGGAGCTTTCGTGCCGCCCACTCTTCTTCATCTATATGAATTTTTCTCATTCTTTTCAGATACACTCCTTATCATAATAAAACTCTCTATCATACTAGCACGTTGGACAGGGACAGGCAAGCAAAGAAGAAAAAGGCGTGTGAAAAAACATCCGTTTCTTCACACGCTCCTGTTCAGGTTTTTATTCATCCGTAGATTCAATCTCACCTGTAAATCCTGCATCCCGGATCATCTTCATCGTGTCGTCAATTCCCTGACCACCTGCTGTCAGATAACCTGATGCAAAAATAGAATCAACAACCTTGAATAATTCCGGCTCAATCCCTTTAAAATAAACTTCTCTTCCCGCAGCACAACGGATATCTGACTTCGGGATCATCAGTCTTGCCAGGCAGAGTACCTTCATGCAATATTCCGGTGTCAGTCCTGAAATATCGCGGTCTGCAAGTCTTGTTCCGGGAATCGGAAGAAGGAAATTGATCGGAACGGACTCAGGGGAAATTGCTTTCAGATCCATCAGCATATCTACTACATCTTCTTTGCTCTCTCCCATACCGATAATTCCACCGCTGCAGATCTCAAATCCCAGCCCCTGCAACATTTTAATATTATTGACCCGCTGGTCATATGTGTGCGTGGAACAGATCTCAGGATAGAAAGAACGGCTGCTGTTCAGATTATGGTTGATCCGATCCAATCCTGCTTCTTTCAGCATCTTCGCCTGCTTTTCGGTCAGGAATCCGATGGAACAGCAGATCTGCGTATTCTTTTTCTTCATAATACGAATGCGTTCTGCCAGGTCCTCAATCTCTGCATCCGTAAACTTGATTCCGCTCAGACCAATGCAGTGCCTTGCAAGGTTCTTTTCATCCACCAGATCATTATCTCCGTATAATTTCTCATCCGATACCCGGCGGTACTTCTCGATCGGTGCATGCGATTCACAGGACTGGGCACAGTAGGCACAGTTCTGTGAACAGTTTCCGCTACGCACATTTGTCAGCAACTGTACGCTGACCTTTTTCCCTTTATATTTTGTTCTCAATGCATACGCACAGGAAATCAGGTCTTCCATCTCTTCTTTCGGAAGATCAAGGATCTTTACAGCTTCCTCTCTGCTCAAGGAACGCTCCTCGTCCCAGTCTGCTAATAATGTATGGATCATGGATGTATCTGGCATTGTTTACTGTACCTTCTTTCATTTAGTATGATGTGAGCGGTGAAAAGTCTCAACTGTAAGATTCACAGATTGCCTCGTACTGCACGCTCCCACTGGTATTCTAGTATAAAAGTACAGTTTTATATTGTCAACTATTTCTTGTATTTAGTTTACATTTATCTTAAAGATTTTTCACTGCAGTTTCCAGTTGTGTCAGAGCCTTTTCCAGCGTCTTTCTTGGGCATGCCACATTGATCCTCTGGAATCCGCTTCCTGACTCTCCGAACATTTTTCCACCGTCGAGCCATAATCCTGCCCGGTTTTCCACAAAATCTTTCAGGTTTTCCTCTGCAATTCCCAATCCCCGAAAATCCATCCACACCAGGTAAGTACCCTCCGTCCTGGTCACTTTGATCTGCGGAATATGCTCTTCCATCCATTCATGCAGGAATGTGATATTCTCTCCCACATACTTTTTCATTTCCTGATACCATTCTTCTCCCTGTGCATAGGCTGCGATCACCGCCTCGATCCCCGGTGCGGAAATCTGACTGTAACCGGCTGCTGTGATCTGCTTTGCAAATGCCTCCCGGAGTGCTTCATTCGGGATCAGGATATTGGATGCCTGTAACCCTGCGATATTAAATGTCTTTCCAGGAGATGTGCAGATAACTGTAAAGTCTTTGTATTCCGGCTTCAGATCTGCAAAAACCTGGTGCTTCCCTTCAAATACGAAATCTGCATGGATCTCATCGCTGACCACGATCACTCCATGCTTCTTGCAGATATCTCCCAACTTTTCCAGTTCTTCCCGTGTCCATACACGGCTGACCGGATTGTGCGGACTGCACAGGAAAAACAGTCGAATCCTCTTTTCAACGATCTGCCGTTCAAAATCTTCAAAATCAATCTTATAACTTCCATTCTCATCCTGATACAGTACATTATTTGCAACTTCTCTGTCATTGGACTCGATTACTTCCCGGAACGGATAATAAACCGGTTCCTGGATCAGCACATAGTCTCCCGGTTCTGTATATGCCTTCACTGCCATTGCAAGTGCAAAGACAACTCCCGGTGTCTTGAGCAGCCATTCCGGTTCGATCTTCCAGCCGTGACGACGTTCCATCCAGGATCGTACTGCATCAAAATATGTTTCATCTGCCTCTGTATAGCCATATACACCATGCTCTGCCTGACGCAGCAGTGCGTCCTGAATATAGGAACTTGTCTTAAAATCCATATCTGCAACCCATAGCGGAAGGATATCTGCACTTCTTCCTCTCTGCACCGCAAAATCATATTTCAGGCAACGTGTTCCCTTTCGGTCCACGCCCTGTTCAAAATTCAGATTTCTTTCACTCATGTTCTTCTCACTTTCTGCCTCTTACCTTACTATTCTTCTGCCAGTGCCTGTTCCAGATCTGCGATCAAATCTTCTGCATTTTCAATTCCCACTGACATTCTCAGAAAGTCTTCCGTGATCCCCAGCCGTTCTCTTGTCTCAACCGGCACATCCCCATGCGTCTGAAGCATCGGATACGTGATCAGGGACTCTACTCCGCCCAGGCTTTCCGCATAGGAGATCAGCTTTACACTCTCAAGAAGTTTTCTCGCACGCTTTTCTGAATCTACTTTAAATGAGATCATACTTCCACAGCCGCTTGCCTGCTTCTGGTTGATCTCGTACCCCGGATGTTCCGGAAGTCCCGTATAATAAACTGCTTTCACTTCCGGGCGGTCTTTCAGCCACAGTGCAATCTTCTTTGCATTTTCCTGCTGACGCTCCAGTCTGACAGACAAAGTCTTGATCCCACGCAGTACCAGGAAACTGTCAAATGGCGGCAGACAACATCCCACCGTCTTGTATGTATACCGAAGCTTTTCAGAAAGTCCTTTCCCTTTGATACATACAAAGCCTGCAAGGACATCATTATGTCCTCCCAGAAATTTTGTACCGCTGTGGACAACCAGATCTGCCCCCAGAGTCAGCGGTTTCTGAAAATATGGTGTCAGAAATGTATTATCTGCAATGATCAATAACCCATATTCATCTGCAATTTCTCTCATTGCCGCAAAATCTGTCACCTTCATCGTCGGGTTACTCGGAGTTTCAATATAAAGTGCTTTTGTTTCTTTTCTGATACTTTTACGCACCAGTTCTATATCTGAAGTATCTACATAGGAAAAGGTCACTCCTCTTTTTTCACCGATACTCTCAAACATTCTCACCGTTCCGCCATACAGGTCTTCTGTGCAGAGGATATGAGATCCTTCTTCAAATAATTCCAGGCATAATCCAATCGCTGCCATTCCACTTGTGCAGGCAATGCTGTCATCCGCTTCTTCCAATGTCGACATCACACTTTCAAGCTCATGCCTTGTCGGATTGCTCTCACGGGTGTAGTCGTATCCGGTACTTCTTCCAATTCCCGGATGTGCAAATGTTGCCGTCTGAAAAATCGGAACAGAGACTGCCCCGTAAGGATGTCCCTCCACAAGGCCTCCGTTTCCGTGAATACATCGTGTCTCAAATTTATATTCTTCTGCCATTTTCACTGCCTCCATCGTCCTGCAGGAACTTCCTCTGCCTGCTTATTTGTTCCACCATCTTCATCAGATGTAATACATTCCCTCTACGGAATCCTGATACCCCTCAAATGCTTCCACGAGATCTTTCAGTGTAATATCTTCAAGGATTTCCCGGTTCTTCTCATTGATCCTGTCTATGATCAAATGCTGGATCGCCTCCTGATCTCCCCGGAGACCTGACATATCGCCTTCTTCGTCTTCAAGATAGTAACTGCCTTCCAGTGCTTCCACAATCTCCGCCACCGTGATCAGTTCCGGTGCTTTTTCCAGGAAATAACCGCCCTGTGACCCCTTGATACTTTTCACAATATGTGCTTTACGGAGTCCCGAAAATACATGCTCCAGGTACTGTGCCGAAATATCATTTCTCTGTGCGATACTTCCAAGTGAAACCTGCTCAGTTCTTGAATTTACGGCAAGATCGATCAATGCACGCAGTCCATATCTGCTTTTTTTCGATAATTTCATTTTTTGCCCTCTTTCACTCAATTTTGTTGCTCTTAAGATAAACGGCGGGAGTATAACTCCCGCCGGATCATTTCTCAGTTTATGCCTTCATTTTTACTGAATTGCCTTAAATGCCTCATCCAGATCCTGAATGATATCATCAATATTTTCAGTACCGATAGAAAGACGGATCGTATTTGGTTTGATTCCCTGATCCAGAAGCTCTTCCTCTGTGCACTGGCTGTGTGTTGTTGTTGCCGGATGGATAACAAGTGACTTCACGTCAGCTACATTGGCAAGCAGTGAGAACAGCTCCAGATTGTCGATAAACTCCTGAGCCTTTGCTGCATCTCCCTTGATCTCGAATGTGAAGATTGATCCACCGCCATTCGGGAAATATTTCTTGT
>OCHG01000678.1_pt1 | contig 29119 bp, 19 predicted proteins | sample 1538801 | NCBI WGS metagenome assembly OCHG01 (sample SAMN04571727, study PRJEB22368) | human gut metagenome | biome: human gut; material: stool | host: Homo sapiens | place: Luxembourg | collected 2012-09-20 | reverse complement strand
CAAATTTTGCGGGACTTTTTTCATTTCAGCTATTGACTTTTGTTTGCAGGACTCCTCGTAGGTGTAGCCCTTGAGCATTTTGCGGCCACGCAGCTCCGAGATGTTGCCGAGCGAGTCATGCCAGGTATCCAGCAGGATGTCGCCGTTGTTGCCGTCCACAAGAAGGAGGAAGGCATTGCCGTTGTAGAGGTCGATCTGATAGTTTCGGGAAAGCTCCTGCAGGAGGACGACGCCGTAGAGGATGGCGACGGTCTCGCCGTCGCGCACCACCGGCACGACGTTGCGCACCACCAGCTTTTCCGGCGCAAAGTAGCTTGTCACGCGGTCTGAGATGTACGCGCCCCGCGCCGCCTCTGTTTCAAAATCGAATGTGTCGGAAACGTCGTAGCGGGTGCCGTCGGTCAGCAGCAGCGTGCCGTCGGGCCGCAGCAGCGCGACGGTGGAGACAAAGGTCTCACTGAGGCTGAAAGATTTCATGATGCGCAGCACCGCGTCATTGTCACGCTCGTCATGCCCCGCGATCAGCTCCGCCATGGCGGAGAGGATGGTCTGGTCCGCGTTCGCCGCGTCGACAAGATCCTTTGCGATCTGGCGCGTCGCGGTAGCCAATTCGTCAAAGGAGCGCTGTGTGATCTCACGATTCGCCCGCCGGACGAGGAAAAAGACCGAACAGAAGAGCAGCACGCCGGTCAGGAGCGTGACCGCCATCATCATGCCTACTCGTTTTTTGTTGACCATGTTCATTTCTCCTTTATCCTTCCTCCCTGTCGCGCGCCGCCAGGCTGCGCAGGAAGGATTCCGCTTCGCGCCCGGGCAGGACGCGCGAGAAATAAAAGCCCTGAATGAAGTCGCAGCCCGCCGCAAGCACGGCGTCGCACGTTGCCTTGTCCTCCACGCCCTCGCACAGCACGCGGATGCCCATGTCGTGCGAAAGACGGATCATGCCCTCCAGCAGCGCGCGGGCACGCGGCAAGGCGGACTCGATCACGATGCTGCGGTCGATCTTCACGCCGTCGATTGGGTAGGTGCTCAGGTCGGAGAGCGAGGAATAGCCCGCGCCGATATCGTCCAGCACGATGCGAAGCCCCATCGCGTGCAGCCCCTCGATCGTCCGCAGCGCCGTCTCGCGGTCGTGCGCGTAGGAGTCCTCCGTCAGCTCCACCGCAAGGCGGTCGCGCGTAAAGTCGTACTGCTCGACGATCTCGCGCACGCGCGCGAGGATCTTTTCGTCTGCGATGGACTGGCGCGTGAAGTTGCACGAGAGCCACAGCGTCCCGCGCCCCTCCCGCTTCCACGTCTGGAGCTGCACGCACGCGCAGCGGAGCATATAGAGATCCAGCTCGGTGATCGTGCCGGCGCGGATCATCAGGTCGATGTATTTTGAGGGCTTGAGCAGTCCCTCCTCCGGGTTTTGCCAGCGCGAGACGGCCTCCGCGCCGACGACCGTGCCGGCGCGATCGACAACGAACTGGAGGTACGGCTCAAATTCGCCCTTTTCCACCGCCTTGCTCATGCTGCCGCGCAGACGCTCGAGCTGCTCGCTCTCGTCGATCATGCCGCGCGTGCTGAACGCGCAGGGCGTTTCCGTGCGGAACGCGTGGGCACAGCCCTGGCGCGCGTTGTAGAGCGCAGCTTCGGCGCTGCAGTCGGGGTTTTCCGACAGCGAGCAGATGCCCGCGCGGAACGCGCCGGCATATTCGGCGCGGAAGCCCGCAAGGTAGCCGTCCAGCCCGCGGATAAGCCCCTCGGCGCGCTGCTGTGCCGCCTCGCGGCTGCCGCACTGACACACGAGCGCGAACATCCCGCGCCCCACGCAGGCGAGGTATTCCTCGCGTCCGCAGTCAAGGCGCAGATACTCCGCCGCGCGGGAGAAGATCTCCTCGCGCTCCGCCTCGCCAAAGCGCCGTTCGAGCGAGGGCATATCGCAGCCGATGCAGAAGACATAGACGATGCTTCTGAGCGGGGCGGGGATGAGCGTTTCCATGCAGTTCAGATAATACCCGTCGTTGCCGATGCCGTAGCGCGGGTCGATGAGGGCGTTGGTCTTTTGCTCGGCACGCTTTTTTCGCGCAAAGACTATCAGCGCGACCGCCGCGGCAAGCATCGCCGCGATCAATGCGGCGAGCGTAATGAGCCACCTGGTACGGTAGGCTTCCGCGCCGCTGCTATTCATATAGTCTGCCAGGACGCCAATGCTCTCCGCGCCGGAGAGGTCCTCCAGCGCTTGTGAAAGCGCGCCGGCCAGTTCCGGCGTGAGTGCGTTGGTAAAGCCAACATATATCGCGCACTCTGTGCCGTCATGTTCTATCGTGCAGAGCAGCACTTGACGGCACATCGCGCCGCTGTCGACCGTGCCGGAGGGATAGGCGGAAATAATGTCCGCCTGCCGGTTCTCCGCCTGCTGCGCCTGCGTTGTGTTCTTGCTGTACGGAAGATAGACAAGATCGTACCCTGTCTGCTCACTCAGGCGCTCGTACAGCTCCGGCAGCAATCCGACATAGCATTCTCTGCCGCGGTCATAGGACTCGATGGGATAGAGATCGGCGTTTCCCGAGATCAGAAGCGTCTCCCTCGCGCTTGCATCCTGCATACAGCACAGCAGCGCTCCGATCGTCAGCACGGCGCAGAGCGTGATTTCCAAGAGCTTTTTTCGGCGCACAGGCGACACCCCCCTTTATTTCAAATCGATCTTGCGGCGCTCGATGCGCCCCCAGCTGAGTTTTTTCTTCCTATAGCCGATAAAGGCCGTGCAGCGCACCCATGCGAGAATAAAGCGCAGGAACACCAGCTCAAAGAGACACAGACAGACGGCCTTGAGGCCGTCGCCGAACGAGAGCGTGAGGTCCGCCGTGTAGATGCGCGAGAAAAAGGCGGTGAGCGTCAGGACCCCGCCGAAGACGGCGTAGATCAGGAAAAAGAGCAGCATGAACGGCACGTTGATGAGGTCGCACCACCATGCGAGCACCATCGTGAACACGCCGAAGACCTCGATAAACGGCGAGAGCAACTCATAGATGAGGAAATAGAGATAGGATACAAAGCTCACCGCGCCGAACCTGTGATTGGAAAACATGACGCGATGCTTGTACATACTCTGGAACAGGCCCAGATGCCAGCGCTTGCGCTGCTTGCACAGATCGCGCAGCCGCTCGGGCACCTGCGTCCAGCAGATGGCGTCGGTGGCGTAGCGGATGGCATAGTCGATGCCGTTGATTGTGCAGTATTCGTGCAGCTTGACCACCAGCTCCATATCCTCGCCCATGGTCTTGTTGTCGTAGCCGCCCACGGCGATGACCGTGTCCTTTTTGAACAGTCCGAACGCGCCGGAAATGATGAGCGAGCCGTTGAAGCGGTCAAAGAGGATGCGCGAGGCGAGGAAGGAGCGGTCGTACTCCAGCACCTGCATGAAAGCGAGGATGCTGCGCGGCAGGCGGTAGCGTTTGACGCGCCCGTTTTCCAGCTCAACATCGTTGGAGATGCGGACGATGCCGCCAACCGCCACCACATTGCCGTTTTCCAATATCGGCTGGGCGATGCGGCGCAGAGAGTCGTACTGCAGAACGGAGTCCGCGTCCATGCAGATAAAGTACGGGAAATTTGCGGCGTTGATGCCCATGTTCAGCGCGTCTGCCTTGCCGCCGTTCTTTTTTCGGATGAGCGTTACCGGTACCTTCTGTGCGCGTGTCTCATAGACGTATTCCTCGCGCTGACAGTTGATCTGCCGGCGAATGGGCCGGTGAACAAGGTGCATATCAAATGTCTCGGCCAACACCTCCGAGGTGCGGTCCTTCGATCCGTCGTCCACCACAATGATCTCATAGGCGCGGTATTCCAGCGTCAGCAGCGAGCGCACGGTGTCTGCCACGGTGACCTCCTCATTGTAGGCGGGAACGATGATACTGATGGGCAGGTAGTAATCCGAGGGCAGAATGCTTTTGAACATTTCCTGCCGGCGGTGCTTGTACAGCTCAAGTGAGCCGACGACGACCGACAGAAACAGAAAGGTCGAGTAGCCGATCAGATAAGCGATAAAGAAATAGCCCACCCACTCAAGAAACAGCTTTATACCGTCGTACATACTGCGTCCTCCTTTCGCTCCTCCAGCTCCCGCACATCAAAGCGATAGCGCAGGATCTCGGAGGCGTAGCGGTCGTGCCCCTCGATCACGTCGATCAGATCGCGGTAGCCGAAGCCGAGCTGCTCCAGACTTTTTGACGCGTTGAAGCGGATATACCAGTTGGGATGATAGAGGTTCCTCTCCAGCACCGCCGCAGTCTCCGCCCCGGGATAGCTCGCCAGCACCGACGAGGCGATGGCTGCATACTCCCAGCGCGCGTTTTCCGAGGGCGTCGCATAGCGCAGCAGATCGGCGTAGGCGGGCGGATAGGGATAGCGGCCAAGATAGCGCAGACAGGCAAAGCGCACCTCGTCGTCCTGCGCGGGATCGTTGAGGAGCGCGTGTATTTTCTCGCAGTATGCGCCGGAGGAAAAGCGGAAATAGTTGAGCAGCGTCACCTGCATCCACGGCTGAAACGCATCAAACGCCTCCCAAAGCGCGTCGGCAAGCTCCCTTGTGTCGCCCGTGTAGTTCAGCAAGCCGTCGGAGAGGAGCTTGCTGTGATAATAGAGGCTGCTTGCGTCGATGATCCGCAGCGCACGCACAAGGACGGCGGGATCGCCCGCCGTGTAGAGCGCCTGCATGGCATTCTCGCGGCAGTAGATGCTCGATTCATGCAACAGGTCGAGCAGCATCGTTTTCAGCGCCTCGTTCTCCTGCCCGGCGAGAAGCCGGTATTTCCGGATGATATACGGAAAATACGCCGCCTCGATCTCATCGCGGCGGCAGTAATCCTCTGCCAGCGCGATCATCACCCCGTTAAGCGCCGTCAGATAGGAGCGGGTCAGCTCTGGCCGCCTCACGCACAGGCACTCCAGCGCGGCGTCAAAGGCCGCCATGCCGTTCACGCGGCGCAGTCTGCGCTCCATGAAGCGCAGATGCCTCTCGCTGACCGCTCCGGTCTCCGCGAGACGGTCAAGCTCCTGCGAGACCGTCAGCTCAAGGCGGATGCCGTCGCGGAAGGACCGATGCTCCCTGCGCCGCGAAAGGAGCGCCGTTGCAATGTTAAAGAGGATCATGCCGGCGCAGATGCCAAGATAGACGTAGATCAGAATTTGAACAAACACCGGCGTTCTTCCTTTCTCGTGTGTTTTACTGCCAGAGCTTTTGCAGAATGTAGTACGAGGGCTTGAGCCGCTCGTGATAGCTGACCGTATTGCCCCAGCCCTTGAGCGCCGCAGGATAGAGCGGCGTGCGCTCCTGCGCCGCGCCGTCGGTAAGACCAAGGTACATCGTGTCGATGGTGATGTAGTCCACGCCGTAGTTTTCATAGTAATCGTCGTGGATGGTCATGCGCGAGGGGTCTGAAAAGTTCAGAAGCTGCCAGGGGAGCTTCAGCTCCACATAGTCGCCCGCGAAGATGAAGTCCGCGAGGGAATCGTAGTCCGGCGCGGCGGGGTTCGCGTTGCCGTAGGCAAGATCGCCCGTCTCGTAGGTCTCAGAGCTTGCCTGCCAGTTGCCCGTGAGCAGCGGCGTCGCCGTCTGGAGCATCAATTCGATGGGCTTGAACAGCGGCGTGTCCGCGTCGGGCGGGTCAAGGTAGGCGTCCGCGTCGTGCGTTTCGTGGTAGAACATGGCGCGCAGCACCTCGTAGCGCTCCTGCACCAGGAGGCGGCTGTTGTCCCTGCCGTCGATGGCGAGGACGAAGTCCACCGGGTCCTCAAAGCGCAGGCCGAAGTTTTCGCAGTAGGTGCTGCCCGTCTTGGGCGTGGTGTCGATGGGGATGTAGAGCGTTTTCTGTCCGTTCGCAAAGCCCTTTTCATAGGCGAGCAGATAGATGAACTTCTCGTCGTATTTCATCGAAAGGGCGCGCGTGCCGGTATCGAAGAGTTTATCCTCCTCCATCCACTCCGAGAGGTCGCCGTCCACATAGCAGACGCTTTCCTCCTCGCCGGGGTCGAAGGAGAGCAGACCGAAATACTGCTCGTTGGTCTGATAGTCGCTCCAGTACGGCGTGCGCTGGAGATTCACCGCGTGCATGGTGTTCCAGGTGCGCTTGAACCACTCGTCCTGCCAGGTAAACACGCAGCCGCCCGCGCAGTTTGCCGCGGTGATGTCGCGCCAGCAGTCCACGAGCGCCTGCCCCTGCTCCTGCTCGGACATATGGCCCTGATTGCGTCCGGTGTTCCGGTCGATCTGCGCCATGCCGCGCCCGGTGGAAACGCCGAACTCGGAGATGACGACGGGCATCGTGTGATGCCGCCGCAGGGCGCGCAGATAGGCAAGGTAGGTGTTCGCCGCGCCGGTCTCATCGTAGAAGTCCGATCGGCGCAGCACGGAACCGATGGGCGTGCCGGGACCGGTCTCCGCACGGGAGATGACGGCCTTGCCGTCCCAGATGGGCGTGCGGTCCATCGCCGCGGGGTTGAGGATATAGTTGAGATAGTCGGGATAGTAGGGATACACATGGTAGGAGGCAAACTGACCGGCGAGGAAGGCATCCTCCGTGCGGATGTGCTCCACGTCCACCTGCGCGCACTTCATAAAGAAAGTCGTGATATCCTCCGGATAGAGGAAGGGGTCGGTGGTCGGCCAGTTGGAAAACGCCACAAGGCGCTGGGTCTTGTAGCGGCGGCTTTCATATGAGACGATCCGGTCGCCCACCTGCGCGAGCATGGATTCAAAGGCGGAGGCATCCTCCGTCGCAGAGAGGTACGTTCCCTGATAGGGCGGCAGATTGGGGTATTTGTGGTTGGTGTAGGTGACGGTCACATCCTCCCACTCCACACCGAGAATATAGCCGATGACCCAGCGGGAAACGTCCTTATTGTAAAAGCCCGATCCCGTGCCCCGCCCGAGCGAGATCTTCTTGTTGCCGTGCAGAACGTCGACCAGTGTGCGCCCGTCCCTGACGAAGGTCTCAAGAAAGTCCTTGTCATAGGCGTCGCGGTGGGAGTTTTGGATATAGTCGTTCACCCATACGCCGTGGATGAGCCAGAGCGGTTCCTCGTTCGCCTCCTCGCGCGCGGTGTTGTACTCGTAGAAGGCGTTGTAGAAGTCGTCGTGGAGCGTAATGTAGACGCGCACGGTGTTCGCGCCCATCTCCTGCATCTGGGCAAACCAGCGCAGATAGGTCTCCTTGCTGACGGCGTAGTCTGTCGCCCACTCGCCCGGGACGCCCACGCCGAGGTTCACGCCCTTGACGGTGAACTCCTCCGGTCCCGCGCCGCGGTCCATATAAAGGTGCTGCGCGTCGGTGGACATGAAAGCGCTGACCGGCGCGTCCGGCTGAAGGTCGATGTACCAGCCGAGGTAGTAGCGCGCGGTGTCGTAGGCGAGATAGCCTAAGATCAGGGCGGTGAGCACGATGAGAAATCTTTTCAAGCCGCCGCCCTCCTTTCTCGATGGTGTGGTGGCTCAGTGGTTGAATTTCTTGTTTTTGGATTCGTGGCTGTACTGGCGAAGAATGTCGATATTCTCGTCCATCCACGCGCCGCGCTCGATGCAAAAGCGCTTCATCTGCGCGACGGCAGCCGCGTGTGAGTGCGGGTTGCGCCACGCGGGGGAGAGCATATCCTTTTCGAGCGTGTAGCCCCAGACGGAGAAGTTGCGCTCGACGGCATCGCCGAGCCACGCGGTAACGTCGTCTATGTAGGCGCAGAGATACTCGTCGCTGAGGATGCCCTGACGCAGCTCGCGGTAGCGGTCGATGACGGCGTTTATGAACTTCTCGTCCTTGCTGAGCATATAGTACCAGACATTGTATTGCAGCTCAAAATGCTGCGGCTCTGCGACCGGATGACTGTAGTTGTCACAGGCGGAGTTGAAGTCCCAGATGCACATTTTGTATTTGCCGCGTACATCCCTGTAGATATAGGTGGAAAGCCAGCCCGCATCATAGTTGCAGGTAAACTCGTTGAGGATAAAGTAGTCCACGAAAGAGCTCATGTCCGCCTGCTCCCACCATGCGTAGGGCTCGGTATCATAGTCATAGGAGTAGAGTGTCTTTTCAAAGTCGGAGAAATCCTGTGCGATCCACGCCGCGCGCTCGGGCGTGAGCCATTTTGTTCCCGGATAGACGATGTCTATATCCTGCAGATTTCGCAGGGCGTATTGGGAGAAGGTCTCGATGTTTTTGACCTCGTTGCCGCTGCCGCGGTCAAGGCGCAGAGCATAGCTCGTCTGCACCGTGTCCTTCGACGGCTCCGTGAGCTTCAAGCGGGCATCCGCGCCGGAGCTGACAGTCTCCGTCATAACATAAAGCCCCTGATACACTCCGTTGAGCAGCACCTCGCAGAAGCGCACATTCGGCGCGTAGTCCATGATCTCGCCCGCAAGATTGTACCACATATAATTGCGGATGAGCGTCTTATCGAGGTACGGCCCATGCAGCGCCCACTCGTCGAACGCGTCCATGCCCAGCATGGCGACATCGCGCGAGGCCGCACCGTCGTCCGTCAGCGTCTTGACAAGATAGCTGTGCTTATCAAAATAGCGCGAGGAGTTGCCTCGCACTCGAATGTCAATGACGCTCTGAAGCGTCGGCGTGTCGGTGGGGTGATTGTTGCCCTCGGCATGATCCACCACCGAGACGGACGCGCGCAGCAGCGTACTGCCGTCTGCGGTCGTGGTGAAAGCATCGTCCTCACGGCCGCTGCCGCCGCTCTGGATGGGCACGCCCGGGATCGCCTCTCCACCAGTGTCGATGAGAACGAGCGGCAGATGAGAGCAGAGCAGATCTTCTCCGTGGTCGGCACAGGGTGTATAGGCGAGGCGCTCAAGATGCTGATGATAGCGTGGGTGCTCATCGGTCAGCACGGCTGACAGGTTTGTTGCGGATAGGAGGAGCAGCAGCGCACAGGCCGCAAGAGCCATTCGCTTGTATTTCATGTTCGTCTCCGCCCCCCTCTTTCCGGTTTCTCAGTTCGACACCTCGTCGTTCTGCATGACAAGATTGACATAGTCGATACTTCCCAACGAATAGATGCTGCCGGGAATGTCCGGCGTTGTCTGCTCCGCGCGGCGCAGGAGCTTTTGCGTGATCTCGTAGATCAGTTCGACCGTATCCTCCGTCGTGTTTTCCACACGCAGCGTCGCTTTGGCGCGAAAGAGCTTGTAGACCTGCGCCTTGATCGGCTCCTGCTTGCTGCGGTGGGCGCGGATGATGAGCAGCATCCGGTTATCGCTCTTGATGCAGCCGAGCAGCAGGATCACCGCGAAGGTCACAGCGCTGCCGATGCAGGCCACGGCATAATCGCCCACGCCGCAGCAGATGCCGACAATGATGGACCAAAAAATATAAACCGTATCGCGCGAGTCCTTGATGGCGGTGCGGAAGCGGACGATGGACAGCGCGCCCACCATACCGAGAGACAGCGCAATGTTGTTGCCGATGACGGTCATGACCGTCCCCGTCAGCACCGCGAGAATGACGAGTGAGGCGTTGAACTTGCGGCTGTAGATCGTCCCGCGGTGGGAGATGGCGTAGGACAGGAAGATAAAAAAGCCCAGCACGGCGGCAAGGACGATATTGAGCAGAATATCCTCCCACGACATATCGCGGGGTGTGGTAAAAAGGTTCAGGATCTGTTGTCTCATGGTGTTTTCCTCCTATAGCCTCGTCTGACATCCGTTTTGGCGGGCAAGCACATATTTGCTGACAGAAAGCTCACTGCGATCCACGCTGTTGATCAGCTCGCGAAGATAATCGAGCAGAAAGCCGTTGTACTTGACCTCAAGCACCACGCAGTACGGATCGAGCACGGGGTTCATGTTCAGCCGCGGCGAAAAGAGGTCGAAGCAGCTCTCGACGGAAACAATGCGGCTGTCAAAGGTAATGCGTATTTTGTTCTCCTTGGCGATAAATGCCTTGCGGTTGTATTCTACGATCGTTTTGGGGCGATAGCACCGGCTGTGCATCAGCGCGTAGCACTCCGCGGCAAAAGACTCCGGATACCGCAGCAGCGGCGCGTAGTCGCCGCGCGTGAGCGTTTGGGCATCCTCCCGTGTCACGCGCAGAGAGCGCTTGAGCTGACTTGCGCCCTGCTTCTGCTTCATCTCCAGCATGGCGAAGTCTGCCGCCGGATCATAGCAGCGCAGGCGCAGCTTGCGCCGCAGCTCTACGCCCGCAGCCTTTTCGTGGAAGTCCCTGTCGTCGAGCGTATCGAAGTAAAGCGAGCGGACAGGGTAGCCGCTTATGCCGTTGTGCGGGTCCTCGTGCATGACCTGCGCGAGCCGATGGCAGGCTTGCAGCGCCTCCGGCAGCGAGATCAGATATTTCTTTTCCTCGCGGAACACGCGGTTCACCGATGCTCCCTCCTTTCGCAGAGAAAGAAACTGACCGCAGTCCTGCTAAGGCAATACCGCAGCTTTCACTGCGCGTTGTTGCCTTAAGAGTGCGGTCGGTCGATCATAGGGGCTCTCCCGCTCAGACATATGGCCCTGCAGCATAGTCTTTCGACGGTTTTCCATCTTAAACGATTATACAGGGCTGCGCCGCATAAGTAAAGTCCTTTCTGGCATTTCCGGCATTTGACGTGTGCCGTCGCTTGTGCGGCGGAAGTCCTCTCGTGCGCGGGAACCGGATAGGATCACCTCACGAAATACTCATAACACCGCCATGAGCAAAATGCAAGAAACGCAGTAATTGCAATGGTTCCCGGCCATGGCTGAAGCCGAAAATCACTCAAATGGTATAGAAAGTGGAGCCCCTTTTTGGTAAAATTGACTTGAGAGAAAACCAACCGGAAAGGGGCTGGCCGCTACCTACCGACAGGAAATCATTCAGGATATGACATTGTTTACATTCCAAAGCGCCGCCATGTTTTACGACAAGCTTTTCAGCAGTCTGGACTTCACGCTGCCCGGAGCGGCAACCGGGCGGCGGGGCTTCCCCAAAGAAGCCATGGTCTGTGCTTTTATCGTTATGAAATGTGAGGGCGTCTCACAAATCACAGATTTGGCGGATTATCTGGACAACAACCGGCTCATTGCCCATTATAGTAGGGTGGGCGGTTTATATATTTGGAACTATGTCTCCTGCGGGTTCTGCTGTGTCTGTTGTGCTGCCTTCACCATGATCTCTGTGATCAGGGCTTCCAGCCTTCTGTACAGCCATTTCATCAGCAATGCCAGCAGTGCCGCTGTCAGCATCAGAAAAATGTATGTTTACTCTCATTGAAGCAGCCGCGCACTGATCTCCTGCCCTCCATTTCCGACCGTAAGAGGGCTTCTCACCTATAGTGTCGTTCCATACCTCCCCAATTTGCCGAATCACTATCTCCTGTTGACTGCAAAACCACATCATTCTAAATTTGGAACATTTGGAACGCCGTGTTCTTTTTATACTGATCCCTCATTCTGTAATACGTTCCCGCACCGATATTCATCTGTCTGCAAGCTGCGGAAATACTCAGCTCATTTGCTTCTATCTTTGCCTGCAATTCTGTGTGACGCTCCCTGTGCGGGGCACTCTTGACCTTACGCCAATAACGGTAGTAGGTTGTCTTCCCAATGCTCATTTTCCGGCAGACCTCCGCTACGGTCATCTGTCGTCTCTCCACAAGGTCGAAGCACCGGTGCAGCCCCTCCATAAACCGAGACAGCCGCGCCGCATCTCCGGTGTCCCTGCTTGTCAACAGCGCAAGGTCGGAAAGCACCGCCTGCCAGTGACCTGCCGCCGTGTCAATCTTAGGAGACTTGCAGAGCAAAGTTGCCTGCTGTCGATAGAGGGCAAGTGCCATCTCCACAAACGCACCGGCTGTGCCGCCCAGCTCACCACCCATCTCCACGGTTACACTGTCGTCCGCTCTCACATACGCAAGCAGCTCCCGCAGGACGTTGCCGTCCCCATCGACCTCCGTGTAGACTCTGTCAAAACCCTCCGGCGCTGCGCCCTTTCCTCCGCGCCTGTAATAAAACCTCATGCTGCATCACCTCTGCACGGACTGTACCGCACAACCATGCCAAAGGCAATGCATCGCTTTCGTTGATGCCGCCGACCCTTCCAAGTGCCGCTTCCGCGTGCCATTCAGAGTGCCATTCCGAGTACCGGCGGCACACGGAATCTCTCCATGGCGCAGTTTTTCTCAACCTGCCCCGCAGAAGATGCAAAAAAATCCGGTATCGCTCCAAACGGAACAATACCGGATTTTGTCTGTTTTCAGCCAATGATGCCCGCAAAGGCAGTTACATCAAAGGTTTGCAAGTTTCGAGCCGCTTTGTGAACGCTCAAAAGATCGCTCACATTTCCTTGATGGCAGCCTGAGCGGCGGCGAGGCGGGCGATGGGGACACGGAACGGGCTGCAGGAGACATAGTCCAGGCCGACCTTGTGGCAGAACTCGACGGACGTGGGATCGCCGCCGTGCTCGCCGCAGATGCCGAGGTGGATGTGCGGGTTGGTCTCGCGGCCCATCTTGGCGGCCATGGAGACGAGCTTGCCGACGCCAGTCTGATCGAGACGGGCGAACGGATCGCTCTCGTAGATCTTCTTGTCGTAGTATGCGCCGAGGAACTTGCCGGCATCGTCACGGCTGAAGCCGAAGGTCATCTGGGTCAGGTCGTTCGTGCCGAAGGAGAAGAAGTCCGCTTCCTTGGCGATCTCGTCCGCGGTCAGAGCGGCGCGCGGGATCTCGATCATGGTGCCGACCTTGTACTTCATGGAGCTGCCGGCCTCGGCGATCAGCTTGTCAGCGACCTCGACGACGACGTCCTTGACGTACTTGAGCTCCTTGACCTCGCCGACGAGCGGGATCATGATCTCGGGGATGATGTTCCAGTCGGGATGCGCGGCGTTGACGTTCAGCGCAGCCTTGATGACCGCACGGGTCTGCATGGCAGCGATCTCGGGGAACGTAACGGCCAGACGGCAGCCGCGGTGGCCCATCATGGGGTTGAACTCGTGCAGGGAGGCGATGATGTTCTTGATGTCCTGAACGCTCTTGCCCATGTCCTTGGCGAGCTGCTCGATGTCAGCTTCCTCGGTGGGAACGAACTCGTGCAGCGGGGGATCGAGGAAACGAACGGTCATCGGACGGCCCTCGAGCGCGATATACATGGCTTCAAAGTCGCCCTGCTGCATCGGCTCGAGCTTAGCGAGCGCCTTCTCGCGCTGCTCGACGGTGTCGGAGCAGATCATCTCGCGGATGGCGGGAATACGGTCAGCCTCGAAGAACATGTGCTCGGTGCGGCAGAGGCCGATGCCCTCAGCGCCGAACTTCACGGCCTGCTCGGTATCGTGCGGGTTATCGGCGTTCGTGCGGACGCCCAGACGGCGATACTTGTCGGCCCAAGCCATGACGCGGCCGAACTCGCCGCCGATGGTGGCGTCGACCGTGGGGATGATGCCGTCGTAGATGTTACCGGTGGAACCATCGATGGAGATGAAGTCGCCCTCGTGATAGGTCTTGCCGGCGAGCTCGAACTTCTTGTTCTCCTCGTCCATGTTGATCTCGCCGCAGCCGGAGACGCAGCACTTGCCCATGCCGCGCGCGACGACAGCCGCGTGGGAGGTCATACCGCCGCGGACGGTCAGGATGCCCTGGGAGGCCTTCATGCCCTCGATATCCTCCGGAGAGGTCTCGAGACGGACGAGAACGACCTTCTCGCCGCGCTCCTTCCACTCTTTGGCATCCTCAGCGGAGAAGACGATCTTGCCGCAGGCGGCGCCGGGGGAGGCGGGCAGAGCCTTGGCGATGGCGGGAGCCTTCTTGAGGACAGCCGCATCGAACTGGGGATGGAGCAGGGTATCGAGGTTGCGCGGGTCGATCATGGAGACGGCCTTCTTCTCGTCGATCATGCCCTCGTCCACGAGGTCACAGGCGATCTTGAGAGCAGCCTGCGCGGTGCGCTTACCGCTGCGGCACTGGAGCATATAGAGCTTGCCGTTCTCGACGGTGAACTCCATGTCCTGCATGTCGCGGTAGTGATCCTCGAGCAGGTCGCAGACCTTGACGAAGTCGGCGTAAGCCTGGGGGAACTTCTCTTCCATCTGGGAGATGGGCATCGGGGTGCGGACGCCGGCGACGACGTCCTCGCCCTGAGCGTTGGTCAGGAACTCGCCCATGAGCTTCTTCTCGCCGGTGGCGGGGTCACGGGTGAAGGCGACGCCGGTACCGGAGTTGTCGTTCAGGTTGCCGAAGACCATCGGCATGACGTTGACGGCAGTGCCCCAGGAATAGGGGATGTCGTTGTCGCGGCGATAGACGTTCGCGCGCGGGTTGTCCCAGGAGCGGAACACGGCGCGGATGGCTTCGTACAGCTGGGTCTTGGGGTCGGAGGGGAAGTCCTCGCCGATCTGCTGCTTGTACTCGGCCTTGAACTGCTCGGCGAGTTCCTTGAGGTCGGCTGCGGTGAGCTCGATGTCGAGCTTGACGCCGCGCTTTTCCTTCATCGCGTCGATGAGCTGCTCAAAGTACTTCTTGCCGACTTCCATAACGACGTCGGAGAACATCTGGATGAAGCGGCGATAGGAGTCGTAAACGAAACGCTCGAAGTTGGGGTCGGGGTTGCCCGCGATCATGGCGGCGACGACGTCGTCGTTGAGACCGAGGTTCAGGATGGTATCCATCATGCCGGGCATGGAAGCGCGCGCGCCGGAACGGACGGAGACGAGCAGGGGGTTCTTCAAATCGCCGAACTTCTTGCCGTTCATCTCTTCCATCTTCGCGACGTATTCCATGATCTCTGCCATGATCTCGTCGTTGATCTTGCGGCCGTCCTCGTAATACTGGGTGCAGGCTTCGGTCGTGATGGTGAAACCCTGGGGCACGGGCAGACCGATGTTGGTCATCTCGGCCAGGTTCGCGCCCTTGCCGCCCAGAAGCTCACGCATGGTAGCGTTGCCTTCCGAGAACAGGTAGACATACTTTTTGCTCATTGGTTTTCCTCCATTAAAAATGTATCGCTGTGTGATCATTATCAAGCCATATTATTATAGACAGAAAATCCCCGACTTTCAATAACAAGTTGTGAAATTTTTGTCGACTTTCCGCATTTTTTCTCCCACAAAACGTAATTTGGCGCAAAATCGTTCTGTTTTTCCGTCGCGGGGCGCGGATTTTCTTGCAAGCGCCGCACTTTTGCGATATACTATTTTAAAATTTGCGCTGAAAATGCGCGCAGAGTACAGAGCATGGAGCGGGCAATGGAGCTTTTGGATTTTGCAAAAACCGATACGGCGGCGCGTCTTCGCGCCGCGGCAAAGCGCGGCGCACTGTCGCACGCACTCATTTTGAGCGGCAGCGGCGACCGCGTGAGCGCTGCGCGCTATGCCGCCGCGGCGATGGAGTGCACAGCGGAAAGCAAGCCCTGCCTCGCCTGCCCTGCCTGCCGCAAGGTGATGCAGGACATCCACCCCGACGTCACGTTCGTGCGCGACGCAGAGCACAAGGAGCTCTCGATCGACACGGTGCGCGCGATGCGCGCCGACGCGTTCATCCGCCCGAACGAGGGCGCGCGCAAGGTCTACATTTTCGAGGACTGCACCATCCTGACGGAAAAGGACCAGAACGTGCTTTTGAAGCTCGTGGAGGAGGGACCCGCTTACGCAGCGTTCTTCTTCTGCGCGGAAAATCCGGCGGTTCTGCTCCAGACCATCCGCTCGCGCTGCGTGGAGGTCAAGCTCTCCCCCACCGTTGAAGAGGGCGGCGCGCCTGACGAGCTCACGTTCGAGCTCGCGCGGCTCATCGCCGAGGGGTCGCGCGCGTCCCGCGCGGCATTCCTCGCAAAGCTCGAAACGCAGAAGGTCACGCGCGACGACCTGTCCTCGCTTTTCGAGGGGACGCGGCTTCTGCTCTCGTCCGCCCTGCTGGGGCAGTACGGCGTGAGCGTACCGGAGAGGGATCTTCGCATCGCGCGGTCACTGGCTTCGCGCTTGACAAAAGCCAAATTACTCGGCACAATAGATTTATTGCAGGACTACCGCAATAAATGCACCTATAACGTCGGCGTCGGGCCCACGCTGGGCGGCTTCGCCGTTGAATTGGAGGAAACCCTTTGACAGAAGTGATCGGAGTCCGCTTCCGCGGCGGATGCAAGGAATATTATTTTGACCCGCACGGCATCACGGTCGAACCCAACCAGTTCGTCATCGTCGAGACCGCGCAGGGGCTCGAGTACGCCCAGTGCGTCTCGGGCAACCATGAGGTGGAGGACGATTCCGTCGTCCAACCGCTGCGCCCGCTCGTGCGCGTGGCGACGGAGAACGATGACCGCACCTACGCCTACAACAAAACGCGCGAAAAGAACGCCTTCGAGGTCTGCCAGAAGAAGATCGCCGAGCGCGGGCTCGACATGAAGCTCGTGCGCGTGGAGAGCAACTTCGACGGCAGCAAGATCATCTTTTTCTTCACGTCCGATGGGCGCGTGGACTTCCGCGAGCTCGTGCGCGACTTAGCCGGTGTGTTCCGTGCCCGCATCGAGCTGCGGCAGATCGGCGTGCGCGACGAGGCGAAGATGCTCGGCGGCCTCGGCATCTGCGGCCGGCCTTTCTGCTGCTCGCAGTTTTTGGACGACTTCGTCCCCGTTTCGATCAAGATGGCCAAGACGCAGAATCTGAGCCTGAACCCGACGAAGATCTCCGGCACGTGCGGCAGGCTCATGTGCTGCCTCAAATACGAGCAGAACGCCTACGAGGACGCGATGCGCCGCTGCCCGAAGCAGGATTCGTTTGTCGCAACGCCCGACGGCCTTGGCAACGTGAGCTCGGTCGACATTCTGCGCGAGCAGGTGCTCGTGCGTCTCGACGGGCAGAACGAGAGCCCCAAGCGCTACCGCACCTGCGAAATTCATGTGCTGCGCAACGGCAAGGGCTCGCGCGACGGCATCGAGCTCCCAACGACGCTCCCCGAGCGCTATCAGGAGCAGCCGGAGGAGGATCCGCAGCTGACGCTGAACTTCTTCTCGTCTGCCAAGCCCATCGTGCCGCCCGAACAGTGGACGGCTCCCGTCGCAAAAGCGGACGCCCCCGCCGCTGACGAGGAGGAGACGGAAAAGCGCCGTTCCCGCCGCGGCGGCCGCGGGCATCGCGGCGGCAGAGGCCGCGGCAAGGGCAGCGGTGAAGGCGGCGAGAAGTCCGCCGCGCCGAAGAGTGAAAACACGCCCCAAAAGGGTGGCGACAAGCCCGCCGAAAAGCGAAGCCAACGCCCCGCGCGCGGCGATAAGCCGAGCAGCGAACGTCCGCCCCGCAATCCCGACAAGAACGGCGAGCGCCGCGCCCCGCGCCAGAGCAAGCCGAGCAGCGAAACTCCCGACGCGCCGAAAGCCCCGCGTCCGCCCCGCCCGCCGAAAGCCGAGGGCGCGATTGAGGGTGGCGAGAACAAGCCGCGCCGCCGCAGCCACCGCGGCGGCAGAGGCCGCCGCAGAAGTGGCGGTCAGGGCGGCGAAAATCCCGCGCCGAAGAACGAAGCGTAAAAAAGAAATAGAACCGCCGCGAAGCACAGTTGTTTCGCGGCGGTTTTGCCAAAAGACGGAAAGGAATTGCTTCCATGCTGTACCATGCCTCCCCCACCGGCGGTCTCACCGTCCTCACGCCGCACGTCTCCAACCATGGCCACCCGCTCGTCTATTTTTCGAAGAAACGGGAAAATGTGCTGGTCTATCTGAGCAATGCCGTTGAAAAATACTGCCGCGACACCGGCTTTGTCCACACGGGCCGGTGGGAAAAATGGGGGCCTTACGGCTTCGACTTAGACGGCGTGCAGCGGCTGGAGGAATACTACCCCAACGCACTGGAGGAGACCTATGCCGGCGTCTCCGGCTATATCTACGGCGCGGAACCGGCAAATACCGCCCCTGTTTCCGACGTGCCGTTCGCGGTCACGTCCGAAGAGGCGGCAGCAGTCGTCTCGTGCGAGTTCGTCCCCGATGCCTATGAGGCCATTCTCCGCGCAGAGCGGGAGGGGCTGCTGCGCATTCTGCACTATGCGCAGACCGGCGATCCGTTCCGCGCCTGGATATGGCAAACCATGAAACATGAATACGAAAATGCCGAAAAGCAGCCCGACTACCGTCATTTTATCAAAGGAAAATTCGGCATCATCGGCTGATATCTTTACGCAAAACATCCCTTTTCATTTCTCCCGCGCCGTGGTATACTTTCGCCGAAAAACAACGAGAAAAGAAGAGAGGATCCATCATGCTGAAATTCAACAAGGTGCTGCTCGCCAGCGACTTTGACAACACGCTCGTCTATACGCAGGGCGCGCTGGAGCGCGGCGAGGACATCCCGCCGATGAGCGCGCGCAACCGCGAGGCAGTTGAGTATTTCATTCAAAACGGCGGCTATTTTTCGATCTCCACCGGCCGCGCGCTGCCCGCCTTTGCCCGCTACGCCAAGGATCTGCCCTGCAACGCCCCCTGCGTCATCGCCAACGGAGCGGCCATCTATGACTTCAACAAGGACTGCTATGTGGAGACCGCGTTTTTAGACGCGGACATCTACGATCACGTCGACGCGCTGCTCGCGCGCTTCCCCGGCCTGTGCTTCGAGATCTACCACGACGACCGCCGCATCCACGTCCTGCACCCGAACGACTACACGCGCAACCACGAGCACCTGACGCGCGCGAAGACCCAGGAGGTCAAGGACTTCCGCGAGGTGGACCTGCCGATCATCAAGCTGCTCTTTGAAGAGGAAAAGCCGCTTTTGGAGCAGGTGCGCGATTTTATCGTCTCTCGGGACTGGGGAAAACGCTACGAGCTCATCTTTTCTAGCGATCACCTGCTTGAGCTGACGCGCCGCGGCGCGACGAAGGGCGGCATGATCTTAAAGCTTGCCAAGCTCCTTGGCGTTGCGCGCAAGGACATCTACTGCATCGGCGACCACAACAACGACATTCCGATGCTCGAGGTCTCCGAGATCGGCTTCGCGCCCGAAAACGCCATCCCCGAGGTCAAGGAATGGGGTGCGCACATCGTCTGCCACTGCAAGGACGGCGCGCTGGCGGACGTGGTGGAGATCCTAAACCATCGCTATTAACTTCAAAAAAGCGGCAGAGCCGCTTTTTTGGGGGGGATTGCAGTCCGCGGCAGCGCACGCGCCGAAGGTGCGCACGTTTGCGGGCTGAGAGGCGTTTTTTCTGACGCACATGGAAATCGGCGAAGCGCCGCCAGTGGCGGATGAAGCGAGCCGGTTTCGAGGAAGTGGCACGATTGGCGCGCCCGAACGGGCGCGGGAATCGTAATGCCGCGACGGTGACGTCGGAATTTGCGATTAAGATCATTTCGCGTCTGCGGACGTGAAAGTCTGCGACGCCTTTTATTCCCATTGCCCTTTTTCGTACAACTTTTCGTTTGCTCGCGCATATAATAGCCAGGTGAGAGAAAAGCTGAAAGGAATGGTACAATGAAGGAAAAAGACAACATCCGTCATGGCGACGTGGACGACATGATCTTCGGCAGCGAGGCGCATGTCAGCGAACGATAATATGCCAAAAGGCTCCGCTTTCGCGGAGCCTTTTCCCACTTTTATAACGCCTTTTCGATCGTGCCGCCGCCGAGGGCCTCTTCGCCATCATAGAAGACGACGGCCTGTCCTGCCGTGACGGCGCGCTGGGGCGTGAGGAGCTCGACGTGCGCGCAGCCTCCTTCCAGCGGTGTGACGACGGCGTCGCACTCTTTCTGGCTGTAGCGCGTTTTGGCGGTGCAATAGACTTTTTCCGCAGGTGTCTCCCCCGCGATCCAGTTCACGCGCGAGGCGAGCAGCGCTGCGGAAAACAGTTCCTCGTTGTCGCCGAGCAGCACGGTATTATTTTCGGCATTTTTGGATATCACATAGAGCGGGCGGTCCGCGCTCACGCCGAGGCCCTTGCGCTGACCCGCCGTGTAGCACTCCAAACCGCGGTGGCGGCCGAGCACGCGGCCCGTTTCGTCGACAAAGTCGCCGGGCTGCGGCGTCACGCCGCCATAGTCGCGCAGAAAGCGCACATAGTCCCCGTCTGGGATGAAACAGATGTCCTGTGAATCGGCCTGATGGGCGTTTGCAAGGCCCGCCTCCTCCGCCTGCTCTCGAATTTCCGGCTTTTCAAAGCTGCCGACCGGCAGCAGCAGGTGCGATAGCTGCTCCTGCGTGAGCTGATAGAGCACGTAGCTCTGGTCCTTCGCGCGGCTCTCGCCGCGCAGCAGCCGGTAACGTCCGCTCGCTTCGTCATAGCCGACGCGGGCATAGTGCCCCGTCGCGATGTAGTCAAAGCCCATCTCCAGCGCGCGGTCCAAAAATGCACCGAATTTGAGGCAGCGGTTGCAGTCGATGCACGGATTCGGCGTGCGGCCCGCGCGGTACTCGCTGACGAAGTGATCCATCACCTCGCGCGCAAAAAGCTCGTGCTCGTCGAAGATGTAAAACGGCATACCGAGACCGTCGGCAATACGCTTCGCGCCGTCCGTCTCGTTGCCGCAGAGCGACAGCGTCGCGCCCGCGCACTCGTAGCCCTGCTTTTGCAGCAAAAGCGCGGCGGCGGAGGAATCCACGCCGCCGCTCATGGCGATCAAAACTTTTTTCTTCATCTGTGTCCCTTAATCCAGATACTTTTGCAGAAATGCCTCGCTCGAAAGCGCGTCGGACATCTCCACGAGCGTGCGGTTGAAGCCGCCGGCGTAGTCGCTGCCGCGGTCCTTGAGCTGTACGCGCCCGGCCTTTACCGCAGGGAGCGAGACGGTGAAGAGCGAGCCCTTCCCCTCCTCCGACTGCGCGACGATCATGCCCCCATGGCCCTGCGCGATGCGCTGGCAGATGGGAAGGCCCAGTCCCAAGCCGCGCGGCGGCATGGGGTTCTGCCCGCCGTCCATAAAGCGGTCGAACAAATGGGCCAGCGTGTCGCTGTCCATGCCCCTGCCGGTGTCCGCCACGGTGATCTTGACAAATCTCCCCTCCGTTTTCACGCGCACGCGGACACTGCCACCCTTGGGCGTAAATTTAAGCGCGTTGGAGAGGAGATTCAGCAGCAGCTTGCGGATGGCCTCGGCGTCGAGGGCGATGATGCGGCTGTCGCGGTCGGCGAGGAAGTCGAGCTCCACGCCGCACTGCGCAAAAAGGAAGTCCACCTCGGCGCACACGCTGCGGCAGACGCCGACAATATCGTCATCGTAGAGCTCGAAGCGCTTGCGCTCAAACAGGTTCCCCGCGTCGGTCAGATTGCTGATGACGCGGTAGAGCTGGTAATAGCTCTGGTAAAATGCCGCGGCGGTGCGGTCAGTCTTCGGGTCCTTCTCCCGCGTCTCCTGCGGTGCCATGCGGTCGACCGCCATGTAGATCGTCGAAAGCGAGGTGCGCAGCTGCAGTGCAATATTCGGCAGCACATCCGACAGCATTTTCAGTTCTTCTTCAGTATAATCCCGCATAGCGTCTCCTAATAAAAGTTCTCCTACCGGTAGCATTCACCGCAGGGAGGCGGAGTTTGCGCGGAAAGAATTGGTGTTTTCGCGATAAGCTCACGCTTAGAACGTTTTGTTGTACAGCGTTGTAGTATGAGGGTAGCAAAATTTCGGTCAAAAAGCAAGGAATTTGTGGAAATTATGAAAAAAACAGAATTTTTGCAAAAAAGGACTTGCAAAACGAAACTACTGCTATATAATATCTAAATGTACCAAACATTCGATATATTCCGATAAACAGGAAGGAAGTAAGTTTTATGAGTATTAAGGTCGGTATTAACGGCTTTGGCCGCATTGGCCGTATGGTCTTTCGCGCAAGCCTGAACCATCCTGAGATCGAGATCGTGGGCATCAATGACCTCTGCCCCGCCGATTATCTGGCCTACATGTTGAAATACGATACTATGCACGGCAGATTCGCCGCCGATGTGAAGAGCAACGACTACGGCATCGTGGTCAACGGCCGCGAGATCCCCGTCTTCGCCGAGCGCAACCCCGCGGATCTGCCCTGGGGTAAGATCGGCGCGGAGTACGTCGTCGAATCCACGGGCCTGTTCCTGACGAAGGAAAAGGCGCAGGCGCACATCGACGCCGGCGCGAAGAAGGTCGTCATGTCCGCCCCGTCCAAGGATGACACGCCGATGTTCGTCTGCGGCGTCAACCTCGATTCCTACACGAGCGACATGCAGTTCGTCTCCAACGCCTCGTGCACCACGAACTGCCTGGCCCCCATCGCCAAGGTCCTGAACGACTGCTTCGGCATCAAGGATGGCCTGATGACCACCGTGCACTCCGTCACCGCCACGCAGAAGACCGTGGACGGCCCGTCCCTAAAGGACTGGCGCGGCGGCCGCGCGGCCACGGGCAACATCATCCCCTCCTCCACCGGCGCCGCCAAGGCCGTCGGCAAGGTCATCCCCTCGCTCAACGGCAAGCTGACCGGTATGTCCATGCGCGTTCCCACGCTGGATGTCTCCGTCGTCGACCTGACCGTCAACCTTGAAAAGCCCGCCACCTACGATGAGATCTGCGCGGCCATGAAGAAGGCCAGCGAGGGCGAGCTCAAGGGCATCCTCGGCTACACCGACGAGCAGGTCGTTTCCTCCGACTTCCTCGGCGATACGCGCACGTCCATCTTCGACGCCAAGGCCGGTATCGCCCTGACGGATACGTTCGTCAAGGTCGTGAGCTGGTACGACAACGAGATCGGCTACTCCAACAAGGTGCTCGACCTCATCGAGCACATGTACTCGGTCGACCACGCCACAAAGTAACTTTGCTTTTTTCTGTTCCTGTTTTTGGGTAAAAACAGGACGGTGCTCCTCTGAGACAAGAGGGATCTGGTGCGAGATCCCTCTTGTTTTTTTCGCGTTTTCGGTGGTATACTGCCATCGTTGCAAATTTTTCTTTGAGGTGGATCATGTTTCAAGGTTTTACGCCCGAGGCCGTCGAGTTCCTCTGGGGCATCAAATTCAACAACAACCGCGAGTGGTTCCTGCCGCGAAAAGAGCAGTTCCTCGCGCTCGTTGACCGGCCGATGCGCGAGCTCGGCAGCGAACTGTTCGACGCGATCGCCGCGGCATATCCCACGCAGTCGCTCAAGCTGCACGTCTGCCGCATCTACCGCGACGCTCGCCGTCTCTTTGGCAGAGGGCCGTATAAGGACCACCTGTGGTTCACGATCGAGCGCCCGCACGAGCGCTTCGAGGGCGTCCCCGCGCTGTATTTCGAGCTCGCACCGAACTACTTCAGCTATGGCTGCGGCTACTGGGACGCCTCCCCCGCCACGATGGCCAAGCTCCGCCGCCGCATCGAGACCGACCCCAAAAGGCTTGAAAAGCTCGTGCGCAAGCTGAATAAATCCCGCTTCACGCTCTCCGGCGAGCAGTTCAAGCGCCCGAAGGGCGACGTCGGCAAGCTCCTGAACCCGTGGTACAACGCGAAAAATATCGCCGTCGGCTATGACGACAATCCCGAAGGCGTGCTGTTCACGCCGGAGCTCAAAGACGAAGTCCTCGCGGGCTTCCGCGAGCTGATGCCGCTGTATCTGTATCTCGATTCGCTGGCGGGCGATCCCGAACCGAATAAAGAATAATGCCGCTCGCAGAGCGGCGGGATAATCCCCTGCGCCGCGCAGGGGTGCATAAAAAGGGGGATACTCTCTTTCTCAAAAGAGAGTATCCCCCTTAGACCCCCGAGAGAAAGGACGAGGGGCCCTGCCCCTCGTCCCCGCTTACATTGGCAGTCTGTGGCTCGAAGAGCTGCACGCGCTGCGCAATCAGATGCGGTGTACGTGGCTTCGCCACGAATCCCTACTACTCGTTACCGCTCGCAACCGCGCCTTACTATCGTGAGGCGCGAGTGACGATAGCACGGCGGCGGACTGCGTGCGGACGCGGCATTGCTGCGCTCGCCGCGGCCAGATGAAACAGATGTTGCAACTTGTTGAAAACTGTAGTACGGTAAATACAGGGCGCTGCACGAACGGCAGGCGGTTGGTCACATCTCCGAAAGGGGGTGAGACGATGCGGATCACATTCCATATTGGAGACTTTACAGTCACTATTATTGTGAAAAGCAGAAACCGCCACTCTGCCAAGTGACGGTTTCTTAGTTTTTGCTAAGTACATTTACTTGATTAGAGGCTAACCGCTTGTCGCAGCGCCCTCTTTCTATATGTTCATTATATCAAAACATTCCGCCCTGTCAAGCACACGGCAGGATGTTTTCTTAATACTCACGGCGAGCGCAGCAGTACCACCTCGCACGCAGTCTGCCGCCCAACTACCGTCAACCGCGCCTCACGATAGTAAGGCGCGGTTGCGAGCGGTAACGAGTAGTAGGGATTCATGGCGAAGCCATGTACACCGCGCCCGATTGCGCAGCGCGTGCAGCTCTTCAAGCACCAGACCGGCAATGTCGGGGGTCGAAGGGGACGCCCCTTGCCTTTCTCTGGGGGATTCAAAGGGGGTATTCTCTTCGAAAAGAGAATACCCCCTTTGGTGCCGCGGCGCGCACGCCGCTCCCCCTTCGCACCCGTGCGAAAAAGCGGGCCATTCTCTCTCGAGAGGATCTCCCCCTTTGCCCCGTGCAGCGCCATCGGCGCTGCCCTCCCCCCGCACTTTCGTGCAGAAAATCAAAAAGCGACGGCATTCCAGCCGTCGCTTCTCTATCTGCATTACTGCAAAACCTTTTTGTTGCCGTGGGTGGCCTTCATGCGCAGCTCTTTGTTGAGGATCGTCTTGCGGATGCGCAGGTTCTTGGGCGTGACCTCAAGCAGCTCGTCGTCGGCGAGGAACTCGAGGCACTGCTCCAGGCTCATCTGCTTGGGCGGGACAAGGCGCAGCGCGTCGTCCGAGCCGGAAGCGCGCATGTTCGTCAGCTGCTTCTTCTTGCACACGTTGACCGTGATGTCCTCCTGCTTGGGGGACTGACCGACGACCATACCCTCGTACACGTCGACGCCCGCGCCGATAAACAGCACGCCGCGCTCCTGCGCGTTGAATAGGCCATAGGTGATAGAGGTGCCTGTCTCGGACGCGACGAGAGAGCCGGTATTGCGGCGGGCAAGCTCGCCCTTGTAGGGTGCGTAGGAATCAAACACGCTCGCCATGATGCCCTCGCCCTTGGTGTCGGTGAGGAACTCGTTGCGGTAACCGAACAGGCCGCGCGCGGGGATCAGGAATTCGAGCTTCATGCGGCTGCCGATCGGCGTCATCTCGGCGAGGTCGCCCTTGCGGGAGCCGAGCTTTTCGATGACTGCGCCGACATACTCCTGCGGCACGTCGCACACAAGGCGTTCGATGGGCTCGCACTTCTTGCCGTCGATCATCTGATACAGGACGCGCGGGGGCGAGACCTGGAACTCATAGCCTTCGCGGCGCATGGTCTCGATGAGGATGGACAGCGACATTTCGCCGCGGCCCGCGACGTTGAACGCGTCCGTCGAGCCCTCGAGCTCGGTGACGCGGAGCGAAACGTCCTTGAGCGTTTCGCGGAAGAGACGGTCGCGCAGCTGGCGCGAGGTGACGAACTTACCCTCACGTCCGGCGTAGGGAGAGTCGTTGATGGAGAACGTCATCTCCATCGTGGGGGCGCTGATCTTGACGAACGGGAGCGGCTCGACGCACTCGGGCGCGCAGATCGTATCGCCGATCGTGATGTCACCGATGCCGGACAGGCAGATGATGTTGCCCGCGGTGGACTCGGTGACGGGGTTCTTGCCAAGGCCCTCAAATTCGTACATGGAGACGGCCTTGGCCTTCTTCGGTGCGGCGTCGGGGTCGTGGTAGTTGCAGACCATGATCTCCTGGTTCTGCTTGAGCGTGCCGCGCTCGATGCGGCCGATGGCCATGCGGCCGACATACTCGTTGTAGTCAATGGCGGAGACGAGCATCTGGAACGGCGCGTCCACATCGGCCTCCGGCGCGGGGATATACTCAAGGATCGTGTCAAACAGGGGCTTTAAGTCCGTGCCGACGACGTCGGGCGAATAGGACGCCGTGCCGTTGCGCCCCGAGCAGAACAGCATCGGGGAGTCGAGCTGCTCGGGCGTCGCATCGAGGTCCATCAAAAGCTCGAGCACCTCGTCCACGACCTCGTGGATGCGCTGGTCGGGGCGGTCGATCTTGTTGACGACGACGATGACGCGGTGACCCAGCTCCAGCGCGCGGGAGAGGACGAAGCGCGTCTGCGGCATGGGGCCCTCAGCGGCGTCGACGAGCAGGATAACGCCGTTGACCATCTTGAGGATACGCTCGACCTCGCCGCCGAAGTCGGCATGGCCCGGGGTATCGACAATGTTGATCTTGGTGTCGCCGTAGCGGATGGCGGTGTTTTTGGCGAGGATCGTGATGCCGCGCTCACGCTCGAGGTCGTTCGAGTCCATGACGCGGTCGACGACCTCCTGATTTTCGCGGTACACGCCGCCCTGCTTGAGCATTTCGTCGACGAGGGTGGTCTTGCCGTGGTCGACGTGGGCGATGATGGCTACATTGCGAAGTTTTTCATTCTGCATAGGTGATCTCTCCTTCCTGCCGCTGGGCAGGGATATCAAATCGTAAGTCTTTAACTGTAATAGTATATTCTGCCGCTTCGTCATTTGCAAGATTTTTTGAAACTTTTTTTGTCTCTTTTGCAGAAAAATTAGGAAAAGAGGTTGCCTGTCCTCTCGGGCAGGCAACCTCGCACAGTTTTTACCCGCAAGGGGTATGGGCATCCGTAAAGCAGCAAAGCTGCTAACGGTTGCCCAAGTGCCCGCAGGCACAAATGTTCTTGATCGTTTTCCGCCGCAACCGGTGCGTGGCGGAAAACACCTTGCGCATAGCGGAAACCAGCGAAGCGCCGCCAGTGGCGGAAACAGCGAGCTGGGTTCGAGGAAGCGGCACGATTGGCACGCCTGCAAGGGCGCGCCAATCGTAGTGCCGCAACGGTGCAAAGTCGAATCGCCCGTTTTAACGGGCAACCGAGGCGCAAAGCGACGCGAAACCTGCTCAAATCAGTGGTTCACCACTGATTTGAAGGCGTCAGCCCAGCAATGCACTCAGCTCGTCGATCAGCTCGCCGAACAGCGACAGCGCGTCGTTGACGGGCGCGCTCGTGCGCATGTCGACGCCCATGTCGCGCAGCAGCTCGATCGGCTCTTTCGAGCAGCCGCCGGAGAGGAACTTCTTGTAGTCCTTGACGGCGCTCTCGCCCTCGCGCAGAATGCGGTTGGCGATGGCGACGGCGGCGGAGAAGCTCGTCGCGTACTGGAAGACATAGTAATTGTAGTAGAAGTGCGGGATGCGTGTCCACTCAAGCGCGATCTCGTCGTCGGAGATCATCGTATCGCCGAAGTAGAGCTTGTTGAGCGCTAAATACTTCGCGCTCAGCGCGTCGGCGGTCAGCGCCTCGCCGCTCTCGGCCATCTTGCCCATTTGGAGCTCGAACTCGGCGAACATCGTCTGGCGGTACAGTGTACCCTTGAACTGGTCGAGGAAGTGGTTGATGAGATACGCGCGCTGCTTGCGGTCGTCGGTCTTGCCGAGCAGGTGGCGCATCAGGAGGATCTCGTTGCAGGTCGAGGCGACCTCGGCGACGAAGATGACGTACTCCGCCGTATTCACCGGCTGGTATTTGCAGGAGTGCCACGTATGCATGGCGTGGCCCATCTCGTGGACGAGGGTGAACATGCTGTCGAGGTTATCCTTGTGGTTGAGCAGCACGTAGGGGTGGGGCCAGCCGTTGCCGGTGCAGTAGGCGCCGCCGCGCTTGCCGGTGTTCTCATACACGTCGAGCCAGCGGTTGCTAAAGGCCTCTTCAAGCACGTCCGTATAGTCCTTGCCGAGCACCGCGAGTGCTTCGAGCGCGGTCTTCTTGGCCTCTTCAAAGGAGATTTCAACGTCCGCGTCCGCGACGATTGGGGTGTAGACATCGTACATGTGCAGCTCGTCAACGCCTAAAATCTTCTTGCGCAGCTCGACATAGCGGTACATCTTGTCGAGATTGCCGTGCACCGCGTCGATGAGGTTCGTGTAGACCTCGACCGGCACCTCGGTCACGTCAAGGGACGCTTCGAGCGTCGAATTGTAGCGGCGCGCGTCGGCGAAGAACTTGAGCTGCTTGAACTGCGCGTCCAGCGTGGAGGCGTAGGTGTTGCGGAACTCGCCCGCGCGCTTGTAGTAGGCCTTGAAGGCGTTTTCGCGCAGCGTGCGGTCGGCGCTCATCAGCATGGGGACGAACGTGCCGTCCGTCAGCGTGTGGACCTCGCCCTTTGCGTCGGTCACGTCGGGATAGCGCATGTCGGCATTGTGGAACATGCTGAACGTGCGGTCAGGGCTTTCGCTGATCTCACCCGCGGCGGCGAGAATCTTTTCGCACTCGGGCGAAAGGATGTGTGCCTTGCGGCGGCGCAGCTTGTCGATGCTGCGGCGATAGGTCTCGAGCTTCGGCTCCTCGGCGTAGAAGCGCGCAAGCGTCTCGTCGGGGATGGCCATGATCTCGCTGGCTTCAAAAGAGCCCGCGCTGTTCAGCGCGACCGCCGTGGAAAACGCCTTGCTGCGCATGCCCTGATAGAAGGAATTGCCCACGTCCTGGTCGCTGCGGCAGCTCGCGTACTGCACGAACTTCGAAACGCGCACGTTGATCTCATCGCTGAGCGTGAACCAATCGAGCAGCGTCTTCGCGCTCTCGCCGAGCTTGCCGGCGTAGGCGGCCATGCGCTCGGGGTAGGCCTTGAGCGCTTCGAGCTCTTCGTTCCACTTATCGTCGCTCGCAAATACGTGACTCAAATCCCAGGTGAACTCCTCGGGCACTTCGCTGCGCGGGAGGATCGTCTTTCCGTCCATAGGTTTACCGTCCTTTTCTCCATATTTCTCACTGGCCCTGTCCGCCGTCTGCGGTCAGAGCCGCTCTTGCGTCCCATTATAACGGACGGCGGCGGTGAATACAAGCGCTTTTCTCCACCCCGCTCCCAGCAAATCAGGCATTGACAAATCCACTGCCAAAAGGGTAAAATATTTTTATCATCCGCGTCTGTAGCTCAGTTGGATAGAGCGCGAGCCTCCTAAGCGGCAGATTGTTCGATTCCTTCGAGCCTTGAAAATTGCATAAAACTTATAAATGTCTCAGTAGCTCAGCTGGATAGAGCACACGCCTCCTAAGGTTGTGCTCTACCAGCCGCCTTACGATGAAAAGTGACTGTTACCAT